>Ga0209577_10000745_pt1 | contig 32514 bp, 30 predicted proteins | sample GraSoiAngelo_109_FD_185874 | JGI IMG/M metagenome (GOLD analysis project Ga0209577, IMG submission 185874) | Grasslands soil microbial communities from the Angelo Coastal Reserve, California, USA - 14_0903_12_20cm (SPAdes) (version 2) | ecosystem: Environmental > Terrestrial > Soil > Grasslands...
GAAGCGCGGGCGGAGTTCAAGAACGTCTCGCAGAACGTCGGCGGCTTCGCGTTGTCGCCTTCGGCGGCGCGAGCGGTGATGGAAGCGCGCGGCAATATTTTCACGGTTCCGGCAGAGCACGGCAGCATTCGCACGCTGACGACGGAACCTTCGAGCGTCCACGAGCTGAATCCGGCGTGGTCGCCCGATGGCAAGTGGATTGCGTATCTCTCCGACAAGACGGGGGAATACGAGGTCTATATTCGTCCGCAGATGGGCGGGGACGAAACGCGCATCACGACCGATGGTGGGATTTATCGCTACGGGCCAACCTGGTCACCGGACAGCAAGAAACTGGTGTACTGGGACAAGCTGCACCAGCTCTGGTATGTCGGCATGGAAGAAAAAAAGCCGGTGCCGGTGGACAAGAGCGAGTACGGCGACATTTCGGATGCCGGCTGGTCGCCGGATAGCTCGTGGCTGGCTTATTCGAAGCCCCACCGGCGCGGCGCGAACGACGTTTTTCTTTATTCCCTTGGGACGAAGAAAAGCACGAAAGTTTCGACGGGCTTTTATGGCGATAACAATCCGGTCTTTGACCCCGGCGGGAAATATTTGTATTTCATGTCGACGCGCTACTTCTATCCGAGCCGCGGGCGGCTCGACCTGCGGTACAACTACTACGCTACCGACGGAATCTTCGCCGTGACGCTGAAGGCCGACGAGGCTTCTCCATTCAAGCCGGAAAGCGATGAGGAAAGAAGGGCCGAAGAAAAGAAAGACGAGAAGAAGGACGAAAAGAAATCCGGCGAGGCAAAGAGCGGCGAGCAAAAGTCCGAAGAAAAGAAAGAAGAGCCGCTCAAGCCCATTCAGATTGACCTGGAGGGCATCGGCAATCGCCTTCTGCCCGTGCCCATCAAGCCCGGAATTCTCGGAGGTTTGGCGGCGCGCAAAGACAAGCTTTTCTACCTGGAGACTCCGCAACAGGCACGCCAGCTCATCCCCGGCACTCCTCCGCAGCCAACGAACGTTCTTCACCTGTTTGACATGGTCAAGCGCGAGGACAAGGTTTTGCTGGACGGAATCGACGACTACGATTTGGACAAAGAAGGCAAGAAGGCCCTCTATAAGGCAGGGCCGGTTTACGGCATCCTGGAAGCGACGCCGGGCAAGGCTAAACTTGGCGATGGCAAACTGAACCTCGCAGAAATGCAGGTGAAGATCGATCCGCGCGAAGAATGGCGGCAGGTTTTTCACGAAGCCTGGCGCATCGAACGCGATTTTTACTGGGACCCGGCCATGACCGGGCACGATTGGAAAAAGCTCGGCGAGCGATATGCGGCGCTGCTGCCCTGGGTGGTTCACCGCAGCGATTTGAATTACTTGATTGGCGAAATGATTTCCGAATTGAGTACTTCGCACACGTATGTGGGCGGTGGAGACCGGCCGCAGGCGACGCGCGTCAATGTCGGCATGCTCGGCGCGGATTTCGAAGCGGACGGCGGCTACTACCGCATCGCCAAGATTTATCCCGGCGAGAATTGGAATGAGAATTCTCGCTCGCCGCTGACTGAGCCCGGGTTAAAGGCAAAGGCCGGCGATTATTTGATTGCTGTCAATGGTCAGGAAGCACGCTCCGACCGCGACGTTTATGCGTATTTTCAGGACTTGGCGGGAAAGCTGGTGACGCTGAGAATAAACAACAAGCCCGCTCCGCAAGGAGCGTGGGAGATCAACGTGAAGCCCGCAAACAGCGAGGCCGGAGTCCGCTATCTCGATTGGATCGCCGTGAATCGCAGGAAAATCGAGGAAGCCACCGGTGGGCGAATTGGCTACATGCACGTGCCGGACACCAGCTTTAGCGGCATCATCGCGTTCGACAAGCAGTTTATCGCGCAGCTCGACAAGGACGGCATCATTGTGGACGAGCGGGACAACTCGGGCGGGCAGATTCCGGATTTTTATACCGAGAAATTGAAGCGGCAGTTGCTGGCGGTGGTCGCGCCGCGCGATACGGCCGATGTTCCGTGGCCGCCGGTGGCGATTTATGGACCGAAAGTGATGATCGTCAATGAGCTGGCCGGTTCAGGCGGCGACGCGTTCCCGTGGTTCTTCCGCCGCGAAAAGATCGGACCCATCGTCGGGACGCGGACATGGGGCGGTTTGGTGGGCATCGGCGGTGGCCAGCCCTTGCGGGACGGCGGATTCGTTACGGCTCCCGGCTTCGCCTTCTTCAGCAGCGATAACGGCGGCGAATGGATCGTCGAACAGCATGGTGTGGACCCGGATTACGTTGTGCCGCAGCGGCCTGACTTGGTCGTGAACGGGCACGATCCGCAGCTAGAAAAAGCCATCGAATTGGCGAAAGAAGCGCTGAAAGACTACCAGGGGGTTCCCCCGCGGCCGAAGTATCCTTCGGTCAAAGAATAGACGTTCCCCAGAGCACGAAGCCGCAGCTCATGTGCACCTCCTGTTCTGACCGCCAGCCGGGTGCCCCGGAACGCGTGTGCCGGAGGAGGAGCAACTCTGAAACATGCGGCCAAGCGCGGCGGTGCTTGCCTTTCTGTTCATGGCTGCTCCTCCTTTCCGGCTCGTCCCGGGCCACCCAACAGGGTTTTGGCTGGCGGAGGCCATTGGCCCAGGCGAATCTGTCTCGCCTCTTTCGAAAGCCTGTGCCGATTTCTTGTCCTGCCCTCACTGCCGGCGCGGCTTGCGTTGCGCCGTAGGCGTTGCCGCGGCCGGGGGATCGTCCGTTCCGTCTCCTTGATCGTCGTTTCTTCCCGCGGTAACTCCGGAAAACGCCGACCGCATCACGTCGGTGGCGAAGAAATTTTTCCCATCCATGGGAACCATCATGATTTGCAGCTTGTCGGAGAGCCGCTCGGCAATGATTTTTTGAATCAGCATGGGATTTTGCTTGAGTACCGACGCTTCGTACTTCAGCCGCTCGGCGTCCGCTGCAGCGGTCACGCGAATGCGGTTGGCATCTGCATCGGCAAGATTCTTCTGGCGCTCGACTTCGGCTTTGCTATCGATGATTTTGGCTTGCGCCGCGGCTTCGGCATTTTCCAGAGTCGCTTCCTTGCGCGCCTGGGCTTCGAGTTTGGTCTGTTCGATTTGCTTCTGCTTCAGCGGCAGCGTGTATTGCATGGCGTCGGCTTCCGCTTTGGCTTGCAGCACACGCACTTGCGCCTGAGCTTCGGCCTGTTTGACGTCGCGCGATTTCTGCGCTTCGGCCTCCAGCTCCGCAATTTTCACTTCCTTCTGCTTGATTTCCTGCTCGGTCCCGAGCCGTTCATTTTCCTGTTCTTTTAGGAGCAGCCCTTCAAGTCCTTTTGCGTATTCGGCGGGCAACTGGAGATCGCGGAGGAGCACTTCGCGGACCAAGATGCCGTCGCTTGCAAGCCGCGCGGTGATGGCTTCAGCTGCTTTGCTGCGCAGTTCTTCCCGTTTCGTGGCAAAGATTTCGCGCGTCATGTAATTGGGCGCGAGTTGGCGGTAAATGGTGGAAACGACCGGAGCCACCACTTGCTCGCCCACGGGTTGTGGCAAATTCGTGTGGATGGAATCCAGCCGCTTCGGATCCAAGCGATAACGCACGGCGACAGCCAGGCCGATGTTCAGGCCTTCGCGCGCCTGCACGTTCAGGACATCACCGTTGAGCTTGGGATTTTCGGAGGCCAGAGTCGTGTAAACCTGTTCGCGCGTATCGTAGATGGCGACCGAATCGACTAGCGGGGTTATCAGGTGCACGCCCGGATACAAGGTTCCGGGGCGCGCGCCCAAAATCTGGCTGATGCGGACGCCCGCTGCCCCGTCGGGGATCACTACGACGGCCTCGGTGATGAGGATCGCCAGGGCCCCCGCCGCCGCAAGCTGCAGCGCCAAATGCGACCGCACCGGAGGAAAAGGGCGGCCAGCCAGCGGCCCCACCTCCGCGGCGGCCTCCCCGGCTCCGCGACCGCCGAGCAATCGGCGGAGCTCTGTGGCGAGAAAGACGTCGTATGCAACCAGGGCCCCGGCACTGCCAAACAGTCCAATTCCCAGAATCATCAAGAGATATTTCAAAGCCAGCATCGAGTTACTCCCTTCCTTTGCATTTCCGGCCCCTTTTAGAAAGCACTGCGGCGGAGGGTGATCGCTCCGTTTGCCCGTGTTGGACTACGGAACCCTGCGGTCAGAAGAGGCTCAGGGCTTGGCCCGTGGCACACCGCCGAGGGGACGTTCTAGCGATTGCCGGCGTAGGCACGAGCCAGTTGCGCGGTTCCCTGCACCAGTTCCGTGCGGGGAGGAAGCCTGCGGGCTGTGGCCGGCGGCATCAACACAAAGGCCATGCGAAGAAACATCCAGGAAAGAGCGGCTGCCGCCGCGACGGCGAACACGGTGGCGATGGCGAGCATGGCGAAGTCGAGCGAGGTGATCATGTGTGAGCCTCCCGAAGTACGACCTTCGGGAAGGCAGTTGGAACACCCATCTCAAGGAATTGAAAACAAAGACATTATAGGATTCAAAGCGGCTTGATACTGTGGATGCGAGAACACGGCTGTGTCGGCCAGGACGCGAAACGCCCTGGCGCCCCGTTTTACCGTGGGAGAGATTCGCGCTAGTGTAGATTGTGAGGTTGCAAATCCTGAGGTGCTTCTAGGCCCGCCACCTTCCGGAGAGCGCTAGCCAATGCCCATTCGCACTGCCGGCTTTCGAATCGCTAAAATCCTGGGCATCCCGATTTATCTGGATGCCAGCTGGCTGCTCATCTTCGGCCTGATTACTTATACGCTGGCGATGAACTTTCGGCAGCTGCATCCGCAATGGACGCCCACACAACACTGGACTTTGGGAATCTTGACCAGCCTTCTTTTTTTCGCCTCCGTGCTTTTTCACGAGTTGGCGCACAGCGTTGCGGCGCTCTATTACAAGATCCCGGTGCACTCCATTACGCTGTTTATTTTTGGCGGCATCGCCCGCATTGGGCGAGAACCTTCAAAACCTCTTCAGGAATTCAACATCGCCATTGCGGGGCCGCTCGCCAGCTTTTTTCTTGGCCTAATGTTTTTGGTCATAACCAGCTTTTCTTCTTCCCAGCAGATGGCCGGTGCACTGTCAGGTTATCTCGGCTGGACCAATCTCTTACTCGGTGGGTTCAACTTGGTGCCAGGATTTCCTTTAGACGGCGGCAGAATCTTTCGCGCGATTATTTGGGGCATCACCAAGGATTTCTCGCGCGCAACACTGATTGCAGGTTCGAGCGGAAAAGTGGTGGCGTACGCCATGATGGGGATCGGTGGCTACCAGGCTTTCTACAAGAATGACTGGTATTCCGGGCTATGGCTGGGAGTGATTGGGCTGTACCTGCTGAACGCCGCGCAACAGAGCATCGCGCAATTGACCATCCGCGATGCCCTGGCGGGGCTTCATGCGTCGGACGTGATGAGCCACGAGGTTCCCACGATTGACGGGCACGTCACCCTGGAGGAATACGGCGCAGAGGTGCTACGAACCGGGCGGCGCTGTCACCTGGTGCTTTCAGGCGACCGGCTGGTGGGCATGATGAATGTCCACACGCTGAATGCCGTGCCGCGACAAGAGTGGGCCAACAATTCGGTCCAAGCAGCAATGATCCCGCGGGACAAAATTCAGTGGACCTCGCCCGACGAGCCGCTCCTGAAACTGCTGGAGCGGCTGCTGACAGCGGACATCAATCAAATGCCGGTGGTGAGCGGCGCGGGTGACGGAGCGCCGCAAATCGTGGGCATGGTAACGCGGGACTCGATTCTGCGCGTGATGCAAACACATTCGGAACTGGCTTCGCAGCTCTCCAGCAAGTAGCGTCCATCGCGAACACGACGGCATTCGATCAGATGAGATTCTTGGCACCGCAAACCTATCCGGAGAGCAAGAAGCGCGCTTCGCTCAGAAGGACACCGCATTAAGATCGCGGGTGTGAAAAGCGGCTCGCCCTAGTCGGCGCTCATGGCCTGCGTTGTCTGGCTTGCTTTTGGAAAATGCTCCATGGTTCGGCGCTGCCGCGACTCTAGAATCACGCGCACGCCGTAGCGAGGGCGCAGCGTAATGGACGCCAGCGGGACAACCGGATGATTTGCCGCCAGGTGCAGCCTGTACTTTTGTGCGACCGTGGCCAGAATCAGCGTCGCTTCCATCAATGCAAAAGAATTGCCGATGCATTGGCGGGGGCCGCCGCCAAAGGGGAAATACGCAAATCGCGGGATGCGCTTGACAAAATCGCCTTCCCAGCGTTCCGGGCGAAATTGTTCGGGCGCGTCGTACCAACGGGGGTCGCGATGGACAACCCACTGCGCCATGGCGACGCCCATGCCCTTTTTCACCGGATAGCCTGCGAGTTCGTGGTTTGCAACAGCGATGCGCGCCAGGCCCCACGCCGTTGGATAAAGTCGCAAGGATTCCGTAATTACGTTTCCGGTGTACGGCAGGCGCGGGAGATCTTCCAGGGAGGGCGCGCGGCCGCTGAGGAGCCCGTCGAGCTCGGCGTGCAGCTTCGCTTCCACGTGGGGATTCTGTGCCAGCAGCCACCAGGTCCAGGAAAGCAAGCTGGCGGTAGTTTCATGCCCGGCGAGAAAAAGCGTGACGGTTTCATCGCGGAGCTGCTTGTCGTTCATGCGCGAACCATCTTCGTCCTGGGCGTGCAGAAGCATGGAGAGAAGGTCTCCGGTGTCGCGGCCCGAAGCGCGGCGCTCGTTGATGATGCGGTAGAGGATGCTTTCGATAAAGGCAATTTCGCGCTTGATGCGCAGGTTGGCGGGCGTGGGCACCCAGTGCGGAACCAGCAGGGTGCGTCGGAAATCGGCGCCGAGTTCCAATAGCTGTTCGAGCGACTTCCCAACGTCTTGGGCATCGCCGGCAACGTTGGCGTTAAACAGCGTTTTCGCCACGATTTGCAGCGTTAGGCGCATCATCTCCTGATGAACGTCGCGCTCTTCCCCGGGGCGCCAGGTTTCAAGCATGCGTTGCGTGTATTGCACCATGGTTTCGGCATAGGCGGCGATACGCGGGCGGTGAAACGCGGGCTGCACCAGGCGGCGCTGTCGCAGCCAGAAATCGCCTTCGCTGGTGAGCAGCCCCTCGCCAAAAACGTGGCGGTTGGCGCGCAACACGCGGCCCTTGACGTAGCGGCGCGGGTGGCCAACCAGCACTTCTTCGATGGCGCTGGGATGATTGATGAAAATGCTGCGGAAATTCACGACGCGGATGCCCGCCACGTCGCCGTAGTCACGCGCGAGCCCGGAAAAGAACTCGAGCGGATTCTCGTTTAGGGGGCCAAAGGACCAGCCTTTCAGTCCTCCGTACGGGCCGGGAGGAAATTTGTCGCGGCGCGGCCACATACCCTCATGCTATGACGCGGAATTGTAAGGGTCAACGCAGGTGAATGCTGCAAGGAGGAAGACTAGTAGGCTACCCGGAGGGCGCGAATGCGAAAACCTCCGCTCCGGGAATCCATGGTGATTTGAGAGAGTCCCGCCGCTGTCAACCTCTTGCTCGCCGTCGCAAGTTCCAGGGGCACAAACGTGCTTTTGATGTGCGCCACGCGGTGAATCCAGGCGTTGGGGATATCGAAAGCAAGAAAAACGCCGCCTGGCCGAAGCACGCGGGCGCTTTCGGAAAAAGCGCGATCTTGCAACTCCGGGGATTGCAAATGATGCAGCAGCAGGATCGCGAGCACAGACGAGAATGTGCTGTCAGGAAATGGAAGGGCCGCCGCATCGCCCTGGATGACCCCGACGTTAGCGCGGCCGGGAGCATGGTTGGCTCTGGTACTGAGCTTTAGGTTTAGGGCGCTCGCCTGATCGTATTCGAGGCTAGTGACGCGAGACGCAAGACGCGCCAACTCCATGGTTGCCGCTCCGGACCCGGCGCCCAGTTCCAGAAGGTGGTCACCCAACGACGAACCTTGCAGCATCCAAGGCAACAGTTCGCGCCGCGTGAGATAGCGCCAAAGCGCGGACCCGCAATACCATTTTTCGAATGAGTTCACTAATCCCTCTTGCCCATAGGCAACCGCCGGATTCGGATTCAAGATGATTCGAGAATCATCGCAATGCTTCCTTGCTCGAGATCTGTCTGGATCGTTGCGAGGTTCTTCCGGATCAATGCAAGGCGGGCCTCGGTCTTTCGTTCTACTTTGCGGACACAATCACGGACGGCCGGGAGAGTCCCTTGCAGCCAGCAAATACCCGAACTCCATGTCTGTCGAAACCATCACTCGCTCTTCTTCGATAGCCCTCTCTGGAAGAACCTCAGAATCTGGGGCAGCTTGCCGTCCAATGTGTCGAAGAGGAACAACATCGTGGCCTGCGCTCCGCAAACCCTCGGCCAGTTTCCCCGAAAGTGCCTTATAGCGCCATTTCGATCTGGCGGTGGTCATGACTCCACCGGTATAAAACCCACGGTGCATAAAAAAGAGATTCCCTGACCGATCAGCGCCCCACCAACGCCATCACGTGTTCCGGATACCGCAAGCCCGCGGCCGCTCCGTGCGGAGCTACTTCGTCAATGCGTTTTAAGTCGCTTCGCGTCAGCTTGACGTTCAAGGCGCCGGCGTTTTCTTCCAAATACTTCCGCCGTTTGGTGCCGGGAATGGGAATAATGTCCTGCCCTTGGGCGAGCAACCACGCCAGCGCCAACTGCCCCGGTGTACAGCCTTTTTCTTTCGCAAGCGACTCCACGCGCGCGACAAGATCCAGATTCTTCCGCAAATTCTCCCCCTGGAAACGCGGCGAGTTCCGCCGGTAATCGTCCGGGGCAAAATCCTCGAAGCGCTTAATTTGCCCAGTCAAGAACCCGCGTCCCAGCGGGCTGTAGGCCACGAAAGCGATGCCCAGCTCGCGCGTGGTAGGAAGAATCTGGTCTTCCGGATCGCGCGTCCACAAGGAGTATTCGGTTTGCAGCGCTAGGATGCGATGCACTTTGTGCGCGCGCCGAATGGTGGCCGCAGAAGCCTCCGACAATCCCAGATAGCGCACTTTTCCGGCTTTTACCAACTCCGCCATGGCACCCACGGTTTCCTCGATCGGCACATTCGGGTCGACGCGGTGCTGATAGTACAAGTCGATCGTGGCCACGCCCAGGCGCTTCAGACTCGCTTCGCAACAAGCCCTCACGTATTCCGGGCGGCCATTAACCCCACGGACCGCGGGGTTCGCCTTGTCGCGTACAATCCCGAATTTGGTCGCGAGAAAAGCTTTCTCGCGCAGGCCGCGAATCGCCTGCCCGACCAGCACTTCGTTGTCGCCGTGGCCGTAAATGTCCGCAGTATCCAGAAAGGTGACACCGAGCTCAATGGAACGATGAATTGTGGCTGTCGATTCCGCATCCTGCCGTGAGCCGTAAAATTCGGACATTCCCATGCAGCCCAAACCCATGGCCGAAACAAGCGGCCCGTTCTTTCCCAGTGGACGTAGTTGCATGGCCTTCTCCTCATTGCATTGGGGGGTATCCCTTTGGATGAGAATTTTGCAGCTTAGGATACTCTTAGCCGAGAAAGTTCGCCTCTTTCGCTCGAATCCACCGCTACAATGATGTGGCTTTTGGCCACGCCCCGCGTTGCCGACAACATTTGCACTACCGGAGCAAAGCCTGTGGACGAAGACGCGCCAGAAATGGATATGCGCCGGCATATTTTTGCAATTTTCTTGAGCCTGTCTGGCGCAGTGATCAGTGGCGCAATCTTCCTGGCTTCTCTAATGCACCAGTTTGCATTGGTGGAAGTCGCGGCGAGCGTGCTGACGAGCTTGCAAGTGTTTTTCCTCAGCTCAACGATCGCCGATGTCCTGGAAAGGAAGACGAAGCCAAACGCAGTTAGGAGTTCCTGGGTTATCTTGTTTACTGTCTTCTTGATCGCCTATTATTCTTTCATCCGCTACTTTCGATAAGCGGCACTCATCTTGGTGCCAGACGTACCCAAGACCGGTGCGCGAAGTCACTCACTTTTCCCCTTTCCTTGCGCCTCATCGCCCACGGCAGCCGGGGTTTGCCCCAGAGAATTCCTGTAAGCGTTTTTGTTTCAATGTGTTGCAGGTCCTGCTCGCAGGACCTGCCTTGCAAGAGGCATGCCCGTGGTACCCGTGAGGAGGTGCGTGCTTGCTCTCAGGAGAAATAATCTCGATGGTTTTTGGAACAATGACTTCCTCTTTGACGAGATGTTCGGCGATGGCGGCCCGAAGCCCGAAGACCATCGCCCGATCAAGCCGGCATCCTTCTTGACGAAAACCGCTTCAAGACTGGCTCGCGCACGCTGCGGGCCTTGGTCTCTGTTCTTGTTCACCTTACGGTGATGCCACTCCCGTTCTCCTCGGCTTGTTCTTGACGGATACCGCGTCAACATCAAGCAATATGTCCGAGCCTTGTGGATGGCGCCACCACCTCCTCCGCCGCCACCACCGCCAGCGACCATGGTCATCGTTAAGGCTGCACCGTCGCTAGAAAGGTTTATCACCGGCGGCAACTCTTCGCGCCAACGATCATTCCCAAGTTGCTGAAATCAAAGAGGCGGCCGTTGAACCACACAGCTTTGCTGGTGTGGCCGGCGGACAAATGGGTGGCGTGATTGGCGGCGTACTGGGTGGAGTGCTGGGCACCGGAGCCAAGCCGTTCCCACCGACGCCCGGAAAGTCCGCGCCCGTCCGGGTGGGTGGACGCCTGAAACCGCCAAAGGCCGTCATCCCCGTGCATCCCGAATACCTGCCGCTTGCAAAGCAGGCTCACATGCAAGGGCCGGTCCAGATTGACGCAATCCTGGACGAGCAGGGCAAGGTGATCGAGATGAAGGTTGTGTCTGGACCGCCTCTGCTCTAGCCGCGCTCGACGCCTTGAAGAAATGGAAAGATGAGCCGACGTACCTGAACGATCAGCCGATTGCGGTCCAGATGATTGTGACCATCACGTTCGTGTTAGGGCAGTAACGAAGACAGGTTTGGACGGAAAGGGTGAAGCATTGCAGTTCGGGTGAGTCCACCCTTTGTTCTTGGTGCGATATCAGGCGGCGACGAGTGTCGGACCAACCTTCCCGCGCGGCTTACTGTATTTCTCCCGCAACTCGCGCTCGGCCTGCATCCAGTCCTGCAATGGGTCACCCGGCGCGCCTCCGCGTTCCAAGTAGAGTTCGTAGGCGCGCAGCGCAATCTCTGCGTGAGTCGGCGCGTTTTTTGCGGACCGCGGTTTCTTGGTGGCGGGCATGGAATTCTTCAACTTCCTGGACATGGCCTCCCCCTTTCTACTGCTGCTTTGATTTTACGACTTGCGAGGGACGATTGCTCCATTTTTCGCTCGAAATGGGTTCGAAAGTTTCAATGCATTGCATCACGGAAACGACTAGGATAAGAAGAATTTTGCCCCTGCGGCTGTGTTCGGCCCTAATTCTTAAGTCGCTTCAAGAATCGGCCCTAGCCCCCCAGCCGCCATGTATTAACCTGAAGACGGAAGGCCTTACGCTTGGAAACCCTGCCAAAATGAAGACCCAAACGCTCCACATCAAGGGCGCCGCCGTGCTGGACACCATGGAAGCAATAAAAGCACGCGCCGGAAAGGAGGAATTAGAGAGGATCGTCGCCCATCTGGATGCGCAGACGAGAGAAATACTCCAGCCGCCATCTCGCCCTCTTCGTGGTATTCCTGCGCAGCCTTCGCTCGATGTCTTGAGTCTGACATTCGGGAAACGGCAGGCGGAAACGAAGAAGAACTGATCAAGCGCGCCGAAATCGTAATCGCAAAGCAGCTTAGCGGCATTTATAAAATGTTTGCAAGGCTCGGCTCGCCGTAGTTTGTCATTCGGAGAATCGCCGCTGTCCACTCGACCTATTTCGACGGCGTGCAGATCATTCCTGAGATGAAGGGTCCGAATAGCGCGAGGAATCCAGTATGTCGGGTTTTCTCGCTATGCGGCATTGCCACTTACCTCCGACGATGTTTCCTGCTTCCCGGGCACACGCCTAAACTCGCGTTTAGGTCCTACCATGCCTGGCTACCGAGCGTCCCTCGGCTAAGATTCTCAAACCTTCGACGAAAATGTTTACCACGGCATTCTCGTCCCGCTGATGTTCGGTATGGCAACTCGAACACGCCTAGCGGTCTTGGAGTTGGAGGCCTGCATTCTTTTGGTGACCAATGCAGCACAACTTGGATGACGGAAAGAACCGATCTACTTTGACGAGCGTTCTTCCATGCCCCTTGCACTGGTATGCCAACATGCGAACGAACTCACCGAAGCCCGCATCCGAATATCGACCTGCAGGCGTCAGGCTAAGCACAACCGAGGATGGCTCGCCGCTTACACGACGGTGCCAAACAATCGGGATAGCACCGATCTTGGCTTTACGGCTCCCTCGGTAATCCTGGGCTTCTTCAAGAGGGCTCTTGAGATTTCCGGTGCAAAAAAAGTGGACGTGCACTTCGCGGTTCCCGTCGAAGCTGGAGAGAAATTCTGCGAGCTTGCTCTCCTTTGGGAATGAACAAACGCCCGGCTAATAGCCTTCGGTTTCCGCCACGATAACGCGCGTTTGGCGGTTCCAGAGGGTGACCTTCGTGCCAGGATACCGGGACGCGATCGAGGGAAGCCGACGCCGTGCGGTTTCCAAATCCTCAAAGCTTTCCAGCTCGAGGTGCCGGCCGTCCGCGTCGCGTATCAAAATGTCGTAGATAGCATTCGGAACAGAAAAAACCTGACCGCTCATGATCATGACAGCGTCTCCAATCCCGTCAAAGTAGTGATTCATCAGGGCGAATCGTTTCAATCGCGTTTCCGGGCGACACTGCCCGGGCTGCGGCAGGGAAGTTCCTTACTGCCTTATTTCGCTTTTCATCTTGCCAAAGCCTTCTGAGGCTTCCCAAACGGAGGCATAGCGCCAAGCTGCTGCATCATGCCCCACATGTCCAGGCTGACGTAAGAATCCATGATCTTTCCGTTGGCCAGATGATTGATGGTGATTCCATCGATCGAAACCTTCTTGCCCGTGGGAGCAATTCCACGAAACTCCCCTTTGTGCGTTCCCGAAATATTCCAAAAGGCCACCACTTTGTTTTTTTCCGCGACCATATCCATCACCGTGAACTTCAAATCGGGAAACGCTCTCACAAACTGGGTTACATTTCGCGCATACGCTTCCGGCCCAACCCCTAAATCGGCTGCATCAAAGAGCTGCACCGCATGGCTCGGCGCAATCAATTCCACGGCCACCTCCAGCCGCCGCTTGTTCCACACTTCTTCGTACATGCGCCGTACAATGCTCTTGTTATCGGTGGGCATAGCGTGCTCCTTCTCCGGTTCTTTTGGTCACCTCGGAGACGGCATCGGGCCTCACTGCGTGTAGGTTTGATGTGGGGTAGGAGTGAGGCTTGCCCGAGCCTACTCCCAACAATTATGTTTTGCAATCCCGCGCATCGCCATCCAACAGCGGGCGCAATCGGAGTTACGGTGGGTCACATTCTTGCTGGCTGAGAGCTAGCTGAGGTTGCTTTCCGGCAGTTACCTGACGGTCGGCTCGCTCAATTCGAAACGTAAAGCATCCTGCGATCGTGCTGTGCACTTGAATGTAGTCCACTTCGTCATGCCCGAAGAGCTTTTCGACCGCCGGCTCGAACTTTCCGTCGGCCACATATTCCTGCCCCAGGAGACGCCGGCCTCGGCCATAAGCCTCGAGTGTGCGCGGGCTGCTGCGAAGTTCTTCCGGAAAACCTGAGTCACTCTCGTATCGCGGGCAAGGGCCTTCGTGAATGTACACGGGGCCGGGTTGCGGCAATGCCTCGACGCCGGCAAAGCGGTCGTAAGTAAACAGGATCCTTCGGTCCTTGCCCGAAACAATCGTGCGCAAACAGTGCCGGCATGGAGCATTGTCGGCTGCCAGTTCGGCGTGAGCAGGAAATCCATGAAAGGGAGCGCGCATCGTTTTGCGCACTTCCTCGGAAACTTCGGTCGGAATCGCCACAATTCGAATGGGAAACATAATTTCTCCAATCCTCGCCGTCCATTTTTTCAAGCGATACTCTTTGCTCTCGCGGAATTTTCTTCCTCCTTTCGCAACCTTTCCATCCGCAAACTGCCCTCAAACTCGCCCGTGAGCGCAACGACGAGGCCGTCGCGCAGGAGTCATCACCTCTCAAGGTCCCCCCTGTGAAACGAAAGCATCCGGGACTACACTATTCGCAATAGAAAGACAGCCCAACCTGCAAAGACAAAGATAGTCCGGTTTCTTCATGGCAGGACGCCAGCGGCTGCCTCTCTTCGGGGGCTTCAGGGGAGGGTCATGTCGTATCTGGACGATTCACTCGCGCACCTGGAAATCTTTGAAGGAACCGTGCCCTGGATGTACCTTGACACGAAGGGATTAGTGACCGTCGGCGTCGGCGAAATGCTTGCGAATGCCGCTCGCGCCCAATCCCTCGGCTTCGTCGATTCCGCCGGTCAGCCCGCAACTCCGGACGCCATTCTCGCCGAATTCAACCGCGTCTCGGCGCTGGCGCCTGCGAAAGCCGCCGGATTTTACCGGTCTCGGAATTCTCCCTTGTTGCCGCACGCTGTGATTGACACACTTTTGATGAATCACCTGAATTTCTTCGATGAGCAGCTGGCGGGGCGCTTCCCGGTTTATGCAACCTTTCCGGATTCCGCGAAACTCGGACTGCTCGACATGATTTACAACCTCGGCGTCACTGGATTGTTCCATGGCTTTCCTCACTTCATGGGATTTGTGGACAACCAGGATTGGCGGAACGCAGCTGCGAATTGTCATCGCGTCGGTCCAAGCCAAGCTCGCAATGATTGGACCCGACAGCAATTCTTAGCTGCGGCGGCGACAGCCGCATCGGGCGCAGACGGGACGTCGGCTAACGCTGGGACCAACACTTGAGCGGTAGAATCCCCTGGTTCGTTATCTCTCACGCTGAAGTCTTCTCAACTCCCGCAATTCCCGCTCTTACTTACGGCTCGGTACCTAGCCATTTGGCGGATGTAGACACCTCTCCCCTTGCGGCATCTTGTTTATAGAGGTCCCTAAAATGTCCGCAGAATTGATTTCTCTTTCGAACGCCCTGGCGCAGGCTACCGATCGCGCCGCGGCAAGCGCGGTCGCCGTTCACACGGAGGCCCGCGGTTCGTCGAGTGGAGTTGTGTGGCGCCGCGGCGTCATCGTCACCGCTGAGCATGCGCTTCGCCGCGACGAAGACATTCACGTCACTCTGCCCGATGGCCGCGTTGTCGCCGCCACTCTGGTGGGCCGGGATGCGTCCACCGACTTGGCGGTGCTGAAGTGCGCGGAAGCGTCTTCGTCTTTTGCCGAAGCGGGCGACGTCTCAACGATCAAGCCCGGCAGCCTTGCACTCGTGGTGGGGCGCACGCGCGCCAGCGGTCCGGTGGCCGCGCTTGGCGCGGTCAGCCTGGTTGTCGCCGAGCGGCGCAGCTGGGCGAGCGCGGCGCTTGCTCCGTACATTCGGCTCGACATTGGCGTCCAACCGACGGCCGTTGGCGGCGCAGTCGTGGATCCGCACGGCCGAATCGTGGGGATCGCCACGCCGCGTTTCGCACGCTTCGGAGCTATCGCTGTTCCCGCGCCCGCGGTAAACCGCGTTGTCGACCTGCTTCAGCAAAAAGGCCGCATTCCTCGCGGCTATCTTGGTGTCGGCTTGCAGCCGGTGCGTTTGCCCGATGCGCTTCGAACAACGCTAAAACACGACGACAAAACCGCGGCCATCGTCCTCGAGGTCGAGCCCGAGGGTCCGGCGCACAAAGCCGGCATCGTCATCGGCGATATTCTTGTCGCATTGGCCGGCCATGCGGTCACGCGGCTCGAAGATGTTCACGGGCAGCTCGGCGCGGAGTCGATTGGGAAATCGCTTCCTGTCAAATTCGTTCGCGGCGGTGCGCTTCAGGAAGCCAGCATTGTCGTAGGCGAGCGCGTGCACGGAGCCGAATGACATGGCCATCCCGGGATTCGGTGAAATCGCAGAAGAACTGCGGCGCTCGACGGTTCTGATTTACTCCGGTGGCCGCGGGTCGGGCTCCGGCGTGATTTGGTCGAACGACGGCACGTTGGTAACCAACGCGCATGTTGTGCGAAGCGGGCGGCCCATGGTCGAGCTGTGGGATGGGCGCGAATTTGAGGCCAGAATTCAGTCGCGTGATTCTCTGCGGGATCTCGCGCAGCTTCGCATCGACGCGACAAATCTTACTGCTGCTTCGGCCGCGGATTCTTCCCAATTGCGTCCGGGCGAGCTCGCCATCGCCGTCGGCAACCCTATGGGCTTCGTCGGGGCGCTTGCCACTGGCGTGATTCATGGCCTGGGCCCGGTTCGTGGCTTGGGCCCGCATTCCTGGGTGCAGGCGGAGGTGCGTCTCGCGCCTGGCAATTCCGGCGGGCCCCTGGCTGACGCTCGCGGCCACATCGTTGGCCTCAACACCATGGTCGCGGGCCGCCTTGCGCTGGCCATCCCCAGCAACGCGGTGCGCGACTTTATTTCCGCAAGCCCGAGCGACGGCCGGCTTGGCGTCACCGTGCATCCGGCGTTCGTCCCCCGGCCAGATTCTCGCAGCAAAGCCTTTGGCGTCGTCATTCTCGACGTTGCGCCTGACAGTCCCGCGGCACTCGCCTCGTTGTTGCCCGGCGACATTTTGCTAGGCACTGAAGAAAGACGTTTTGCTTCGCTCCAGGACCTAGCGCGAGCTCTCCAAGGAAGCGGACTGCGCGTCTTGCGTCTCAAGTTTCTTCGCGGTGATTACAAGCGGATACGCCGCGTCACCATTCAACTCGGAAACCCACTGGCGGCACGGAGCTCCGCCGCGGCGTGATCTCCGTTTTCATTGTCGCGGCTTCGCCGCTGGCGCGCGCCGGCTTGGAGAATCTCCTCGCAGCTCGCGACGTCGAGGTCGCGGGCAGTTTTGCGAGGCTCGACGATCTCGACGGCCGACTCGACGACGCGCCTGCAGATGCGCTTCTCGTGGATTCGAGCGGTGAGCCAATCGAGTCTATTGTCGATGCGCTCGTCGCTTCGAGCCTGTCGTCCGATTTCCATGTGTTGCTTCTAGTGGAACCGGCGGCGCTCGGCGCTTCGCCCACGGCGCTCCGTGCCGGAGTGCGGGCAGTTTTGCCCAACGATGTTTCTCGTGACCAACTCGTCGCTGCACTACAAGCCGCCTCCAGCGGCCTGCTGGTGCTGCATCCGGTTCAAGTTTCAGGGCCGGTTGCCGCAAATGGATTCGCCTCCGCGGCAGCCCGCTCGCGGGAGTTGGGCGAACTTGTCGAAGCGCTCACACCGCGCGAGAGCGAAGTCTTGCAAATGCTGGCGGGCGGACTGGGCAACAAGGAAATCGCGGCGAAGCTCAAAATCTCCGACCACACCGTCAAGTTTCATGTCGCATCCATCCTAGGCAAGCTCGGCGCTGCAAGCCGCACGGAAGCGGTTTCTCTCGGCATTCGACGCGGCCTGGTTCTGCTCTAACTGTGGATGGGGACGCGCTCCAAACGCACCCCCACACACACCTACTTCAAAATCTCCAGTTCTTCGTGCCCGACCGCATCGCGAAGCGTGGCGGCGAGTTCTCCGTTGGCCTTGCGCTTGCTCTCGTCAGGCTGCACGCCGAGACCGGCGTCGTCGAGCGCCTTCTCAAAGTTCGCAGCCTGCTCCTTGTCCTTCAAAACAAAGATCCGCATGGGCATCCAGAGAATCGGGCTTGCGAGAGACGTAGGTGGTGATGGAAAGGAAAAGCGCCAGCGCGCCGCGCCTCGAAGTCCACGGGCTCCGCGACGGTCTGGATGTAACGGTTGGAGTCGTCCAGTTTCCCGGGCTTCGCTTTCCAATAGTACACCTCTGCGATCGAGCCGACCGATTCCTGGCCGCGCAGAACCCATCCGAAACTCAGGCCAATCGCAAGGGCGAAAAACCAGCATGCCACTCTCCTCGACATGGGCTGAAAACACCTCCCTTCGCGAGCCGCATTCTCTCCTAGGTTCTCGCCACCGGCTGCGCCGCCGGCCGTTCCGACACCATCGCGACTCGCCGGCCAATCCCGGGCATGCTCCCACGCGGTGGTGACCTTCCTCACCGCGCTCGCCTTCGCCCCGTGTCACGATATCTGAGTAAACTGCGGTTCGCCTCGCACAGAGCGGACTGGTCTTGCCGTTTCGCGGAGGCTTGAACCATGTGGCTGAAACTTCTTGGTGCAGCCGCCATCCTGGTTTTCATCGTTTGAGTGGTTGCCGTGCTCCAGTCTTGGAGCAAGACTCCTACCTCGGGCCGCTTGACCGGAGTGGCGTTCCTCGTGATTTTCGGCGCAGCCGCCTTCTGGGGCTTCCGCACGCTCTTCGGCCAGCCCCACTAAAGAACGTGCCGGGCTCTCCAATCTAACCCCCCGGCCTGTGGCAACGTGTGGGGTTCCGTAAGGCCGCTCCGAGGAGTAGAATCCTCCGTAAATTGTGGCATGGAGGAAAGCGATGCATGCCGACCGAGTGGAAATGTCCTGGGATGCAAACAAATCCAACTGGCTGGTTCGAATCGTATCGGGGGAAGAAGTGATTCGGCGCCATTGCAAAGCGCCGAAAGATGCGGACGAACAGACCCTGCGCACGGTCGCGAAGAAAACGGTGCAAGAGGAAGGCTACGAGCCGGATGTGCAACTTAGCATCCGTCGCTGAGGATGCCGCTTCCAGAAGAGACTGCCTACGCGGCGGCCGGTTGTGCTTCGAGGATGTGGGCGGGGACTTTGCGCAGGTCCCACACAATGCCGAGCCAGGACATGAGTTTCAGCGTGTAATAGGTGACGTCAATCTCCCACCAGTAAAAGCCCTGGCGCGCCGAAGCCATGAAATGGTGATGGTTGTTGTGCCAGCCTTCGCCGAGGGTCAATAGCGCGAGCAACCAGTTGTTGCGGCTGGTGTCGCTGGTCTCATAGCGGCGCGAGCCGAACAGGTGCGAGAGCGAATTGATGGTGAAGGTGTCGTGCCACAACAGCACGGTGCCGAGGCAGAAAGCCCAGATAAACAGCGGCCATCCGCCGATGAGCCACAGCACGGTGCCGAGCGCGGCCGGCGGCATCATGTGATACTTGTTAAGCCAGCGCAGCTCCGGAAATTTCGCGAAGTCGCCGATGTAATCCATGCGCGTGCCGTTGTATTTGTCCGAAAGGATCCAGCCGATGTGCGACCAGAAGAAGCCGAAGAGCGTCGGCGAATGCAAATCCAGCTCCTGGTCCGAGTACCGGTGATGATGGCGGTGGTGTGCCGCCCACCACAGCACGCCCTTTTGCGAAGAAGACATGGCCATGAAGGCGATGATGAATTGAAACGCGCGGCTGGTTTTAAATGAGCGATGCGAGAAATAGCGATGATACCCGGCCGTGACGAAGAACATGCGCACGCCGAGAAGTGCAAGGGTAGTCAGGAGGTAATACCCATGAAAGGGGATGAAGAAAACCAGCAGCGCAGCAAGATGAACGAGAAAAAACGGCAGGGAGTGAAGAATAGAAATCCGCGAGCCATTCGGCAGCGGGATACTTAGATACCGAGGGATAGAAGCCATCCGGCAGAAGCCTCCGCGTGGAAATAAAGGCGCTTTGGATCGCGTCATTCCGCAAGCTGAGATTCAGCCAGTGCTTGGCGCCTCGAAACTGCAATTCCAGTCTACGGTTGGGCCTGAAGAGGGGTCAAGTGCAACGAAGTACAGGTGCTGGCTCGGATCAGATGTACGGAAGGACGGTTGGGTTGTGAAGAACAGAACTTTTTTGTCGTTCCGTAGGGCTGCGGCCGACAGACATCGTAGGAAATATGCTGATGGAATGTGCTATTGTCACTCCCGCGTTGCCTCTTTGAGAAGAAGCCAAGGCTGTCACGCGGATGAAAGAACAAGAATGGCAGAGCGCCCTGTATTGGTAGGACTCATCCCACAAACGGTCGTGCTGGATCCCGGCGACCAGGTTTCCTGGATTTCCGACGCGGGCAACTTGCGCATCGAGTTTGACGCGAACCGATGTCCTTTTTCTTCGAATGTATTTCAGGCCCCCTCCGGCACCCGGCTGTTGAGCGGACCACCCCGCCCCGGCAGCAAAGCCTCGACTTACAAGTACCGCCTTTGGCTGAATGACCAACCGGTGGGCCAAGGCGAAGTGATCCTGCGCGAGAAATAGGGAATAAACCTGAAACCATAGAGACTCCCGATTGCCGATAACGTGGGAACTTCCCGGCAGGTCGGCAGGAATCAGAAAGGGAGGTATGTTTGCCTCCGTTTCGGCCCGAATCCGTTACTTTTGCTTTGGCGGATGCGTCTTTCAGGAAGCAGGTAAGGGGGGACACCAAAATGTGCGCTAACCAATTCTTGCGATGGGGCTTTCTTTTCGTGCTTGCGGCTACCGCGGCCCTAGCTCAGGAACCAGCCGGCCCTCCGCCGCCGGACCGCAGCGCAGGCCCCGGTCCACGCATGTGGGAGGGGAACGGCCAGCCGCTTTTTGGGAAGATTACGGCCATCCATAACGGAACATTGGAATTGGCCAAGCCGGACGGCAGCTCGGTGGCGGTGAAGATCTCCGGGAAAACGGAATTCCGCAAAGACCGGCAAAATGCAAAGCTCGCGGATTTCAAAGCGGGCGATATGGTTTTCATCCGTGCGGAAGGAAGCGTCGAGCAGGGCTTCACTGCGCTGATGGTTGCCACACGGACCGGCGGCCCAGGTGGACCCGGAATGAGCGGGTCCGGCGGCGGACTGATGATGATGAACGGCGAACTGGGGAAAGATTTCGTTTTTGGCGAAGTGAAGTCCGTGGATGCTCCGAAGATCACCGTGCTGCGGCCGGATGGCGTGACGCAAACGCTGGAGCTGAATGAAGAGACTTCCTTGCGCAAGGGCCGCGAAAGCGTGACGATGGCCGAGATTCAGCCGGGCGAGCACGTGTTGGTACGCGGAGCCGTGCAAAACAACGCGTTTGTGCCGAAGATGGTGATGGTCATCGGGGCCGAGCAATGGAAGCGCATGCAAGAAATGGGCATGACGTCGGGTGGAGCGAAGCCGCCAGGGGATTCCAAGCCGACCCCTCCGCAGCCCTAGGGAGCCATAGATTTATCGGGGAGTCTTCGAATTGAAGTTCATCCGGCGCATCGCGTTCCTTTTCGGCTTGGCCGCGATGGTATCGGCGCTCCCGTTGCGCGCGCAGGACGCGCCCCCTCCTTCTGCACCTGCGCCCTCAGCTCCGAGCACGCCTGCGGCCCAAGATGCGGCGGCGCCCGCACCGCTAGCCGCAACCTTCGAAATCACCGGATCGGCGCGCAGCGGCAAAACGCCGCTACCGGGAGTCACGGTAACCGCAGCGAACACTCTGACGGGGAAAAAGTACGTTGTCGCAACCAACGCGGACGGCAAGTTCCGTCTCACCGGCGTGGCGCGCGGCCGATATGTCGTACGCATCGAGTTCATGGGATTTGCTGCGTTCACGCAGGAAGCCGTCGTGAATCCCGAAAATCCCGCAGCGAACGTCGATGCAGAGCTGATGCTGGCGTCGCGGCAGCAAGAGCAATCCAACAATGCCATTGCGGCTATGGCGGCGGCAGGACGCGGTTTTCAAAGTCTGGCCATGGAAAACACGCTTTCTTCGATGAGCGGAGGGACCGGGGACTTTGGCGGCGCGAACGGGAACGGCGGCGGAGACGTTTCGAGCCTGCCGCTGAATGGAGCCGCAGCGGAAGGCCCCACGGAATCCGTCAGCGTGAGCGGCGCGCAGGGGCGCACCCAGGATTTCGGCGTGGGCAACGAGGAAGAGCTGCAGCAGCGCATTCAGGAATTCCGCGAACGCATGCAGCGGGAAGGCGGCGGCGCTTTTGGTCCGCCGGGCGGGGGCGGCTTCGGCGGCGGGCCAGGAATCGTCATGATGGGCAGGATGCCGAAGGGTTTCAATATCAATCAGCCGCACGGGGTCTTCTACTACACGGACGACAATGCGGCACTGGACGCGCGTCCGTATTCCTTGACGGGCATTGCGACGCCGAAGGCTGATTACAACCAGGCGCGGTTCGGTTTCAATGCCGGCGGGCCCTTGAATATTCCGAAAATCTTTCATGGCGGAAACAAGTGGTTTTTCTTCGGGGGATGGAACGGCTCGCGCGGCAGCAATCCGTATGACGCGTTTTCCACGGTGCCGACGCAAGCCGAGCGCAACGGTGACTTCCGCCAGGCTACCTACAACGACGGGAAGCCGGTGCAAATCTTCGATCCCCAAACCGGACAGCAATATCAATTTAACGGCAATCCCAATGTGTTGAATCCGACCTTAATCACCACGCAGTCCAAGGCGCTGCTAAACTACGTTCCGCTGCCGAACATGTCCACGAACGCACTGGGGCAGAATTTCCATTACGTGACTTCGGCGGACGGCAGCTCCGATACGGTGATGTTCCGGCTGGTCCACAACTTCAATGCGGCGGCTGGCCCCGGAGGAGGAGGACCGTTTTTTGTTTCTGGAGGCGGCGTGCCGGGAGGCGGGAGCCGCCGGCGCGCGCAGAACAATCTCAATTTCGGGCTCAACTGGGCGCGGGGCTCGAACCGCATTGTGAATCCTTTTCCCTCTGAGGCAGGAAGCACCGGCACGCAAGGGTTGAACGCCAGCGCGGGGTGGGTATACGGCAAAGGGCGCGCCACCAATATGTTTCGCGTGAATTACAACCACAATCACGTCGCCGCGACCAATCTGTACTCCAGCGTGACGAATGTGGACGGGCTTGCGGGCATCCTGGGAGTTTCCGCGGACCCGTTTAACTGGGGCTTGCCGGGAATCAACTTCACATCTTTCGGAGGACTGAGCGACCCGATTCCACGCCGCGAACTCGATCAAACCTACACCTTCTCCGATACTATTTCCTGGAATCACGCGAAGCACAACTGGCGGTTCGGCGCGGATTACCGGCGCATTCTCCAAAGTTTCCATTCGGCAAGAAACGCGGAAGGGAGCTTCGTATTCACGGGATTCGCGACGTCGCAATACGCCGCGGCGGGCACCGGCCCTTGCCCGGGGACACGCCCTTGTTCGATTACCGACACAGGCTATGACTTGGCCGATTTTCTGCTAGGGTATCCGCAGCAGAGCTCGCTGCAGTTCGGGACCACGGCCTATGATTTTCGCGCCAACTCCTACGATTTTTTCGCGCAGGATGACTGGCGGTTCCGGTCGAATCTATCTTTCAACTTCGGGCTTCGCTACGAATACAACGGCCCGTACACGGAAGCCAACAACCACATCGCCAACCTCGACCTAGCGCCCGGGTTCACCGCCGCGGCGCTGGTTCTGCCGGGTGCCACGGGCCCCTACAACGGCGTTTTTCCAAATTCGCTGATTCGGCCGGACCGCAACGATTGGGCGCCGCGCGTGGGCATGGCCTGGAAGCCTGAAAAAAAGATGGTCGTGCGCGCCGGGTACGGCATCAACTACAACCTCGCCCAGTACGGCACGATGATTCAGAATTTCGCGTTTCAACCGCCGTTCGCGAATGCCGCCACGAATTCGACCGATGTCACCAGCCTCGTCAGCGGAAGCCCGCTGACGCTGGCCAACGGGTTCCCGGCGGCCTCTGCCAACACGGTGACAAACAATTTCGCCGTCAATCCCAACTACCGCCTCGGCTACGTGCAAATCTGGAACCTGGACATTCAGCGGGAACTGCCCGGTGGCTGGGTCATAAATAGCGGATACAGCGGATCGAAAGGCACAAGGCTGGACACGGAGCGTGCCTTAACTCCGGCAGCGACGGGAAGCCAGGCCGTCCAGCCGTTTATTAACGAATCCTCCGAGGGCAATTCCATCTTCCATGCCGGCACCGTGCGAGTCCGCAAGCGCATGGCCAAAGGAATCGGCTTGAGCGCGCAATACGCGTATTCCAAATCGATTGACGATGCTTCGTCGATTGGCGGTGGGGGAAGCGTGGTGGCGCAGAATCCGTTCGACATTTCCGCCGACCGCGGGCTTTCCAGCTTCGACCAGCGCCACAAATTCACAGGCAACTGGATTTACGATTTGCCGATTGGAGAGAACCGGCACTTCGTGGCAAAAGGCGCCTTGGGACACGTGTTGGGGGCCTGGCAATGGAGCGGCGACTTCACGGTCGGCTCTGGGCTCTACTTCACTCCGCGCGTGCTGGGCGGGGCCCTGGACATTGGCCGCGGCGTAAGTGGTTCGCTGCGCGCCAACGTTGTTGCGGGACAATCCGTTGCGTTTGGCAGCCCGACGACGCGGGAATGGTTCAATACCGCCGCTTTTTGTGCGCCAAGCCTCACGTGCGTCAATCCAAACGGCACCCCCTTCGGCGATGCCGGGCGAAACATCATTGAAGGGCCGGGACAAGTCACGCTGAACATGGCTCTCAACAAAACGATTTCCATTAAGGAATCGCGGGCCCTGGACCTGCGGCTTTCCGCCAACAACGTCTTTAACAATGTCCACTTTACGTCCATCAATACGGTGGTGAACTCGTTCACGTTCGGCGAGGTGACCGGGACAGGCAACATGCGGCGTGTGACCATGACTGCGCGGTTCCGGTTCTGAGGCGATAAACATGCGGGAAGTTAGAAAAAATCTTGCGGCCTCCGTGATGGTCGCGCTGCTCTTGCAGGGCGCGATTCCGCTGACGGCCCAGCAATCTCCGCCGCCACCGGCACCCGCGAGCCAGAGCCGTATCCGCGTAACCACCGAACTGGTGCTCGTCAACGTTGTGGCGCGCGACAAAAAAGGGAATCTTGTCCGCGACCTGAAAAAAGAAGATTTCACGCTACTGGAAGACGGAAAAAAGCAGGAAATTTCCAGTTTCGATTTTGAGAATGTGGATCAGCCACTGACCGCCGGAGCGCCGGAAGCCACGGTTTCCGGGACCGCTGCCACTGGCAATCTGCTAAAAGGCACTAAGAATAGCGCAACCTCTTTGAAGGCCCGCGACCGCCGGTTGATGCTCTTCTTCTTCGATTTCTCCGCCATGGAGCCAGAACAAATCGATCGCGCCGTGAACGCGGCGAAGAGTTTTGTCTCCACCAACATGCAGCCCGCCGATTTAGTGGCTTTGGTTTCCTTAGCCACAAATATGCGCGTGGATCTGGACTTCACGGACGACAAGGCCAAAATCGCGGCCGCGCTTTCTAGCTACACCTCCGGCGAAGGCCAAGGATTCGACAATGGAAACACGGGAAGCACCGAAGGAGCAGCGGAAACCGGGGGTTCGTTCACCGCTGATGACACGGATTACAACACCTTTAGCGCCGACCGCAAACTGCTGGCGTTGCAGTCGTTGATGCAGGCGCTCGGCAAGCTCTCGCAAAAGAAGAGCCTCATTTATTTCAGCAACGGAATCAGCCAGTCCGGGACGGACAATCAATCCGCGCTGCGCGCGGCCACCGCCGCGGCGGTGAAGGCCAACGTGTCCATCTACTCGCTGGACCTCCGCGGCTTGCAGGCCTTTCCGCCGGGAGGCGAAGCGCAGGCGGCCAGCCTGCACGGCCAAGCGGCCTATTCCGGGCAGTCGGTATTGAATGATTTGAGCAACAACGCCTCTTCACAAGAAACGCTGGCGACGCTTTCTGCGGACACCGGCGGCAAGGCCTTCTTCGATTCGAACGACTTCAGCGGCGTCTTCTCTCAAGTGCAGAAGGACACTTCGGCGTATTACGTCCTGGGATTCACCAGCAACAATCCGCTCAAGGATGGAAGGTACCGCCACTTGAAGGTCCAGGTGAACCGGGCTGACCTTAAGCTTGAATATCGATCGGGATACTACACCGATCGCGACTTCGGGCATTTGAACAAAGCCGACCGCGAGCAGCAACTGGAAGACGAGCTGGCGGCGCAACTCTCGCAGGTGGACGTCCCGCTCTACGCCGGCGTAGCCTACTTCCGCCAGGACGATTCGCACTATTATTTGGCGGTTTCTCTGCTCATCCCCGGCTCACAAATCCCCTTTGTGACTGAAAAGGACAAAGACAACGCCACGATCGACATCATCGGCCAGGTGCTGGAGGGCGGCAAATTCCCCGTGGGCCACCTGCGGGATACCGTAAAACTGGCCGTCGACAGCACCCAGCAGGTTCGCCGCAAGAACGTGCAGTACAACACCGGCTTTGTGCTTGCCCCCGGCAGTTATCACTTGAAGTTCGTCGTGCGCGAGAACCAGACCGGCAGGATGGGCGCTTTCGAAATGGACGTGCAGGTCCCCGACCTCCGCAAAGCGCCTTTGAAGATGAGCTCCGTAGTGCTCAGCAGCCTGCGCATCCCCGCAACCAACAAGAAAGTCGGCCCGAATCCCCTGGTGCGCGACCAGATGGAGACGGTTCCGAACATCACCCATGTTTTCACGGCCGACCAGCACCTTTACCTTCAATACGAGGTGTACGACGCGGCCAAAGGCAAGAATCCTGTCCCTGCCACTACGGCCGCGAACGGCCAGCCAGAGGCCTCCAAAGCGGCGGCTACCAAGGCTCCCAGCAATAGCGTCCGTGTGCTGACCAGCATCGAGTTCCTGCAAGGGGGAGTGAAAGTCTACGAGTCGAAGCCTGTGGCGGCCAATGAGGTGGCAGCCCCCGAGCGCAAAGCCGTCGTCCTGCAAATGGATGTGCCGCTGCAAGCCTTGAAGCCGGGGCTCTACCTTTGCCAGGTCAATGTCATTGATGACGTGGCCGGTAATTTCGCTTTCCCGCGGTTTCCGCTATTGATCCGCGAGACGGCACGTCCAGCCACAACGAGCAACGCCGGAATCCAGCCAACGGCCTCTTTCTGGCCCTAGGCCCACCGGAGGGCCCATGTACTCGCCTCGGGTAAATCCTTCCAGGCACAATAGCGTGCTCACCCCAGCATTCACCTTGGCTCCTCATCTCCCTTATTTTCAAGAAGATGTCACCCATGAATGGAACAGAGCGACGTCTTGCGCAACGATTCAGCCGCAAAATTCCGCTACTGGTCCGCATGCTAAAGTCTGCCCTGCCAGGGTGCCGCGCGGAATCTCTGAACATTTCTACACGCGGCATATACTTTGCAACGAATTTGCCCCTCAGAGAGGGGACGCCCGTGCATGTTCTGTTTGAGATGCCAGAAGAAGTTGCCCATAAACCAGCGTCCGAATGGCGCTGTGCAGGTCACGTGGTTCACCTCCAGGAGGGCTGTTTCCGTGAGGGAGAGATTTGTGTGGGGGTGGCGTTCGACTGCTATGAGGTTTTGCCAGTCACTCAGACCTCTGTGAGCAAACATAGGGCGTAGCGCAGTTCAAATAGGCAGAATTCACTTCTGTGTTCGGACCTAGTCGCCCGCAGCGGCCGCGCGGACGAGATCTACCGATTCCGCCAGCCCCCGGCGCATGGGCCCGAGTACGGACGCGGGCACTTCCCTTTCGGGCGCCAGGCTTACGCTCGTCGCTCTCTTGGGAAATTCGTTGCGGCGGTCGAGCTTCATGCCGGCCTCTCTCAGAAACTCCGCCGAAAAGCCCATATCTTCCGCGCGATCCACGCCCCAGAACCACAACTTCTCTTCCTGCCTCTGCAGAAAGTCCAAGGCCTCCTCGAGCCTTTTCATGGCCCGGTCAAAAGACGCAGCTAAAAAGTAGACGTTCAACGTCCAGGCGTGACGCGGGTAGAACACCCGCAGCCGTACACAATATTTGCCGGACTGGTTTCTTTCGATACTGCAGCGGTATTCATTGCGCGAGGTGGTAGTCCGAGTAGGCATCGATGTTCACCGATCTCAGCAGCCATTTGAAGCCTGACTCTGAAAGCCGTTCAGAAATCCAAATGTGGTCGAAAAGGCCCGTTCTTGCGAGAAAACGAATGGTAAAACCGAACCACCATTGGAGACATAGTTAGCGTAGCGAGGTGCGCGGAGAAAGGCAAGGGGTGCTTTTCTTCCGTTAAGTTGTTTATTTTCTTTACCTTGTGATCAGGTCAGGCTGCCAAAGTCCTTCAACTTCTCGGGCATCAGCTTCAGCTTGCCTTCCTTCAGCAGGCGGTCGGACAAAGCGGACCGAAAGGCTTGGAAGGCCACCTCGCGCTTGGATTGCAGCAATTCGTCGGTCAACGGCTTCTTCTGAGCTGCAAAGTTGGCCGGGTCCGCCTCCACCTTCTCAGCCACGCGATAGACCAGCCAGTTTTGCCCCAAGCTCAACGGCTCGCCGACATCGCCTTGCTTCAAGTGGAACGCCGCGTTGAGCTGTTTGCCGCTGGCCGCACCGGGAATAGAACCATCCCGGGAGATGGAATCGCTCGATTTCGGGTCCAGACCAAGGGCTTTCGCGGCAGTATCGAACTTCTCCCCTCCCTTGACCCGGCGGACTAACTCCTCCGCCTTGCTCTTGGCCTGCTGAAGGGCGTGTTCTTTCTTGAGATCCGTAATCACCCGATCGCGCACTTCCTCAAGCGTACCCTGGTGCGCAGATTGGACTTCTTTTAGCGCCAGCACCGCGTAGCCCCTGTCATTTTTGATAGGCAGGCTTAATTCGCCGCTGCGCAAGCGGAAGATCTGCTCCTTGACGTCCTGAGAGTTGGCAAGTTCCAGCAGAGGATCGGAGGCGCTAACCGGCCGCGTTTGGCCGAGAATCAAGTGGTATTGCTTGGCCAGGTCGTCCAAGGAGATCTTATTCGACTGGCGAATGGCTCTGGACATCTGGTCGACAATGTCGTTGGTCTGCTTTTCCGCTTCATTGAGTAGCGCTTGCGTGCGAAGCGAATCCTTCACCTCATCGAACGGCTTGGTGTGCGCCGTCTCTTTCTCCAGGACCTTGATGATGTGAAAGCCGTATGGTGTTCTTATTAGCTCTGAGACTTGGCCGACTCCCAAACCAAATGCAGCCTTTTCCAACTCTGGCGCCATTTGGTTTTGCCCAACCCAGCCGAGGTCGCCGCCCTTGTCTTTGGTCGAGTCCTCGGAGTATTTCTTTGCTAATTCCTCGAACTTGGCGCCTTTCTTTGCCTGCCTCAGAACGTCCTCAGCCCGTTTCCTAACCTCATCAACCTCGGCGTCAGTCTTTCCATACGTCTTGACCATAATCTGTAATAGGTGAACCCGGTTGGGCACCTGATACTGCTGCATATTCCCCTGATACTGCTTTTTGATCACGTCCTCGGGAATTTGGATGGTCTGGCGAAGCTGGTTGACATCCAAAAGCGCATAGCGCACGGAGCGGCGCTCCGGAACCTGATACTTGGCTTTGTTCTTCTCGTACTCCGCCTTGATCTCCGGCTCCGAAGGCGTGATCTTGGCTTCCAGGTCTTCGGGCCTGCTGAGCGCGTAGTCGAGCTTTACTTTCTCGTTCTTGTAGCGGTATCCCTCCTGGAGTTCGGCGGGACCTACGGTAATTCCGTCGGTCACCAACTTCCTGAATTTTTCCTCCAGCAGTCCCTCGCGAACAAGATCTTCGAAGGCCGAAACGGACAGTTGATAGTTCTGCTGAACCAAGGCGGCGTATTGCTCCTTGCCGATAAAGTTGCCGCCGCTAACGGCCATCGGAAGGAACAGGCGGATGCGCTCCGCGAGCTCCTGGTCTGATACCGTGATTCCCATACGTTTGGCCTCGTAATCCAGCTCTTTCTGAAAAACGAGTCCCTGAAAAGCCTCCTGGGCTAGAATGGCTTCCATATACTTGGGAACCTGACTGTTTCGCTCGCGCAATTGGACCTGCTGGCGGATGTCCTGCACGGTGACCGATTCATCCCCAACCTTGGCGACCGTGTCGGTAGAGACCCCGCCGGTGGCCGGACCCTGCGGCACCAGGTACAGCAGCATGCTGCCGCCCAGGACCAAAACCCCGGCACCCAAAAAGATGCGTTTCGCCATTTTGGCTTTGTCTTGTTCGTTGCCCGCCATCCGATGATTCCCCCGCGTACCCAGACAAACTTGACATTATAGGAGATCGCGTCATTTGCCTCAAATAGAATCGAAGCCGAAAGGCGATGTGGCGGTGCCCGCCCGGATAAACAAATAACGATTCTTTGTCCGGCCAAGGAGTCTGGAGGAGGCTATTTGCAATTTGACAACGCGTGCGCTTGTCACCGGCAGACTCCGAAGCCCGCTGTGTTACATTCAAAATATGGAGCCTGCGAGCGACTCTATACGTGACCACACAACCCCCCATCGACCCGAGACACACCCCATCGCACCACAGGGTTCCGCGCGTTGAAGTCTATTGGACAACGGTCACTTATAAGACGGTGATCCTGTACAGCCTGCTTGCGCTGGGGGTGGTTTTTGGCGGAATCTACCTGGCCAAACCTGAGTTGTATACCGCGGTCATCAACAAAATCGACAAGACCGTAGGCAATCCCGAACTCGATCCCGTCAACTCCGATCAAAAGGGCGCGAAATTCGTGAATCTTGAGGGGCGCGTGCAGGTAAAAAAAGTCAACTCTGTGCAGTGGGTGGATGCTACTCTCAGTACACCGCTGGACAAGGGCGACCTGGTGCAGACCGGTTCGGACAGCGACGCGCGCGTCATCTTCGCAGACGGCACGTCTTTCACCGTCAAGCCGAACACGCTTGTTACGGTGGAAGAGAACTCCACCGAAAGCAACAAACCCCACAACGTAGCCATCGGCGTTCAAACGGGCGCTGTGGATCTTGCAACAGGGAACCTAGGCTCTCCGGAGTCCAAAGCCTCTGTGCGTGCGGAGGATGCGACAACTCAGGTGCACTCCAACAGCCATGTCGGTGTAAAGTTTAATCCGGAGAAGAAGGAAAGCGAGGTGGTGGTGTCCAGCGGTAGCGCTCAGGTCCAGCGCGGCCAGGAAAGGATTGATCTTGCGCCGTACGAAAAGGCCACTATTCCAAGCTCCGGCGCGATTCAGAAGTCCACCGTCTTGGCACCACCTGATCTCATCGAGCCTCTGAACCTCGCTCCCATCATCGCCGAGAATCCGAGGACAGCTACGGTACACTTTGAGTGGAAGGCGGTTCCGGAGGCGGTTTCCTATACACTGAGGATCAGCACGACGGCCATGTTCACGAGAACTGTGTTCGACAAGAAAAACCTCACCGGAACGAGCGTGGACATTTCCGGCCTGGATGCCGGCGACTACTTCTGGAACGTGATGGCCACGGATGCCAAGAAACAATCCAGCGAAGTCAGCGACATTTTCAAGTTCACTTTGGTGGCCCAGGGCAAGTCGCAGGACATGGTCCTGGAAATTACCGGCACGCAGCTTCACGGACGCGTTGCGGAAATCATAGGGAAAACCGAACCGGGGGCGGCCCTGATTGTGAACGGCCAGTCCGTTCCCAATATTGCGCCTGACGGCACGTTCCGTCATTTCACCGAGCCGCTTGAGCCGGGACAGCATACTATTGTGGTGATCGGGCAGAACCGCCGTGGTGGGACAAACAAACAGTCGGTGTCCATCTTCGTGCCGAAGTAAGATTCCGAACGACAGACCATAGCGCTTGGCGCAGGTCGCGTGCCCGGAGACAATAGCAAGGAAGGCTGATCGCGCAGCCCTCAGCGCTTTTGCCGGCCGGACGGCGGAGACTCTCTCCGCGGGGGGAAGTAGGGATGAACAAGAACGGTTACAACATGAGGTCGGTGTTCAGTCTGTTTTCTTCCGACCTGGCCATCGATCTGGGCACGGCAAACACCCTGGTGTTCTCGCACGGCAAAGGCATCGTGGTGAACGAGCCTTCCATCGTGGCTATCAATAAATCCACCGGCGAAGTGGTCGCGGTAGGCCGCGAAGCCAAGGAAATGCTGGGGCGCACTCCGGGCAACGTGGTGGCCATCAAGCCGATGAAAGATGGCGTCATTGCCGACTTCAAAGTCACCGAAAAAATGCTCACGTATTTCATTCAGAAGGCGCACAACCGGCGGGTTCTTGTGCATCCGCGCATCGTTATTGGCGTGCCAAGTGAAATCACCCCGGTGGAAAAGCGCGCCGTGCAGGACTCCGCCTATCGCGCGCGCGCCAGCGAGGTTTATCTCGTCGAGCAGGCCATGGCCGCGGCCATTGGCGCCGGCCTGCCCATCGAAGAGCCCTCCGGCAACATGGTCGTGGACATCGGCGGCGGCACCACAGACATCGCTGTGATTTCCATGAGCGGCATCGTGTATTCGCGTTCCGTGCGCGTCGCCGGCAACGAAATGGATGAAGCGGTCATGCAATACCTGAAGCGCAAGTACAACCTGCTTGTCGGCGAGCGTACCGCGGAACAGATTAAAATGGAGATCGGTTCGGCCTATCCTCTGGAGAAGCCGCTGACCATGGAAGTCAAGGGGCGCAATCTCATCGAAGGCGTGCCGCGCACCGTGACCATTGACGACAGCGAAATCCGCGAAGCGCTCAGTGAATGCGTAGCCACGATTTTGAACGCCGTGCGCGTCGCTCTCGAGCGCACGCCCCCGGAACTCTCCGCGGACATCAGCGACCGCGGCATTGTGCTGACCGGCGGGGGCGCGCTGCTGAAGAATCTCGACAAGCGCATCCGTGAAGAGACCGGCTTGCCGGTCTCCATCGCAGATGATCCGCTGGCGTCGGTGGTGCTCGGCACGGGGAAAATGCTTAGCGACTTCAAGTTGCTCCGCATGGTGTGCATCGACT
>Ga0209577_10000746_pt1 | contig 32481 bp, 30 predicted proteins | sample GraSoiAngelo_109_FD_185874 | JGI IMG/M metagenome (GOLD analysis project Ga0209577, IMG submission 185874) | Grasslands soil microbial communities from the Angelo Coastal Reserve, California, USA - 14_0903_12_20cm (SPAdes) (version 2) | ecosystem: Environmental > Terrestrial > Soil > Grasslands...
TGCCCAACCCGGTGCGGCGAGTGCTCGACGGCGCCGTCGACTCGATGGACGGGCTCGTTCGCCAACCCGGAGCGGTCGTCGACTCGTTCGGGATCCTGAGCCGCCGGGCCGCCCAGGGATTCGGCTCAGCATGGGGCACGGTCGGCTGGCAGGTGCCGATGCCGCTGTTCCCAGTCGGCATCCAGTGGGCCCTGGCCGCGTTGGTGCTGACCGGGTTGGCCGGAGGCGTGGTGCTCGTACTCCGCGGCGACCTGCCGCTGCCGGTCGCCGCCGTGCTCGGCGCTGCCATCCTCTGCGTCGGCGCCGCCGCCGTGTTGCAGACGGTGCCGCCGACGGAAGTGGAGGCGATAAGCGGGCGCTACGCGTTCCCGGCATTGGTCGCGTTCACCGTTACGGTCACCGCCGGATGGCGCCACCTGTGGCCATGGTCCACTCGCACGTTCCGGAGAACGACACGGCTCGGGATCCCGGTGATGCACGTCCTGTTCCTGGGGATCGTCGTGATCCCGTTCCTGACGAAGTGACGTCAGCTCACCGCAGCCGACGAAGCAGGCGGCGGCCGCTCCCGTTGACGACATCGGGCTCGTCGTCTACGTCATCGTCTCCCTCGTCGTCGTCGCGCCGGAGGTCGACCGTGTGGCCGTTGGAGGCCGGCAGCCGCAGCTCGGCGACGATGGCGTTGCGGTGCTCCGTGAGCGTGCGGTTGATGCGGGTCCGGTCGCGCACGAGCAGCCGGGCCAGCTCGGTCACCGCCTTACGGAGTTCGTCGGCGACCGCGTCCAGATCCTCCGACATGGCGTCGACGGCACGGTTCTCGATGGTGACCGCCATGTCGTCGAGCGCCATCGCCAGCTCGTCGAAGCGCTTGCCGATGCGCTTCTCGACGCGCACGGCCAGATCGGCCGTCGCCGCGCCAGGGTCGGACCAGGGCTCGATCTTCTCGGCCAGGGCCGCGGTGGTCGTTTCCACGCGCTCGAGGCGGGCGGCCACGTCCTCCAGCGCCTCCCGCAGAAGACGCTGCTCGCTGACCTGTTCGTCCACGGCCTTGGCGAGCAAGCGGTCGACGCGCGGCGGTACCTCCATCGCCGTTCGAGGTTACAGACGGGATAGGTTCCGCGGGGTGATCACCGCGCTGGCCGGAGGCGTCGGCGCCGCTCGGTTTCTCCGCGGTCTGCTCGAGGTGCGTGAGCCGGGCGACGTGACGGCCGTCGTGAACACCGGTGACGACGTCGTGTTCCACGGCTTGCATGTGAGTCCCGACATCGACACTGTCGTCTACACGTTGGCGGGCGCCGTCAACCCCGAGACGGGCTGGGGCCTGGCGGGCGAGACGTGGGCGGCCATGGACGCCCTCGAGCGCTACGGCGGGCTCACGTGGTTCCGCTTGGGCGACCGCGACCTGGCGACGCACCTGTACCGGACCCACCGTCTCGGCGAAGGAGCGACGATCAGCGAAGTCACTGCTGAGCTCGCACGGAGCTGGGGGCTCGGCCTCCGCGTGCTGCCGATGAGCGACGCCCGCGTTGAGACGCGCCTCGATGTCGAGGGCGAAGGGGAGATTGCCTTCCAGGACTACTTCGTGCGCCACCGCCACGCCGTGACCGTCAAGGCCGTGCACTACGCCGGAGCGGCGGAGGCCACGCCCGCACCAGGGGTCCTCGACGCCGTCGCCAATGCATCGCGCGTCGTCATCTGCCCCTCGAACCCGGTCCTGTCGATCGCGCCAATCCTCGCCGTACCTGGGATCGAGCAGGCCGTGGCCGCCCGCCGGGAGGACGTCGTCGCTGTCTCACCGATCGTCGCGGGCGCCGCCCTCAAGGGTCCGGCCGACCGCATCATGGCCGAGCTGGGCGTAGAAGCGACCGTCGTCGGCGTCGCCCGCCTCTACGCCCCGTTCACCGGCACGCTCGTCATCGACGTGGCCGATGCCGACTTGGCGGCCGCCGTGGAGGCCGAGGGCGTGCGCTGCGTCGTCACGCCCACCGTGATGCACGGTCTTCCGGAAGCGGCGGCCTTGGCCGAGACCGTCGTCAGCAGATGATCGAGGTGCTGCCCGTCGAGGGCATACCCGAGGTTCATCCCGGCGACGAGATCGCCGACTTGATCGCCGCTCGCATCGACCTGCGGGACGGCGACGTCGTCGTCGTCACCCAAAAGGTCGTCTCCAAGGCCGAAGACAGGCTCGAGAAGGTGGCCGACGGCGAGGAACGCCTACGGCTCATCGAACGGGAGTCAGTGCGGGTGCTCCGACGCCGCGATGAGCTGGTGATCAGCGAGACACAGCAGGGCTTCGTGTGCGCCAACGCCGGCGTCGACCTGTCGAACGTCGATGCAGGCGTGGCCGCACTTCTCCCCGTCGACGCCGACCGTTCGGCCCGCCACATCCGGGACGCCCTGGCGGCGCGCACGGGCGTCATCGTCGCCGTGGTGGTGTCCGACACCTTCGGCCGGCCGTGGCGCCGGGGCGTCGTGGACGTCGCCCTCGGCTGCGCCGGAGTCGCCGCCATTGTCGACCTGCGGGGGACTGCGGACACCCGGGGCCGAGCTCTGCAGGCCACCGAGGTGGCGCTGGCCGACGAGCTGGCCTCCGCCGCCGAGCTGGTGATGGGCAAGGACCGCGACGTGCCCGTCGCCGTCGTGCGGGGCGTCGACCGCTCCTGGCTCCGCGAGTCGTCGGTGAAGGCGGAGGTCGTCCGCCCCCACAACGAGGATCTCTTCCGTTAGGACGCGGGCGCAGGCCTTGCCTTGGCCATCCACTTGAGGACGGCGCTGGTGCCCTCGTCCAGCTCGGTCCAGGGCTTCCAACCGAGATGGATGGCGGCTCGACCGGGATCGAGCGACGAGCGGGCCAGCTCTCCCTGGCGGGCCGGGGCGTGGACGGGGTCGGCCACGACGCCGGCGTTGGCCGCCATCGTTCGGTAGAGCTCGTTGACCGACGTCTCCCTGCCGGTCCCGATGTTCATGAGCAGGCCGCTCCCCTTGGTGGCGGCGCGAGAGAAAGCGTCCACGACGTCGTCGACGAACACGAAGTCACGCGTCTGCTCGCCGTCGCCGAAGATCGTGCACTGCTCGCCGGCGAGGAGCTTGCCGGCGAAGATCGACACGACGCCCGCTTCGCCGAACGGGTCCTGGCGGGGCCCGTAGACGTTGGCCAGGGCCAGGGCGGTGAACTCGAGCCCGTGGAGCTCTCGGTACACGCCGAGGTAGTCGGCCACCGCCTTCTTGGCTGCCCCGTAGGGAGAAAGGGGCCGCTGGGAATGCGACTCGCGCACGGGCAGCTCCTCGGGCTCGCCGTAGATCGTGCCCCCGCTGCTGGCGAAGACGACCTTCCGGGCGCCGGCGAGCCGCGCCCCTTCGAGCACGTTGATCGAGCCCAGCACGTTGACCTCGGCGTCGAAGCCCGGCCGCTCGACCGAGACGCGCACGTCGGCTTGGGCGGCCAGGTGGAACACGACCTCGGGCTGGCGGCGCTCGAGCAGTTCGGCGACAGCCGGGTCGCGGATGTCGAGGCGCTGGAACGAGAGCCGGTGCTCGCCTGCGGAGCGGGCGTCAGCCAGGTTCGCCAACGAGCCAGTCGAGAGGTCGTCGACGACGTCCACCTGGTGGCCCTCGGCGATGAGGCGGTCGACCAGTGTCGATCCGATGAATCCGGCGCCCCCAGTCACAAGCGCTTTCATCGCAGCCGCGCCCCCACCAGTTCCTGACGTGCCTCCACTGTCGTCCCTCCGCCGATGACCGACAGCTCGGAGAGCCGAGTGCCCGCGCCGATGATTGCCCTCTCCCCCACGATCGAATGGTCGACGACCGCGCCGTCGCGCACAAGCGCGCCGGGAAGGAGCACCGAGTTGCGCACGACCGCACCCCCCTCGACGCGCGCCCCGGCGCCGACGACCGAGCGCTCGACGTGCGCCCCGTCGGCCACGTACGCGGCGTCGCCGACGAGGGTCGGGGCCCCGACATCGCCGTCGACGATAGGGCGGCCGAGCGTCCACACCCCGTCGCCGCCGACCTCGGCGCCGGGCGCGGGCGGCCCACCTCGCACGCCGTCGAGCAGGTCGAGCTGGGCCTTGAGATAGGTCGCCGGCGTGCCCACGTCGGTCCAGTAGGCGGGCGACGTCCAGGCGAACAGGCACCGGTCGGCCACCATGGCTGGGAACACCTGACGTTCGATCGACGACCGGCCCTCGGGAATCCGGTCGAGCACGGAGGGCTCGACCACGTACGTGCCGGCGTTGATCATGTTGCTGGCCACGGCGCCCGGCGACGGCTTCTCGACGAACGCGTCGACGCGCCCGCGCTCGTCGACCACGACCACGCCGAAGCCCGAGGGGTCGTCGACCCGTGAAAGGGCGACGGTCGCGGCCGCGCCCCGGGCCCGATGGAACTCGACGAGGGCGGTGAGGTCCTGGTCGGTGAGGATGTCGCCGTTGGCCACGAGGAAGGTGTCGTCGACGCCGGCCGAGCGGGCCGCGAAGCCGACGGCCCCGGCCGTGTCGAGGGGCTCAGGGTCGATGGCGTAGGACAGGCCGACGCCCGCCGCGTGGTCGTCGGGGAACGCTGTGAGGAAGGCGTCGGGCTGGTAGCCGAGTGAGAGGACGGCGTCGGTGACACCGTGCGCCGCAAGGTGGCGGAGCACGCGCTCGATGATCGTCACCTCGGCCACGGGCAGCATCTGCTTGGGCGTCGTGAACGTCAGTGGCTGCAGCCGGGTGCCCTCGCCCCCGACCAGCACCACCGCCTTCACTTCGTCGTCGTTGGCGGCCCTGGTGCTGCGGATGTGGGCGGCGCCGAAGCTGGCGTCGTAGTCGGGGCCGGTGACGGCGTCGGCGCGTTGTTGGGCATCGTCGTCGGCGTGTTGTGCTCCGACTTCCCGCCGTTGGCCGCGTTCACCTTGGCTTGCCAGTTCGGGGGCGCCGGCACGTCGGTGCCCTTGGGCACGAAGGCGATGGTGATCCACCCGTTCTTGGGCACCCGCAGGGTTACCGGGTTGGCGGCGATCTTCCCGTTCGACTTCACAACCACAAAGCCGGGCTTGCCGTCGCACTTGGGCTCGCCGTTCTTCCACGTCTGGTTGAGGACGGAGAAGCTCGTCCGCGACAGACGCAGCCCCGGGTAACCGGAGACGAAGCGGCCCAGGGTGGCGCGTTTGCCGGTGTCGAGGACGGGGTCCTGGGGCTCGATGTGGATGACCCCGTCGCCGTGAGTGTGCAGACCGATCAGGTTCGAAGGCTGGGGCAGGTCGGGCAGGAAGGTGCCGCATACGTCGAAGCTGTAGGCGCTGTGCCAGTGGTCGTTCACCGTCGGTTGGTCGGCAGCCGCCGTGTGGTGGGCCGAGTCGCGCGAGAGCCAGACGCCGAGGACGCCGAGGAGGACGACGAGGCCCATGACCAGCGGGAATCCCCACGCCCCGCTGCTCCGCCGCGTGGTGCGTCCCCCGCCCGTGCGTGCCACGCGAGAGACCTTCTTGGAGGACGATGCCTTGCCCATCTCGCCGCGGAACGTTATCGAAGGGTTCTGGGTTCCCGGTTCAGGGCGCGGCGTGGGGGCGCCCACGTGAGGCACGCTGGAGCCAGGCCAGCACCGTGCGCAGGGCGAGTCCCACGCCCACCAGCGGCAGCAGCAGCCGGCGCCGACCACTCGCCGTACGGGCCGAGAACCGCAGCAGCGACCGGTGATGGGCCAGGATCATCCGGTAGGGCGCCAGCTCGCTCGAGGCCCCCACGGTGTGCACGACCCGGCCGGCCGGCTCGTAGCCGACGCGCCAGCCGGCGTCGTGCAGGCGCCAGCACAGGTCGACGTCCTCCACATACATGAAATAGCTCTCGTCGAACCGGGCCGCGTCCCCGAGGGCGGCGGCGCGCAGCATCAGGCACGTGCCCGACGCCCAGTCGACGTCCGAAGCCGGAGCGTGGTCCCAGTCGAGCATCCGATAGTGGCGGCTGAAACGGTTACGGGGAGCCACGAAGCCGAGAAAGGCGTGCCCGATGGCGTCGGTCATGCTGGGGAAGGAACGTACCGACGGGTACAGCGTGCCGTCGGGGTTGTCGACGCGCGGCGCAACCGCGCCCAGGCCGGGGTCGCCGTCGAGGGCGGCAGCCAGCGCCTTCATGGTGCCGCTCTCCACGACCACGTCGGGGTTGAGCACGGTCACGTACTCGCCGCGCGCCACCGCCAAGCCGCGGTTGGCGGCCGAGCCGAAGCCGAGGTTGCCACCCGTAGACACCGTGGCGGCGTTTGGGTCGACCTTCGCCACCGCCTCGAGCGATCCGTCGGTCGAGGCGTTGTCGACCACGATGATCTCGTCGACGCCGTCGGCCCGCACGCTGCGGACGCAGTCCACCAGGTGATCGCGCGCGTTGTAGTTGACGACGACGGCGCTCAGGCTCGGCCGTTCACCCACGAGCGAACCACGCCGCCGTGCGGCGCAGGCCTTCCTCGAGGGACACCTGCGGCTCCCAGCCGAGCACCCGGCGGGCGAGCGAGATGTCGGGCTGCCGCTGGGTGGGGTCGTCGACGGGCAGCGGCTCGTGCACGAGCTCGGAGGAGGAGCCGGTGACCTCCAACACCTTGCGGGCGAGCTCCAGGACCGTGAACTCGTTGGGATTGCCGATGTTCATCGGCCCGACGAAGTCGCTGTCGAGCAGCGCCAGGATCCCGCGCACCTCGTCCTCGACGTGACAGAAGCTGCGCGTCTGGCTGCCGTCCCCGTACACGGTGATGGGCTTGCCGGCTAGGGCCTGGACGAGGAAGTTCGACACGACCCGCCCGTCGTTCGGCCTCATACGTTCACCGTAGGTATTGAAGATACGAATTATGCGGACGTCGACGCCGTGGCTGCGGTGGTACGCCATGGTCATCGCCTCCGCGAACCGCTTGGCCTCGTCGTAGACGCCCCGCGGGCCCACCGGGTTCACGTGGCCCCAATAGTCCTCGGTCTGGGGGTGCACCGCCGGGTCGCCGTAGACCTCGCTCGTCGAGGCGAGCATGTAGCGGGCGCCCTTGTCCTTGGCCAGGCCGAGCGTCTTGTGGGTTCCCAGGCTGCCGACCTTCAGCGTCTTGATCGGGTGCTCGAGGTAGTCAACTGGTGACGCGGGGCTGGCGAAGTGCATCACGGCGTCCACCCGCCCGCTCACGTGCACGTAGTTGGTCACGTCGTGCTCGACGAACACGAACCCCTTGTCGCCGAACAGGTGGGAGATGTTCTGGACCGATCCCGTGAGCAGGCTGTCGATGGCGACGACTTCGTCGCCACGACTCAAGAGCGCTTCACAGATGTGAGAACCGAGGAAGCCGGCGCCGCCGGTGACGACGATGCGCGCCACCGCTCAGCTCCGACCGATGGCGTCGTAGGAGAAGCCCCGCCGGCGCACGGCCGCCGGGTCGAGCAGATTTCGGGCATCGACCAGGCGGCGCTCGGCCATGAGCCCGCCGACCTTCTCGAAATCGAGCCACCGGAACTCGTCCCACTCGGTGAGCACCAGCAGCACGGACGCGCCTTCGCACGCCGCGTACGGATCGGCGGCCACCTCGAGGCCATCGACCGTGCCGGTGATGGCGGGGTCGTAGACCCGGATGCGCGCCCCGCGCCTCTGGAGGCGCTGGATCACCTCCAGGGCCGGCGATCCCCGCATGTCGTCGGTGCGGGCCTTGAATGTCAGGCCCCAGGTTGCGATCAGGTGGCCATCGACGCTGCCGCCGACCATCCGCTCGAGCTTGGCGACCACCCGGTCGAACTGCTCGTCGTTGACGGCGACGACGCCCTTGAGCAGATCGAAGTCGTAGCCGGCGTCCTCGGCGATGCGAATGAGGGCGCGGGTGTCTTTCGGGAAGCAACTCCCGCCCCAGCCTGGGCCCGGCTTGAGGAACTCGAAGCCGATGCGGCGGTCGTAGCCCATGCCCAGCACGACCTCGCGCACGTCGGCGCCCACCGCCTCGCACACGTTGGCGATGGCGTTGACGAAGGACACCTTGGTAGCGAGGAAGGCGTTCGACGCGTACTTGATGGTCTCGGCCGACGCCGGGTCGGTGACGATCACGGGCGCCTGAATGCCCTCGAACAGGGCCGCCACTCGGCCCGCAGTGGCCTGGTCCTCGCAGCCGATCACGATGCGGTCTGGGTGCAGGAAGTCGTGGACGGCCGATCCCTCGCGCAGGAACTCGGGGTTGGACGCCACCGTGACGTCGTCACGGCCGAGGGCCTGCTCGACGACGCGCGTCGACCCGACTGGAACGGTCGATTTGTTCACCACCACGCATTCCGGCGGCAGCACCGGCGCAACGGCGGTCGCCGCCTGACGGATGTAGCTGAGGTCGGCTGAGCCGTCCGGGCCCTGCGGCGTCGGCACGCAGAGGTAGCAGAACTCGCAGTCGGCCGCCGCCGCCGCCTCGCCCACGACGAACGAAAGGTGGCCGCCGTCGAGACCGGTGCGCACGAGCTCCTCGAGGCCGGCCTCCCGGATGGGCACCTCGCCCCGCGAGAGCTGGTTGACGCGGTCAGCGAGGACATCGGCACAGACCACTTGGTGGCCGAGGTGGGAGAAGCAGGCGGCCGTGGTGATCCCCACGTACCCCGCCCCCAGCACAGCAATGCGGCTCATCGAAACCTCATTGACTGACGAGCTCCTTGACCAGACGTTCGAGTGGTTCGTGGTGGTCGGCGAGCAGCGGTACCCCGCCCAAGCGGAGGGCGGCGTTGTCGAGCACGGAGTACGCGGGACGGGGCGCGGGCCGCGGCGGGTCGAGTTCGGCGGTGGCGATGGGCTGCACCTGTTCGGGATCGAGGCCGGCGAGGCCCACGAGCTCGCGGGCCAGCGCGAACCACGTTGTCGGGCCTTGGTTGGTGACGTGGAACAGCCCGGGCCTGCGCTCCACAACCAGGCGCCGGATCATGTCGGCCAGGTCCTCGGTGAACGTGGGGCACCCGTGCTGGTCGTCGACGACCGTCAGGGCCTGACCGGTCTGGGCCCGCTCCAGGATGGTCTTCACGAAGTTGCGGCCCCAGCGCCCGCAGACCCACGACGTCCGCACGGTGATGTCCTCGGGCCCCAGCTCCTGCTCGCCGCCGAGCTTGGACCGGCCGTACACGGAGAGGGGGTTGGTGGTGTCCCATTCCACGTACGGACGGTTCGCCCGCCCGTCGAAGACGTAGTCGGTCGACACGTAGCAGACCCGCCCGCCCGTGAGGCGCGCTCCTTCCACCACGTTCCTGGTGCCCAGCGCGTTCACCCGGAAGGCGGTGTCGGGGTCGAGCTCGCAACCGTCGACGTTCGTCCAGGCGCCGGCGTGGACAATGGCATCCGGCCTCGTGGCGCCCACGGCCTGCAGCACGGCGTCCCGGTCGGCGATGTCGAGCTTCGCATGCGGCGCGGTGACGACGTCATGGCCGGAAAAGGCGGTGATCAGGTCGTGGCCGAGCGCCCCGCCCGCTCCCGTGATGAGGACCTTCACGCCCCCGAGAGTAGGGCCCTCAACACCCGGGGATCGTGGTCGGGGGCGTGGACTTGCCGACGACGGTCGTCGGCGTCGTGGTCGGCGCCACGGGGGCGGCGTTGTCGCGGACGCCCGCGTAGTCCGAACCGATGACCAGGGCGACGTCGACCGTGCGCAGGCTGGGATCCGAGACAAGCCTTGCCCCGCTCTGCAGATAGCGCTGGAGCAGCTGGGCCTTGGCGAGCGAACCCGGCGCGTAGCGGATCAGCGTCTGGGTGAACCGCCCGTTGGCATCGCCGCGGTCGGCAATGCTGAAGCCGGGCCCCTGCAAGGCGACCGATACCTGGGCGGCCTGGCCTGTCTGACCGGTGCCGTTGAGCACACGCACCCGGATGGCCTCCGGCGTGACCTCGGGAGCGGGCGGTGGGGTGACGCCGTTGACGCGGTCGATGAAGGACTGGGCGTCGGGCTGCTTCAACCGGAGCACATCGGCCGTGAGGCCGCCGATCCGCGTCGTGAACGGTGCTGTCGGCAGTGTCGCCATGTCGACGGTGTCGGCGTTCAGAGAGTGGAACTTGCTCGCCAGGTGAAGGATGTCGCTGGTCGACATGTGCTGGTCGATCTGCACGTTCTTGATGCCGATCCCGATGAGATTGTTCACCTTGATCGGGTTGCGGGTGGCGAGCGCCTTGCGGAGCATGCGGCGTATGAAGTCCTGCTGGCGCTGGATGCGCCCGAGGTCGCCGGTGGGGTCGCTCTGCCAGCGCCCGCCTTCAAGCTCCTCGAAGTGGCGGCTGCGGGCCCACGCCAACGCCTGGAAGCCGTCGAGATGGGCGCACCCGGCCGTCTTGATGTTGAGCCCGCTGAGCTTGTCCCGGGCCGGCGCCGGGACGTAGATGTCGACGCCGCCCACCGAGTTCACGATCGACTGGAAGCCCACGAAGTCCACCTGCACGTAGTGGTTGATCTTGACGCCGAGATCCTGCTGGATGGTGTCCACGAGGCGCTGGGCGCCGCTGTCGAACGCCGTGTTGATGCGGTTGGAGCTTGTCGTCCCCGCGATCGGTACGTAGAGATCCCTCGGGATCGAGAGGATCATCGCCTTCTTCTGCTTGGTGTCGGCGTGCAGGATCATCATCGTGTCGCTGCGCTGTCCGGTGACCGGCGCGCTCTTGTCGTTGAACGCCGTGTTCCCCTCGACGTTGGCCCGGCTGTCGGAGCCGACGAGCAGCACGTTCATCGTGCCGCTGTCGGCGGCAAGCCCGGTGATGTTCTGCTTGTGGATCTGCGAGAACCGCCACCGGTAGTAGACGTAGCCGGCGCCCACGAGCAGGACCATCAGGGCGAAGAGCGAGATGCCGCCGATGAGCAGGCGCCGGCGCCAGCGGTGCGGGCGCGTGTAGGGCGGGGGCGGCTTGCCCGCAGGGGCGGCCGCCGGTGGGCGCGACGGCGCGTCAGGGTCCTCCCAGGCGGGCAGCCACTCGGTGTCGTCGGTCTTCATGTCTCGGCGGGAAGCCCCAGCTCTCGACTGATAACGAGGCGCTGGACCTCGCTGGTTCCCTCGCCGATCTCGAGGACCTTGGCGTCCCTGTAGAAGCGGGCGACCGGGGTCTCGTCCATGAAGCCGTAGCCGCCGAAGATCTGGGTGGCCTCGCGGGTGGCGGTGACTGCCAGCTCGGTCGAGTAGAGCTTGGCCATGGCGGCCGCCTGCTTGAAGGGCCGCCCCTGGTCCTTCAGCCATGCCGCCTTGTAGGTCAGGTTGCGGGCATTCTCGACGCCGACCGCCAAGTCGGCGCACTTGAACGCCACCGCCTGGTAGCGCCCGATCGGGCCCCCGAAGGCATTCCGCTCCTTCGCGTACGCGACCGACTGCTCCAGGCACGCCTGGGCCAGACCGACGGCCAAGGCGGCGATGGCGACGCGCCCGTCGTCGAGGATGGCGAGGAAGTTCCGGAATCCCTGGCCGCGCTGGCCGAGGAGGTTGGCGGCGGGCACGCGGCAGCCGTCGAACACGAGCCCGTGGGTGTCGGACGCGTGCCACCCCATCTTCCGATACGGCGGCTCGACGACGAGCCCCGATGTGCCCGCGGGCACGATGATGGCGCTGATCTCGCCCGGCCCCGTCATTGCCGTGACGGTGATGATCGACGTGATCGGCGTCCCCGAGTTGGTGATGAACGCCTTGCTGCCGTCGATCACCCAGTCGTCGCCGTCGAGCACCGCCCTCGTCGTCGTGGCGCCCGCGTCGCTGCCCCCGCCGGGTTCGGTGAGGCCGAAGGCGCCGAGGGCACGGCCGGCGCACATGGCGGGCAGCCAGCTCTGGCGCTGTTCCTCGTTGCCGAACCGGAAGATGGGATTGGCGCCCAGGCCAACCCCTGCTTCGAGGGTGATCGCCATCGACGAGTCGACACGCGCCAGCTCCTCGATGGCCAGGCACAGGGTGGTGAAGTCGGCGCCCGCGCCGCCGTACTCGGTGGGAAACGGCAGGCCGAAGAGGCCGAGCTCACCCATGGCCAACACGGTGTCGACAGGGAAAGTATGGGTGCGGTCCCATTCCTCGGCGTAGGGCGCGATCTCGCGCTCGGCGAAGTCGCGGACGACCTTGCGAAAGTCCTCCTGCTCAGGGGTCAGGTCGAGGTGCACCGTGCCGATCGTAGGCTCGACCCTCGTGATGATCTGGGTCAACGGGCGCCTCTCCAGCGAGGAGGACGCCCGCATCTCACCGTTCGATCACGCCCTGCTCACGGGAGACGGCGTGTTCGAGACGCTGAAGGTGGAGCGGGGCGTGCCGTTCGCGATCAGGCGTCATCTCCAACGCCTGGCCCGGTCGGCCGGCGGTCTCGGCCTCGACGCGCCGGGCGACGACACCGTGCGGTCGGCGCTCGCTGAGGTCGTCGAGGCCAACGGGATGACCGAGGGCCTGGCCCGCGTCACGCTCACCGGCGGCCCCGCGCCCCTGGGCTCGGACCGAGGATCGACTGGGCCCACGCTGATCGTCGCCTGCGGGCCGCCTCGGGGGTGGGGCGCGTCGGCGGCCGTCGCCATCGCTCCTTGGCCGCGCAACGAGCGGAGCGCCTTGACCGGCCTGAAGACGGTCTCCTACGCCGAGAACGTCATCGCCCTGCGCTTCGCGCGCGAGCAAGGGGCCGAGGAGGCAGTGTTCGGAAACCTCGCCGGCCGTCTGTGTGAGGGCACCGGGACGAACGTCTACGTCGGCGTCGGCGGGCGCATGCTGACCCCACCGCTCACGTCCGGGTGCCTGGCGGGGGTGACCCGTGACCTGCTCCTCGAGCTGGGTGTCGTCGAAGAGGAGGACCTCCCAGTGTCGGCGCTCGCCGAAACCGACGAAGCGTTCCTGACCTCCTCGACGCGCGACGTCCAGGCCATCGCCTCCGTCGACGGCGCGGCCTTGCCGGCCGCTCCCGGCCCATTGACCAAGGCGGCGGCCGACGCCTTCCGCGAGCTACAGGAGCGAGACGCCGACCCGTAGCGGCTACGCGGATCGAAGGTGCACGACGTCGCCTGCCGGCACCCGTCGCACCTCGCCGCCCGCCGTCTCGACGAGAAGGTGCCCCTCGCCGGTGACCTCCACGGCCCGGCCCGTGAACGCTTCGTTCGGCAGCTCCACACGCACGTCCTTGCCGAGCGTCGACGAGAGGCGGCGGTAGTTCAGCAGCGTGCCCCGCCACCCGCCGGGCTCGACGAGGGCGCTGTAGTGCTCCGCGAGGCGGTCGAGAAAGCGTTGGAGCAACGCCTCGCGGTCGACGGGATGGCCGGCAACCTCGCTGGCGGCGACGGCGATGTCCTCGAGTCCCGGGGGCGGCTTGTCCCAGTTGACGTTGAGGCCCATGCCGACGACGACCGCGTCGACGGCGTCGCCCTTCAGCTCAGCCTCGGCGAGGAGCCCGCCGAGCTTGCGGTCATGAACCACGATGTCGTTCGGCCACTTCAGCAGGGGCCGGAAGCCGGCCACTTCCTCGCACGCATCCGACGCGGCGATGGCAGCCGCCATCGTGGTGCTGTGGACGTGCGTCGGAAGCAGGTCCGGCCGTAGCAGCACGGAGACGAGGAGGCCGGCGCCGGGCGGCGCCTCCCATGACCGGTCCAGCCGTCCCCGCCCGGCCGTCTGCCGGTCGGCGACGGCGACCACGCCCTCGCCGGCCCCGGCCCTGGCTTCCTCGATGAGGTAACGGTTCGTCGAGGCGAGCTCGTCGAAGCGGCGGACTTCCCAATCGATGCGCTAACCATAGAGCGCTCATGTTCGAGAAGGTCCTCGTAGCCAACCGCGGAGAGATCGCGGTGCGGGTCATCCGCACTCTTCGCGAGCTCGGGGTCACGAGCGTCGCCGTGTTCTCCGACCTCGACCGAGACGCCATGCACGTTCGTATGGCCGACGAGGCGTACGCCCTGGGGGGCCAGACTGCGGCCGAGAGCTACCTGAACACCGAGGCCATCCTCGACGTGATCCGGCGCAGCGGCGCCCAGGCCGTGCATCCCGGATACGGCTTCTTCTCGGAGAACGCCGACTTCGCCCGGGCCATCACCGCCGGGGGTGTGACGTTCGTCGGGCCGCCGCCCGAGGCCATCGAGGTCATGGGCGACAAGATCAGCTCCCGACTGGCGGCCGAGAAGGGCGGCGTGGCCGGTGTGCCCGGCCGGTCCGAGGTGCTGACGTCGGCCGACGAGGTCATCGCCTTCGGCAACGAGTTGGGCTGGCCGGTCGCCATCAAGGCCGCCTACGGCGGCGGCGGGCGCGGCATGCGCGTGGTGGAGTCAGCCGTCCAGGCGGCCGCCGCCCTCGAGTCGGCCCAGAACGAGGCCCTCAAAGGCTTCGGCCGCTCAGAGTGCTACGTCGAGCGCTACCTCACGTGGCCGCGCCACATCGAGATGCAAGTGCTGGCGGACACGCACGGCAGTGTCGTTTGGTTGGGCGAGCGCGACTGCTCGTCGCAACGCCGCCACCAGAAGCTCATCGAGGAGAGCCCGGCGCCGCTGTTCCCCGACGACATCCGCCAGGCCATGGGCCAGGCCGCGGTCGACGTGTCCAAGGCGTGTGGCTATGTCAACGCCGGCACCGTCGAGTTCCTTTACCAGGACGGCGAGTTCTACTTCCTGGAGATGAACACACGTCTGCAAGTCGAGCATCCCGTGACCGAGTTCGTCGTCGGCATGGATCTCGTCGAGCTCCAAATCCGGATCGCCGCCGGCGAGCCGCTCCCGTTCGGCCAAGACGACATCGAACGCCGGGGCCACGCCATCGAGTGCCGCATCAACGCCGAGAACCCGGCCAAGGGCCGCTTCCTGCCGTCGCCGGGACCGATCACGCGCTTCCGCCGGGCCGACGGCTACGCCACGCGGACCGACGCCGGCTACGAGGACGGCGACACGGTCAGCCAGTTCTACGACAACCTCGTCGCCAAGCTCATCGTCTGGGGCGCCGACCGCGAACACGCCCGCAGGCGGATGATCCGGGCCCTGCAAGAGACCGAGATCGAAGGCATCGCCACCACGATCCCGGCCCACCTGGCGATCCTGGGTCACCCCGACTTCATCGCCGCCCAGCACTCGACCAAGTGGGTCGAGGAGAAGCTCGACCTCTCAGCGGTCGAGGCGCCGGCCAGGCCGTCGGCTCCGCCCGAGGGCGCCGAGGGCGAGGCCTTGGTCGAGCGCGAGGTCGACGTCGAGGTCGACGGCCGCCGGCACCGCGTCCGCCTCTGGGTGCCGGACGTGGCACCGGTGGTCGCCGCCGGCGCCGCGCCGGCCGCAGGCGCTCGTCCCCGTCCGGTGGCGTCGGCCGCGGCCGGTGGCGCAGGCGGCCCTGCCGGCGCCGGCCAGGTCAGCGTCCCCATGCAGGGCACGATCGTGAAGGTGCTCGTCGCGCCCGGTGACGCCATCGAGGCCGGTCAGCCGGTGGCGGTCCTCGAGGCGATGAAGATGGAGAACAACGTCAACGCCGAGAAGGCAGGGACGGTCGCCGAGATCCGGGTCAAAGCGGGCGACACGGTCACCGCCGGCGACGTGATCGCCGTCATCGAGTAGGCGAACAGCAGGAGAACGCCCTGACAGAGGCGAAATCCGTCCCATGCGACGGTTCCGCACTCCTCTTCTCGCGCTCCTGGCCATAGGCGCCGTCGGCGGCGGCATGCTCAGGTTCGCCCTGGCCGACCAGACCGAGGGCACCACGCCCAACGGGTGGAAGATCACGCCCGCCGGGCGCCAGGTGGACGTGCTGCGGTTCCCGCTGGGGGCCGCTCTCTCGGCCGACGGGTCGCATCTGGTCGTGTCGTCGGACAACGGCGGCATGCAGGCCCTCAACACCGTCGACACCAATTCGCTCTCCTCGACAATCACGCCCGCCGCCAACCTCTTCATGGGCCTGGCGGCGACACCGGACGGCACGGTGTTCGCCTCGGGCGGCAATGCCGACCGTGTCTGGCGCTACAAGCTGGCCGGACCGACGACGGTGTCGCTCGACGCCACCAACGCCCAGCCGGTTCCCGTCCACCACATCGCTGACACCATCACCCAGGGGCAGAACGCGCCGGTCGGCGACGGCATTCGGGTGACCGGCTACCCGGGGAACATGCTCCTCGACGGCAAGTACCTCTACGTCGCCGGCACGTTGAGCGAGGCCGGCGGCACGCCCAACGTGTGCCCGTCCGGTCAGTCGGCGTGCGCCCGGGTCACGATCATCGACACATCCGCCAACAGCGGCATGGGCGCCGTGGTCGGACGGGCGCCGGTCGGCCTCGACGCCTACGGCCTCGCCATCGACTCGGCGCGCCACCTGCTCTACGTCTCCAACTGGGCCGACGAGGCCGGCCGCGGTGGCGCCGGCGGCGGCACGGTCTCGGTCGTCGACGTGAGCAACCCGGCCGCCCCCAAGGAGCTCTCCTTCGTGCACGTCGGGCACTCTCCCGAGGCCGTGCAGCTGAGCGCCGACAAGTCCCGCCTGTTCGTCACCAACACCAACGACGACACCATCTCCGTGCTCGACGTCAGCGGCGGCGGCACGCCTGGGGTCGTGAGCACCGAGTCGGTGAAGCCCGTTGCCGCTCCCGTCGGCGCCCACCCCGACGCCCTCGCCCTTTCGCCCGACGGACGAACGCTGTTCGTCGCCCTTGCCGGCATCAACGCCATCGAGCTGCGGGACGGCAGCACCGGCGCCCCGGCGGCGGGCAAGCCCCTGTACATCCCAACCGGGTACTACCCGAGCCAGCTGATCACCCAGGTCACCGACGCCAAGAAGGGCGCCTACCGGCTGTGGGTCGTGAACACCAAGGGCACCGGGTTCGGGCCCGGCATCAACCTCTCGGTCGGCATGGACGGGTCCAAGCCCGGCTCGCTCGCCAGCACCCTGCAGGACGGCGGCTCGGTCAGCAGCATCGACCTCCCTGTGGCGAAGAACCAGGTGAAGGCGTGGTCGGAGCAGGTGGCCGAGAACGACAAGTTCGACAACGCCAAGGTCGATCCGTGCGACGCGCCCGGCGTCCGCGTCTCCGAGGTGCTCTGCCCACCCAAGGGCCAGACGTCACCGATCAAGCACGTCCTCTACATCGTCACCGAGAACAAGACCTTCGACCAGTACTTCGGCGACATCAACGTCACCGGCAAGAACAAAGGCTACGACGCCGACTCGACCTACGGCCTCTACACCCAACCCTTCACGCCCAACCACCACGCGCTGGCCGACCGCTACAGCCTCGGTGACCGCTTCTTCTCCGACGCCGAGGTGTCCGTGACGGGACACTCGTGGACGGCGGGCGCCATCGCCACCGACCACAACGAGAAGACGTGGCACGCCGACTACGACCAGGGCATCCGCGGCACCCACGGCGGTGGCGACCCGCTGCGCCCGAGCGTCGAGAAGGCCGTCAATGACGGCGACGACGAGCTGCAGGATCCCGAGGGCGGCTACATCTTCGAGGCCTTCAAGCGGGCCGGCGCCCAGCCGCCGAGCGACAACCCGTCGGCGCTCACCATGGCGATCTACGGGGAGCGCACGGCGCGTGAGTCCGGGAACATGGACGCCTACAAGGCGCCCAACTGGAAGGACGGCGACATCCAGTACTTCGACAACTGCCGGGCCGACCAGTTCATCACCGGCCAGACCGGCGGCGGGAACTTCCCGAATCAGGGCGGACCAGGCGACGTCACGGCGCGCGACTGCGAGAAGCGCGCACTGCCCGGCCAGTTCAACCTGAAGCACTGGACCGACGTCTTCGATGCCAGCGGTGGCACAAAGGACGTCATGCCGAACTTCATGTACATGTCGCTTCCCGACAACCACACACTTGGAACAAATCTCGGCAGCCCGACGCCTGCGTCCATGGTCGCCGACAACGACTACGCCATCGGCCGCATCGTCGAGGCACTGTCGAAGAGCCCGTTCTGGAAGAACACCGTCGTCATCCAGACCGAGGACGACACCCAGGCCGCCGGCGACCACATCTCGGCCCTGCGTGACTACCTCGCCGTGTCGAGCCCGTGGGCGTCGACCGGTCCCCAGCACCAGTGGGGTTCGATGCCGGCCCTGCTGCGCACGATCGAGCAGATCTTCGGCGTCCAGCCCGTCTCGCTCTACGACAAGCTGGCCATGCCGATGCACGAGGCGTTCAAGCCGTCGCTGGACGACAAGCCCGACCTGGCGCCCTTCACGGCAGTGAAACCGCTCATCCCCTTCGCCATCAACGAGGTGGGGGCACCGGACCAGGCGCTGTCGCAGTCACAGACGTGGATGCCGCTGGACCGCGTCCCGATGGACGTCCTCAACAAGATTCAGTACGAAGCGCAGGGCAGGGTCCCACCACCGGGCTAGCTACTCTGCTGCGTCCGCGAGCGCCTCGCTCAGTGTGGGGTGGACGAGCAGCGAGTCGACGATGTCGCCCACCTTCAGGCCGGCGGTGACGGCGAGAGCGATCACCGAGATCAGCTCGGCGGCGTGGCGTCCGACGATCGAACCGCCGAGGACGACGCCGGTGGCGGGGTCGGAGAGGATCTTCACGAAGCCGCGTGGGTCACTGTTGATCAGGGCCTTGGCGCTGGCCGCGAACGGCACCTTCGTCACACGGATCTTGCGGCCCACGGCGAAGGCGTCGGCTTCGGCTAGGCCCACGTCCGCGATCTCGGGCTCGGTGAAGATCGCGGACGCCGCCTTGTCGTAGTCGAGGTGGCGATGCTCACGGGTGTGCATGCCCATCACGTGCTCGGCGATTTTGCGGCCCTGCATGGCGCCGACCGACGACAGCGGCAGCTTCCCGGAGAGGTCGCCTGCTGCGTAGATGTGGCCGACATTGGACTGGCAGTGGTGGTTGATGGGGACGTGGCCGCTGGGCGCCACCTCGACGCCTGCCGCCTCCAGAGCCAGGCCCTCCGAGTTCGGCACGGCGCCGATGGCGAGGAGGGCGTGGCTGCCCTGGGCGTTGCGTCCGTCGTCGCAGTGGACGGTGATGCCGTCCTCGCCCTTGTCGACGCCGGTCGCGCGTGCGCCCTTCAGGAGCACGACACCGCGGCGCAGGAAGTCGTCCTCCAGGGCGGCAGCCACTTCCGCGTCCTTCGTCGGTAACACCTGCTGACGGCTGACGATCAGCGTCACCTTCGATCCGAACGAGGAGAACATGTGCACGAACTCGACGCCCGTGACGCCCGAGCCGACGACGACCAGATGCTCGGGGATCTCGGGCGGCGGATACGCCTGGCGAGTTGTGAGCACGCGTTTGCCGTCGGGCTCGCACCAATCAGGGATGCGGGGCCGGCTGCCGGTGGAGAGCAGGATGGCGTCGGCTTCGAGCTCCTCGATGCCGGCGTCGGTCTCGACCACGACCTCGTGGGGGCCCTTGAGGCGTCCGCACCCGAGCACCATGCGCACGCCCTGGCTGTCGAGGAGATCGACGATGCCCCGGTGCAGGTGCTCCTCGATGTCGGCCAGGCGGGCCTTCAGGGCCGCCGTGTCCAACTCGGGCGCGGTCTCGTCCTGGAGGCCGAAGAGCTCGGAACGGCGGGCGAACGACATGGCCCCACCGGTGGCGATCATGGCCTTGGACGGGATGCAGTCCCACAGATGGGCGGCGCCGCCGATGACGTCGCGCTCGACGAGCGAGACGTCGGCGCCCAGGCGGGCGGCGTGGGTCGCGGCCGAGTTGCCGGCCGGTCCCCCGCCGATGATGACGAAGCGCACGGGCATTGGTTCTGTTCTGCCCTTATCTCGCTGGCTGGTACACCCCGAAAACTTCCCGCAGGGCGTCGCTCACCTCGCCGAGGGTCGCCCGCGCCCGGAGGGCGTCCTTCATCGGGTACAGCAGGTTCTGGGTGCCGCGCGCCGCGTTCCTGACGTCCTCGAGCGTGACGTCGACGGCGGTCTGGTCCCTGGTCGCTCGGAGCTCTCGCACTCTGGCCGCCTGGCGCCGCTGCAGTTCGGGATCGAGCGGGAAGACCTCGGGCGGCTCGGGCTCCGCCTGGTAGCGGTTCACTCCGACGATGACCTTCTCGCCGTCGTCCACCGCCTTGGCCCAGGCGAACGCCGCCTGCTCGATCTCGTCCTGCATGTAGCCGGCCTCGATGGCGGCCACTGCTCCGCCCATGCCGTCGATCTTCTCGATGTAGCGCCAGGCCTCGGCCTCGATCTGATCGGTGAGGCTCTCGACGAAGTAGGAGCCGGCGAGGGGGTCGACGGTGTCCGTTGTCCCGGACTCATGGGCGAGCACCTGCTGGGTGCGCAAGGCCAGCTTGGCCGCCTTCTCGGTGGGCAGGCCGAGGGCCTCGTCGAAGGAATTCGTGTGCAGGCTCTGCGTGCCGCCGAGCACGGCGGCCAGAGCCTGGACGGTCGTGCGGACGACGTTCACCTCGGGCTGCTGAGCCGTGAGCATGGAGCCCGCGGTCTGCGTGTGGAATCGGAGGAGCTTGGACTTCTCGTCCTTGGCACCGAAGCGCTCGGTCATGATCCGATACCACATCCTTCGGGATGCCCGGAACTTGGCGACCTCCTCGAAGAAGTTGTTGTGGCCGTTCCAGAAGAAGCTGAGGCGAGGCGCGAACTCGTCGACGCCGAGGCCGGCGTCGACTGCGGCCTGCACGTAGGCGATGCCGTTGGCCAGGGTGAAGGCGATCTCCTGCACGGCCGTGCTTCCGGCCTCACGGATGTGGTAGCCGGAGATCGAGATCGTGTTCCACTGCGGCAGGTGCTCTTTGCAGTAGGCGAACACGTCGGTGATGATCCGCATCGACGGTCGAGGCGGATAGATGTAGGTGCCGCGGGCGACGTACTCCTTCAGCAGGTCGTTCTGAATGGTGCCGCCGAGCTGCGCTGAGTCGACGCCCTGGTCCTCGGCGACCAGTTGGTAGAGCAGGAGGAGAATGCTTGCTGTCGCGTTGATCGTCATCGACGTCGTCGCCTTGTCGAGGGGGATCCCGTCGAGCAGCCGGTGCATGTCGTCGATGGAGTCGATGGCGACGCCGACCTTGCCCACTTCACCCTCGGCCCGCGGGTGGTCGGAGTCGTAGCCCATCTGGGTCGGCAGGTCGAAGGCGCAGCTCAGGCCTGTCTGGCCGGCCTGCAGGAGGAACTTGAACCGCTGGTTGGTCTCCTCGGCCGTTCCGAAGCCGGCGTACTGCCGCATCGTCCACGGCCGCCCCCGGTACATCTTCGGATACACGCCTCGCGTGTATGGCGGCGCCCCCGGAAGCCCGAGCTGGGCGTCGGCCTCCCAGCCCTCCAGGTCCTCAGGCGTGTAGACGGGCTTGATCTCTATCCCCGAGTCGGTGGTGCGGCTCTTGTCTCCTGCTGCGGTCACCCCCCCATTGTCGCGGCGATCGGCGCGATCAGCGAAGTGGACCCTCAGTCCGGACGTGCTTTCCGACGCAAGAGCTCCAGCCCGGGAATCCTCATGAGGGCCTTCTCGAGTTCCGCTGCGAACTCGAAGCCATCCACGAACAGCAGCACCGGCCGGTCCTCGAAGGCCGGCTCCATGACCTCCTCTTCGCCGTAGTCGCTGAGGAGGTTCCGCACGACTCGGATGCTCTTCGGGTCAGGAAGGTCGGCTTTGTAGTAGTCGTCGTAGGCAAGGTTGTTTCGTCGGGTGAAAGAGACCTCGATGGCGTTGGCGACCGCACGTTGGAGCTCGTGGATGTCCATTTCTCGTGAGCCGTACAGGTCGTAGTACATGGTCATTCGAGCGTTTTCCGCCGCAGGTGATCGAGTCCAGGGATCTCGCCCAGTCGGTTGCGAATTTCGTCGGCGCGCTCGGTGCGACTCACTCGCAACAGCACTTGATAATCAGCGAAGTCAGGCTCGAGCAACTCATCCTCATCACGGTCCGGAAAGTCGTTGAGCTCGATATCGAGGATCTCGTCCCCGCTTGCTGCATGGAAGTACGGCCCGACAAATTGGCTGTCGCGTGCGTTGAACGAGATGCCCAGCACTGAGGCCACGGCGCCCGCCAAATTCCCTGCACTCATCACGCGCGTTCCGTAGAGGTCGTAGTACTTCATGCTTTCGGCAGCAGTATCGCCGGTCCACGAGCGACGATGTCGTCCATCGAGCGGTAGAGCATGAACTTGACTGGGTGCCCGGCGATCTCGCTGAGTTCGGTTACGACGTCCGTGAGTCCAAGCGCGTCGATGTCGGCTGGTTGCAGCGGGGGCGTTCGCCCCCCACCGCTGCGAAACTTGATGCCGAGTTCTTCCGCCTTCGTGAATAGCTGGTCGACAACAATGGCGAGGTCGATATCGCTTGCGTCATCGAAGGGTTCACCTGTGACCCACTTGACGCCTGTTGCGCTGCTCCCGCGGATCGCGCCCCCTTGGAAACTGGGTAAGGCGGCACGGACACTCTCGAGGAAGCGGCTGAACGTTGCTTCGTCCTCGAGGCTCAGCGGGAGAGTTTCAAACAGACCAGTTGCCAGACTCGGGTCTTCGCTGGAGAAGACGACTGCGCCCTGTTCGGCCAGTGCCGCTGCCGGGCCAAGGCATGTGCCCTCGCTGAGCACCACACATGCGCCGGCGCCCGCGACGATGACGACGGCGCCACCGATGATGGCGACGCGGGTGCCGGCTTCGAGGTAGGGAACGAGCGGAGCGGTCGACTCGAGAACCTTGTATGTGCCCGGAGGAGAGCCGGCGCGGTGCATGTACTCGTCGAGCGCGACACTCGCCCGGTCTCGCTCGCTGACCGCTCCATACGGGTGCATGTAGGCGTCGACTGCTGCGGCACGCTTGGCCGCCGCTTCGAGGATGCCGTCAAGGAACTTGTCGGAGATGGTCTTCGACGCATGCGCGGCGGCAAGGGCCCCACCCAGCACCGCTACGCCGGGCCGCCCCTGCGCGGCGCTCAGCAACTCGAGCATGCGCTTGGGACCGAGCCGCTTGAACAGCGCGGACGCGAAACGGACGTCGGACAGGTAGGGGGCGATGGCGCGCAGCTCGGCGTCGAGCGCCTTCTTGTCGCCGTTCTTGGCGATCTCCGCCAGCTTGTCGGCGACGTCGTGCGCGGCGTCTGCGGCGCCCTTGCCGGTGGCGAATCGGAAGCCGGGCGCCCGAGGTCCGGCGCCGATGTGGTCGGCGGCCACGACCTGGTCGATCCGGCGGCGCAGGTCGCGACTGCGGTAGGCGGCCCAGGCCGCGACATCGCGCAGTTCCGCGGGTGCCGTCGACGACGAGATCCCGGCCTGGACGAGGAGGACGGCAACACTGCCGGCACGGGCATCGAGGTCCCGCGCCGCTTCGTCCAGGCGGTCGGCCAATGCACCGGCCCGGTCAGGATCGAGACCCACGAACGTCATGGGCCTACTCAAGCATAGATTAGCCTATTTAACAATGGCTATGCCGCTGCAGATAGCTCGCTTCGCAGCTCGCAAATGACCCACGCCGGCCGGAAGACAACGTCTTCCCAGGTGAAGCGTCGGACCCGATAGCCAAGGGCGCGGAGGCGTCTGTCTCGCTCGCAGTCACGCGCCTCATCGAGCACGCCCACGTGTCCGATGCGGCCGTCGAGTTCGACGAGAAGTCGAGCCCGTCGGAACAGGCAGTCGACACGGCCGATGAACTCGTCATCGCCGATCTCGACCTGCCAATCCGGCTGGGCAATCCCATCGGCGTCGAGAAGCTCGGAGAACCGGATTTCCAGCTCGCTCTCCCTGGCCACGTAACCAGGCCCGCGCTTCAGCAGCAGCTTCCGCATCACTGGCACGCCGGGCCGGCGCGGCACAGCGAGGTCTGCCCACACGTCCCACAGCCGTTCGATGGTTGTCCGCCGCCGCGCCAGCACGTTTTCGATGGCCCGGTCGGCACGCTTCTCGTTGATCGCGCCCGCGAGGTCGAAGAGTGTGCGCTCGAGCGTCGTCAACCGCCAGGCCGTCGATGACGGTGATGTGCGACGCGGGGAGGGGCTCGCGTCTCCCGAAAGCGGACGCCCGGCAGGCGATGGTTTTTGCAACTCTGGGGGGCGAGAATCTCGATCGGCCCCTCTGGGAAGCCGGGGACGCAGGCAAGCGCCGCCGCCGCCTCGTGTGACACGGCCGCACCAGGACCGGCAACGAGCAATGCCAGCTGTAAGCGGTATCGCCATGAATGCGGCGCACCCGGCAACTCGTGTGACACAAACATGTTGGCGGTCGTGTGCGGTGCTATGTGGTCCACACGACCGCCAACAGAAGCGGGTCAGAAGCGGGTCAAGCCGTCAGGCCGATGCGGTCGGGGGCGCCTCGCGGGGGTGGGGCATGCAGAGCTCGTCGTATTCGGCGATGACGATGTCGCCGGCGTTCTCGCCGCAGGCGGGGCATTCAGGGTCGCGGTTGACCTTGAAGACCCGGAACGACTCTTCCAACGCGTCGTAGGCCAACAGGCGGCCGATCAGCGGGTCGCCCAACTGCAGAAGGACCTTGATGGCCTCCATGGCCTGGATGGACCCGATGATGCCGGGCAGCACACCCAGCACGCCGGCCTCGGCGCACGACGGGGCCAGCTCGGCGGGCGGCGGCTCGGGGATCATGCACCGGTAGCAGGGACCGACGTACGGCGCGAACACCGTGGCCTGGCCCTCGAAGCGGAAGATCGAACCGTGGACGACGGGGATGCGCTTCAACAGCGAGGCGTCGTTGACCAGGTACCGCGTGGGGAAGTTGTCGGTGCCGTCGACGATGACGTCGTAGCCGTCGATGACGTCGAGGATGTTGTCCGCACCGAGCCGAACGTCGTAGGTGACCACGTTCACGTCCGGGTTCAGCGCCGTCAGCGTCTTCTTGGCCGAGTCGACCTTGCGCTCCCCGATCCGGTCGACGTTGTGGAGAATCTGGCGCTGGAGGTTGGAGTCGTCGACGACGTCCATGTCGATGATGCCGAGGGTGCCCACACCGGCGGCCGCCAGATACAGCGCAGCGGGCGAGCCGAGGCCACCGGCGCCCAGCAGCAGCATGCGCGAATCCAACAGCTTCTGCTGGCCCTTCTCACCGACCTCGGGCAGCAGCAGGTGCCGCTGGTAACGGTTGCGCTGCTCGGCCGACAAGGTCCTGGGCGTCACCCACTCCCGCCCCTCGTCCTTCCACTTGTTGAACCCGCCGGACATGGAGACGACGTCGGTGTAGCCGAGGTCCTGGAGGGTCTTGGCCGCGAACGCAGATCGAACCCCAGATGCGCAGTGGATGACGATCGGCATCGAGCGGTCGGGGACCTGCGACTCGATCTTGGACTCCAGGTGACCCCGGGGCAGGTGCACGGCGCCGGGCAGGGCCCCCTGCTCGTACTCCTCCGGCTCCCGGACATCGAGCACGACCGTGCCCGGATTGCGGGCGATGGCCTCGGCCGCGCCCGCGGTATCGACCTCCCGAATCTGCGACTTCGTCTCTTTCAGCAGTTCACGGAAGCTGGCCATAGTTCATAAAACTTTACTCGCAGGGTCGGAATTCCCTAACAACAGCTGGGTACACCGTGAGCGTGAACCGACCGCGGCTCACCTCCCTCGACGTCCTCCGGGGCCTGACCATCCTGGGCATGATCGTCGTCAACAACCAGGGCGACGGCAGTCACGTCCTGCCCAGCCTCGGGCACGCCCACTGGCACGGCATCACCGCGGCCGACCTGGTCTTCCCGTTCTTCCTCGTGATCATGGGCGTCTCCATGGCGATCTCCTTCGCCAAGCGGCGCCCGTCGCTGGCCAAGGTCCTTCGCCGCACTGCCCTCCTCTTCGCCCTCGGGTTCTTCCTCAACGCCTTCCCCCACTTCGATCCGACAGAGGTCCACATCATGGGCGTCCTCCAGCGCATCGCCCTGGTGTACCTGGCGACCGCCCTGCTGATCCTCTACGCCCCCCGGAAGTCCCAGCTGGCCACTGGCGTCGCCCTCCTCGTCGGCTACTTCGGCGTGATGACGCTCGTCCCCGTGCCCGGCCACGGCGCCGGTGTCCTCACACCCGACGGCAACCTGGCGGGCTTCATCGACCGCGCCCTGCTCGGCATCAAGCACGTCTACGGCAACGGCCCCTACGACCCCGAAGGCCTGCTCAGCACCCTGCCGGCGATCGTCACTGCTCTCATCGGCTTCTGGGCCGGCGACTGGGTACGCCACCAGCGGGTCGGCACCCACGTCACCAAGCGCCTCGCCGTCGCCGGCCTGGCCCTGGCCGGCGCCGGCGCGGCGTGGGCACCGTTGTTCCCGATCAACAAGAAGCTCTGGACCAGTTCCTACGTTCTCTTCACCGGCGGGTGCGCCCTGATCCTGCTCGCCCTCACCTACGAGTTCGTCGAGGTCCGCGGCTTCCGCAAGCTCGGTCGTCCGTTCGAGGTGCTGGGGCTCAACGCCATCCTCGTCTACATGGCGTCGGAGGAGCTCGCGTATGCGGTCGACAGCACCCACTTCAAGCCGTGGCTCTACACGCGGGTCCTGACGCCGTTCGCGGGCGAGATCTGGGGATCGCTGCTGTTCTCGTTGACGTTGGCGGCTGCGACGTGGGTGCTGGCCGGCGCCCTCTACCGCAGACGCGTCTTCCTCAAGGTCTGACGAGCGCCGGCAGGAGCTCGCTGATCGAGCCGCGCAGCACGGCGTCGGCGACGGGGTCGAACGGTGTGGGCTCGGCGTTGACGATGATCAGCGCCGCCCCCGACTCTTTGGCGATCGGCACCATTCCGGCCGCCGGGTAGACGCCGAGGCTCGACCCGACGGCGAGCAGCAGGTCGCACGTCTCCGCCGCCAGCTGGGCGCGCATCAGATCCTCGGGCACCAGGTTCTGGCCGAAGAAGATCGTGGCCGACTTGAGGATGCCGCCACAGGTGCGGCACGGCGGATCCTCCTCGCCGGCCCGAACCCGCTCGAGGGCCCGCTCCATCGGCGCCCGCTCCTCGCACGACAGGCACACGACCTCCCGCGCGGTGCCGTGGATCTCGACGACCTTGCCCGGATCGGTGCCCGCCCGCTGATGGAGCTCGTCGGTGTTCTGGGTGACGAGCGTGTGGAGCTTGCCCTGGCGCTCGAGGTCGACGAGGGCGACGTGGCCGGGATTCGGCGACGCTGACCAGTACGGCGACTCGATGCGGTTGCGCCACGACCGCTTCCGGACCTCGGGGTCCGACAGGTAGTACTCCAGCGTCGCCATCTTCTCGGCCTCGGGGTTCTTGGTCCACACCCCCTGCGGGCCGCGGAAGTCGGGGATGCCGGAGTCGGTGGAGATGCCGGCACCGGTGAGCACCACCACCCGCTGGGCCCGCTGCAGCAGCCCCCGGGCCTCCTCCAACGCCTCCACGCCCGGTGACGCTAGCCCTTGACGCCTGACGCTTTTTTTTGCTAGATAGACGTAGATAAGCATGATCAAGCCAGGAGAAGACGTGAACAGCGACACGCTCGAGATCCGCCCGTGGCCCGACGCCGTCATCGATGCGGTGGGGCACGACCCCCGGTCGCACTACGTCGAGGAGTTCTGGTTGGGCATCCTCGGCCCGTCGACCACCTGGCTCCTGCGACGGATGGCGACCGGCCTGGAGGCCAGCCCGGACGGGTTCACGATGGGCCTGGCGGACACGGCCAAGGCGCTGGGCCTGGGCGACAAGGGCGGGCGCCACTCGCCGTTCATGCGGGCGCTGGGGCGGGTGTGTCAGTTCGACCTCGGCCAGCTGCAGGACGAGAGCACGCTGGCCGTTCGCCGCAAGCTGCCGCCTCTCAACCGGCGCCAGGTCGGCCGCCTGCCGGACCTCCTTCGCCAGGCCCACGAGCGTTGGCAGCAGGAGCAACTGCGCATCCCCGCCGTCGAGGGCCTGCGCCGGCGCTGCCGCCGCCTGGCCATGAGCCTGGTCGAGCTGGGCGAGGACCTCGAGGGCACCGAACGCCAGCTGCACCGCTGGAAGTTTCACCCGGCGCTGGCGCACGAGTCTGCTGCGTGGGCGTGGCACAGACACCGCGAAGCGTGCGCAGCGGTCGACGCAGCAGCTCTTGCCCCTTGACGCAGTTCACCGTCCGTGATGGGCTACCGGTGGCACGCTCGAAACACAGGGCTTGCGTCTGCAGGAGGGATCTTGGCTCGCCTGACCACCTGGACCAAGCCGGAATGGCAAGCACGCGCTGCATGCCGGGACTGCGACCCCGAGCTGTTCTTCCCCCTCGGGACGACCGGCGCAGCCGTGCCGGATATCGAGTGGGCCAAGACGATCTGCGCCACCTGCCCGGTGCAGCAGGAATGTCTGGATTTCGCCCTCAAGACGCGCCAGGAGTTCGGCATCTGGGGCGGGACGACCGAAGATGAGCGCCGGGCGCTGGCCCGGGCCGCCCGAAAAGTCAACGTTTCCGGGTAACTAGCCCTTTCGGGCTATTTGCGATTTAGGTCTGGGCCGGCCCACCAGACCCATACAAACTGCGCAGGCTCGATCTCCCGAAGGGAAACGCCTGTGCTTCGCGCCCGTAAGTTCATCGTCCTGGCCTTCGCCGCCCTGCTCGTGCCGGCCGCCGTGGCCAGCACCGCGTCCGCGGATTCCGGCGGCGTCCCCAACAGCAACGCCGACTTCGGCCAGAGCCACAAGGTGTGCCCTGACACCGGGAACGCCAACGAGGCCCATTGCGACTCGCAGGTCGTGACCAACAAGGACGGCGTGACCCCGGCAGCGACGACGACCTACACCAACGGGTACGCGCCGGCCGACCTCCAGAGCGCGTATGCGCTCCCCTCCAGCGGCACCGGCATCACGGTCGCCATCGTCGACGCCTACGACAATCCCAATGCGGCGAGCGATCTGGCCGCCTATCGAAGCCGGTTCGGCCTCCCGGCGCTGACGTGCGCATCGCCGAACCCCTGCTTCACCAAGGTCAACCAGAGCGGCGGATCGACCCCCCCGAAGGCAGACGCGGGCTGGGGCCAGGAGATCGCTCTCGACCTCGACATGGTCTCGGCCGTGTGCCCGAACTGCAACATCCTCCTCGTGGAAGCCAACTCCAGCTATTTCACTGATCTGGCGGCGGCCGAGGACACCGCCTTCAACATGAGCGCCAAGGCCATCTCCAACAGCTACGGCGGCAACGAGTTCAGTACCGAGGGGTCGTACGAGGGTCACTACAACCATCCCGGGATCGCCATCACCGTGAGCTCCGGTGACAACGGCTACGGCGTCGAGTACCCGGCGTCTTCCCAGTACGTCACGGCCGTCGGCGGCACGAGCCTCACGAAGCCGAATGGGGTCTGGACCGAGTCGGCGTGGAGCGGTGCCGGCAGCGGATGCAGCCGCTACATCAACAAGCCCAGCTGGCAGAGCATCATCTCGAACACGACGTGCTCCAAGCGGGCCGTCGCCGACGTGTCGGCCGTGGCCAATCCCTCCACCGGCGTCGCCGTCTACGACAGCTACGGCTCCTCGAGCACCGGCAACTGGCTGGTGTTCGGCGGCACGAGCGTGGCCTCACCGATCATCGCCAGCGTGTACGCCCTGGCCGGCAACTTCGGTTCAGTGAGCGCCGGCTCGTATCCGTACAGCAACAGGACAGCGCTGCACGACATCACCAGCGGGTCCAACGGGCGCTGCCGGTTCACGCCGAGCCTGTGCACCGCCGGCACCGGCTGGGATGGCCCCACAGGGCTCGGCACGCCGAGCGGCACGGGCGCCTTCTGACGACCTGACTACGCGCGAGCCCGGGCCGCCGAAGGTCGGCGGTACCGGGTGACCAACTCGACCAGCGTTCGGACGCCGAAGCCGCTCGCGCCCTTGGGCGTGTAGGCGTCGTCCTCCTCGCTGCGGGCCGGCCCGGCGATGTCCAGGTGGGCCCACGGGACGTCGGCCACGAACTCCTTCAGGAACAGTCCGGCGGTGAGCGCCCCTCCGTAGCGGTCGCCGCCGGTGTTCTTGATGTCGGCGACCTCGGAGTCGATCTTCTTGCGATAGTCGGCGGGCAGAGGCAGCGGCCAGACCTTCTCGCCCGCCCGCTCGGCGGCGTCGCCCACCTGCTCGACCCACGCGTCGTTGTTGCCCATGAGCCCGGCGATCGTGCGGCCCAGCGCGATCATGCACGCCCCGGTCAGCGTGGCCAGGTCGACGATGACGTCGACGCCGGCCTCGACCGCCAGCGAGAGCCCGTCGGCCAGGACCAGCCGGCCCTCGGCGTCGGTGTTCAGCACCTCCACGGTCTTGCCGTTGCGGATCTTGAGCACGTCGCCCGGCTTGATGGCGTGGCCGCTGGGCATGTTCTCGGTGGTCGGCAGGATGCCGATGACCTTCACCTTCGGTGCCAGCGCGGGCAGGACCGACATCGTCGCCAGCACGGCCGCCGCGCCCGACATGTCGGTCTTCATGGTCTCCATGCCGTCGGCCGTCTTGAGCGAAAGGCCGCCGGAGTCGAACGTGATCCCCTTGCCAACGAGGGCGATCGTGCCCCGCGCCCCCGGCGGGTCATAGACGAGCTCGATCAGCCGGGGCGGCTGGGCGGACCCCTGGGCGACGCCCTGCAGCCCGCCGAGGCCTTCGTTGGCGATGGCGACCTCGTCGAGCACGGTGACGGCGAGGCCCTCGCGCTCGGCGATCTCGGTGGCGACGTCGGCCAGGCGCGAGGGTGTCATCGCCCCTGCCGGCTCGTTGACCAGGTTCCTGGCGAGCGCCACCGCGTCCGCGATGCGAGCCCCGCGGTCGGCCCCGGTCTGGACTTTCGCCCCCCGCCCGACGAGGACGAGCGATTCCAACTTCGACGGCTTGGCTTCGTTCTTGTACTTGGTGAAGCGGTAGGCACCGAGAACGGCACCCTCCGCAAGAGCCTGGGCGGCGATACCGCGGTCGAGGTCACCGGCGACGTCGAGCACGGCGAGCGCCGCTCGCGTGTCGTTCCACGCCGCCTTGGCGAAGGCGGCGCCCGCCCGGCGGAACGTCTCGGCGCTGACCTCGTCGGGCTTGCCCATGCCGATGGCGACGACGGTGCTCCCGTCGTCCGCGGGGACGGCGCACGCCTCGCCGACCTTGCCCTCGAAGCCGCGCTCGGCCAGGTAGGCGAGGTCGAGCTCGACGGCCGCCTTGTCGGGCTGGCGTCGGCCAGCGAACACCGGCACGCCGAGCACCTGGACGTCGTCGGGCACTTGGGCCGAGACGGTGACCTCGATCGCCATTACTTCTCCCTCTTCTCGCGCGCGGGCATGAACTGGCCCTCCTGCCAGCGGGCCATCGTCCAGACCAGGTCGGACAGGCGGTTCAGGTAGGGGACGACGTGGGAGCCGTCGGCCGCCGCCACCAGCGATCGACGCTCGGCCTTGCGCACCGCCGTGCGGGCCACGTCGAGCAGGGCCGACAGGCGGTTCTGTCCAGGGACGACGAACTCGTTGGGGGCGTCGAAGCGGCTGGTGAGGTCGTCGATCACCGGCTCGAGGCCCTCGACCATTTCCGGCGTCACCAAGCTGACCCCGGAATCGAGCTTGTCGCGGTTCTCGGGGGCCGTCGCCAGCTCGCCCATGACGACCCACAGTTCGCGCTCGAGACGAACGAGCAGCCGATCAAGGTCGGAGCCCTCGCCGGTCTCGCCCCGGGCCACCCCCAGCGCGGCCTGCGCCTCGTCGACGGCGCCGTAGGCCTCAGGGGCGGGATCGTCCTTGCGCACCCGACCGCCGAACAAGAGCCCGGTCGTGCCGTCGTCCCCCTTGCGCGTGTAGATCTTCATCGGCGTCGGTCGAGGAGCCTACGCAATGCACGCCAGTACCCTTGTAGGCAGCATGCATCCCTACCTCGAGGCGGCGCGGGAGCGCGTTGTCGTCTACGACGGCGCCACCGGCACCAACCTGCAGGAGCGCGAGCTGTCGGCCGACGACTTCGGCGGGCCCGCCCTCGAGGGATGCAACGAGGTCCTCGTCGACACCCGACCCGATGTAGTCGCCGACCTGCACCGCTCGTTCTTCGAGGTCGGGTCCGACGTCGTCGAGACCGACACCTTCGGCGCCTTCTCGGTCGTACTGGCCGAGTACGGCATCGCCGACCGGGCCCACGAACTGAACGTCAAGGCCGCCCAGATCGCCAAAGAAGTGGCGTCGGGCTTCGGCGGGTGGGTGGCAGGCTCGATGGGCCCGGGCACCAAGCTCCCGTCCCTGGGTCAGATCCGTTTCGCCGACTTGCGCGACGCCTACGAGGTGCAGGCGCGCGGGCTATTGGAAGGTGGCGTCGATCTGCTGCTGGTCGAGACCTGCTACGACCTGCTGCAGGCCAAGGCGGCGATGATCGCCTGCCGGCGGGCCATGGCAGCCGCCGGCCGCGATGTTCCCCTGCAGGTCCAGGTGACGATGGAGACGACCGGCCGCATGCTGGTCGGCACCGAGATCGGCGCCGCCCTGACGTCGCTCGCCGCCCTCCGCCCCGACGTGTTCGGCCTCAACTGCGCCACCGGACCCGTCGAGATGAGCGAGCACCTACGCCACCTCTCGCAGTACTGCCCGGTGCCGATCTCCTGCCTCCCCAACGCCGGCCTGCCTTCGGTCGTCGACGGGAAGACGCATTACGACCTCACGCCGGATCAGCTGGCCAACCACCACGCCCGCTTCGTCTCCGAGTTCGGCGTGTCGATCGTCGGCGGGTGCTGCGGCACCACGCCCGAGCATCTGCGTCAGGTCGTCGAGCGCGTGGGTTC
>Ga0209577_10000747_pt1 | contig 32481 bp, 14 predicted proteins | sample GraSoiAngelo_109_FD_185874 | JGI IMG/M metagenome (GOLD analysis project Ga0209577, IMG submission 185874) | Grasslands soil microbial communities from the Angelo Coastal Reserve, California, USA - 14_0903_12_20cm (SPAdes) (version 2) | ecosystem: Environmental > Terrestrial > Soil > Grasslands...
GCAAGATCGACCTTTTCCTAACCACCGTGGATCACGAGATGTTCTCGCTCTATCACCAGGAGCGAGATGAGATTTTCAGCGACGTCGCCCCGCGCTTTGGGATCGCCTCGCAAACCTTCAACCTCAGCGGCATGGGCGTGAAATTCTTCGACTACAACAACGACGGGAACCCCGACATTATCCTCTCCAATGGCCACCCCGAACTGAATGTGGCCAAGATGGTGCCGGGCGTGACGTATGCGGAGCCCATGTTGCTCTTTCGCAACACTGGCAACGGCTTCGAAAATGTCAGCAAGCAGAGCGGACCGATCTTTTCCAAACTGATCGCCGGCCGCGGCTTGGCCGTGGGAGACTTCGACAACGACGGTTCCGTTGACGTGCTGGTCGCGGTCGGTGATAGCGCTCCCATTCTGTTGCAAAACAATGCGGGCCGGCAAAACCATTGGTTGGGGGTCCGGCTCATAGGACGGAAGTCCAATATTGACGCGGTAGGCGCCAAAGTGACCTACTGCTCCGGCAACTTTCAGAGGGAGTGTTACAAGTTTGGCGGTGGCGGCTATTTGGCCGCCCACGACCCGCGTCTTGTGCTGGGCCTCGGGCAGCGAACCAAGATGGATTGGCTCGAGGTGAAATGGCCGCAGCCGAGCGGCACCAACGAGCGTTTCACCAATCTACCCCTCGACCGATACATTACCATCGTCGAAGGCGAAGGAAAGTGGAAGTAATGGACAGTCGTCAATTGGGCTAGTGGGGCTGGGCTACGTCCTGCGGCGGCAGCGTCATCATTCGCGGCTTCTTGCTCTCCATCTTGCGTTGCAGAGCCAGAAGCCGGTCAGCCTCCGGCTTGTTTCCCGTCCGAGCATAGGCCGTCGCGAGCTGATAGTAGCCCGCGGCGTCGGAGGGTTCCATGTCCGTGTATTTCTTGAGAGGCGTGATCGCTTCTGAGTACTTTCCCGCCGCATTGAGCGCCATACCGAGTCCGAGATAGGCCTCGGCCAGCCCCGCGTCAAATTGGGTCGCTCGGTAAAAATGCTCGATGGCCACGTCCGCCTTCTGATTTCTCCACGCCAGGTCGCCCAGCATAAACTCTGCGGCGGGTGAGGTAGGGTTGATCTTCAGTTCAGCCTCGAATTCTTTCGTGGCTTCCTCGGTTACGGTGGGGTCAAGCGGCTTGGAGAGAAGGATCCGGCCGAGTTGGTAATGAATCCCGGGCTGATTCGGGTTTTGCTGCAGGATCTTACGAAACTGCGCTGCGGCGTCGTCCCATTTTCCCTGCGCTTGAAACGCCTCGGCGATCAGGGTCTCCGCCTCAGGCGACGAAGGAGACTTTTCTATCAATTCCTGTGCTGTGCGATTGGCCAGTTCGGAGTAATACCGGGTTGTGATGTAGAGAACTTTCGGATCGCCGGGAAACTCGCGCATCAGCACGAGGAGAGACTCGGCGACCGCGGCACGCTGATCGACAGCCATCCCGCATTGCGCCCGTGCCATTACGGCGTCATGCAGAAGGTCCTTATCTCGAAGCTTAGGGATGACGTTCTTCAGTATGGGCAACGCGTCTTTACAATGACCCCTGGTAGCGAGGCCAATGCCGCGCTCGGCTGCGGCGGTGGGAGACTCCAAGGCCCCTGGAGTCTTGGAAACTTGAGCGATCAACCATGTGCCTGGATTTCCGCAGACGACAGCGGCGAGAAGCACAACGATGCACCGAGACTTCGGAAGACCGAGTTCAATGCGGCGGGGATTCATGGGTCATTATATTCTCGAAGACGTTCGCCGGGAACGCGTCAATAGGAAATTTCGACAGAGATCTTGCCCTGGCGCCCTGAGGGAATGTTCACGACCTCCCGCTCGGGTGAAAAATCGGTCCAGGGAGCGCCGTTAACTGTGACGGTGCGAAGTACCTTACCGCCGGGCACGCGCAAGCGCAGCTTGGTGGCCGCCCGGTAGCCCTCCGGCAAATGTAGAACAGCCGAGACCTTTCCATGGTCAATATCCGAGTGCAACTCGTATCCCACATTTCCGAAGCGCGTCGGTGCATCCGCGACCGCGATGGTTTTCCCCTGCTCAAGCCAGACCCTCGGCGTCGCTTTGGCGAACCAGACAACCGGCTCGTCCGGGTTTTCAAATACCAGCATCCACTTCGTAAAGGTCGGAATACTTACTTCCGCAGGAGTGCAATAGGGCCCTGCGAGTGTGCCGTCGATCCTGGCGCCTTCCACGGCAGTCCAGTTTCCGCGCGAATAAATGTGTGCCCGGTGAGCATAGTAAAGCAGCAGGAACTCCCGCGGCCAGTCATAGAATAGCCGGGCATACGCGGGGCCAAAATCCAGAAATCCGTTGTAATACTGTCCACCTCTGGGAAGCCCGAAGAGCGACTCGCCCCTGGCGGCAAGTGAGTCGGTGACCAGTCGGGCTTGCTGCTCCGTCAGTTCAGCGGACTCGAGCATTTCCATGTACGCCCGCTCTTTCCCATACGTCGGCGTGTCGCCCGCCACGGCCGGCACATAGGGCGGTTGCTGGGCGCGATCAATCGACCTATCGATGGCCGAATCCATATCCTTTCTTATCTCCGCCGATTCCTGCAACATGTCGCGACTTTCTCTTTCGAGGTGAGCGTCGCGGAGTTTGCGGCCCATTTCGACCCACACTTCGCTGAGGTCGTGGAATCCCCTGGCGGCCTCCGCGTTGTTGGAAAAATGGGGCTGCATGAAGCGGTAAGGATCGATCTTCAGCGAGCTGTCGTGCTCCGACCAGCCGCGAATGATGCCGTAGGTAATGTCCGACGAGGGAACTTCTTTCGATTGCTTTCGCAACATGCGGAAGAGGTCCACGATCGCTTGCAACTTCTTCTCGTGCTTGCGCAACAGCTTGTCATCGTGAGTATAGGCGTAGTACTTCGCCACGGCCGCCAGCATTTTGCCGTACTGGCCGATTTCAGGCCCGCGAGTATCGATTGAGCCATCGTCGCGTACGGAATCGGTGAAGTAGTCGTCTATGTAACGTCCCGCGACATCGAAAAGCCCCCATTCGAGGAACGCCACAACACTGGTGTTGAAGGTGTCCTGAAACGTGTCCACATTGTTGTAGCCGTAGCCGCCAAAGACATTGATTCCGCCGAGCGGAGGGTAACCGTATTTGGGATGGTCGCTCACGCGCGTGATTTCTTCCATCAGCAGAGCGTGCAGGCAGAATTCCCTGAGGCTGGGGTCAGGCACATCGATCTTCATGGGAGGATTCAGATCGCGCGCCCAGACTGCACGGACATGATACAAGGCCTTGTAGAACTCTGCGGCGGAGGGCTCGCCTCGCGGCGGGAACGGAAGGTGGTGGTAATAATAATGGGCTTCTTTGAGTTGGGCGCCGTCAACCAGCAGGGCGCGGTACCAGACGGGCTGGGTCCAGAAGTGGCCCGGCTCTTCGGCGAACATGGTCTCTTCCCAATATCCGCGCTCACTGGTGGGAAAAACGAAACGATTCACCGGAAGCCAGCCCCCGACAAGTCCCTCCCAAACGTCGTTTTTTGCCCGGGCATCACGGATTCCGGCAAAGAGCTTGCCGAGGTCAACGTAAATCTCGTCGCTGAAGCCGCCGAAGGCGAAAGTGGGTTTGTCGTCGGACTGCCGGGTTCCGACAAAACTGGGAACCCGCAAGGGAGGAAGTGCCGCCGCAACGGCGCCATAGTCGGGGTCGGCGGTGCCGGCGAGGAACTCCTGGCCGAGAATGTCGTTTTCCGACTTGCCGATTTCTTCCTGTGTCCGCCCACGATAGAGCGTGCCGGGCGCAGCGCTGGTAGGCTCAAGACTCTTGGGCAGGTTCAGAACCACGCGCCGGCTGCCAACGTACATGATGCTGCCTCGGCGGTCCGTCAGTTCTTCGAACACGGCGAGGTTGCCTTCCGGCTCCTCGATCACCGCCATCAATGTCCAAGGGCCAAAATTCTCGCCCTTCGCGACGCTGACCGGCTGGTGAGTCGCCGCATCGGTCACGGTCACGTTTTGCCTTTCGACGTCGAAGCCTTGAATCTGAATACTCGGAGATGTGCTGAGATCTGCGGCAGAAGGGTTGCCAGCCTGCGCCGCTAGCAATGAGGGGCTTGCGAACAACAGGGCAGTCGGGACAAAGAGTGCTGCCAAGAAGGACCAAGCTGCTGACCTCCTAATCCGTACACGCCGCGCCTCCAAGCCCGTTGGTATTACTGATCGCCGTGCGTACCGCCGCATACTTGGAAATCCTCATCTGCCGATCTTGGCTCGCTCTTAATACCCAAACTTGATCGCTTGGGCGCCGCGAGTTGAAGTTCTCACTCCCGGAAACCGGTCTTTTGACCCGCCCGGCGCCATCTTCAAAGTGCGGCAAGGGAGACACAGTGCTTGGCAAGCTTTTCTAAAGATGAGTGGACAACTGAGCTGGCTCGACCTTACCATCGCCCACAAACAAAATGCCTCACCGGGCTGCCTAGCAGCCCGTTAAGCCGTAATCAAGAAAATCCGCTAAACAGGAGCTCAGAATTCTATATTCGCTCTGAACTCGATCTGGCGAGCACCCAGACCAGGAACGCCCGGAGCAGACTGTACGACGTGCGAGTGTCCGAAACTGTTGCTCTGGATCGTGGTCGAGGTATTTTGAATGAACCCCTGACTGGTGCTGTTGTAGCCCCCAGCCGGATTGGCCCAGACCGGATGGTTCCACACATTACTCATCTCACTCTGGAAGATGAACCGGAGATTTTCGCGAAGCGGGAAGATCTTCGTGATCGCCATGTCCTGACTGAACGTGTGTGGTCCATACAGCCACGGGTGTGCTCCGAAGGTACCAGCGGTTGCGTTTGGCGCGAGGTAAGCCGGATTTGGCCGACCGTTGGTCAAACTAGTGAGGTATTTCGGGTTGATGGTGACGGCATAGGTTTGACCCGGAACGCGGTGGACCGTGGAAGCTTGCAGGTCGCTGATGGATATCCCGTTAAAAATCACGCCTCCATCTCCGTAAACGTCTCCCACGGGAGTAAAGCCTGGACCATTGAACGTGTTGAATCCACCGAGCAACTGGTAGGGACCTCCGGTCTGCCAGTTCGCGATGGTTCCGACCGACCAGCCGCCTATAACCTTGTCCGCAATTCCACTGCGGTTGGCAAATGCCTTGCCCTTCCCAAAGGGAAGTTCGTAGGTGCCGTTTGCGTGTACTACGTGGCGGTAATCGAACCCCGTCGGGCCGTAACTGTCTCGTAGGTTGCGCATGGTGAACATGTTGAACGCGCCGGTCCACGAGTTGTTTGGCTGAACTCCCAGAGCATGGCTCCAGGCGTAATTCACATCGAACTGCATCCCGTGCCAAGGCTTTTGACGGAAATCAATCTGGAGAGAGTGGTAATTTCCGTATCCGGCATCGGTCTGGTAACCAGTGGCTTTGCCTGCGTTGTAGGGGTTCGCCTGGAAGAAGTTGATGGGATATCCCGCTCCAGGATTCCCAGCGCATGGCGAGAAGTTCGCACCGCCAATCAGGTTGCATAGGTAGGTTGAGCTCCCAGCCAACGTGCTGGCCATCGCTCCCGCTTGCCCTGTATTCAGATCAGTAACGAAACCGCCGTTGCTCATGAACGACGCTATATCTGCCGCTTGATTCGCCGACAAGGAATTGGTTGCCGCCGCTGTCATGATGGGCAACGGACCCTGCCCTGGAAAGCCGTTGTTAGCGAACGTACCCCGCATTCCATTCGCCGCATTGATTGCCAGGTTTTTTTGCGCTTGCTGGAATTCTTTCAGGAACCCGTTCTCGAAGATATTAACCTCGTTGGGATTCATAATAATCCATTGGTGCACGCTTCGGTTGCCGAGGTACCGGACCTCGAGCACATTGCTACGTCCCAATGCCCGCTGAATGCCGAAGTTCCAGGACATTACATAGGGTTGGCGGATGTGCTCATTCAGTCCGTTTACCCCTGACCAATATCCGAAAAACGTTTCTTGCGATTCTGGAATTACTTGCTGGTAGGTCGATGGGCTCACGAAGAAGGGCGCTGGTTGCGGGACTCCCAGAGCGTAGCTACCCGCGTAGAAACCTCCAGTAGGAGGCAGCGGCGAACCTGGAACCTGAGGGGACAGCCGGAAACTTTGATAAAAAGCGTAGCCTTCGTTGGAGGCTGAATTCCAGAAGAACTGGTAAGGCTCAGTCATGCGTCGCAGGCCAAAACCGGCGCGCACTACCGTACTGTCGCCGCCGATCAGTTTACCCATTACCCCTTCGCTCTTGCTCGGGTTCCACGAAATCCCGATCTGAGGCTGTGGGCTCGCATACCAGCCGTTGTACGCGCTCGGCCTGGCCCTATATTGTGGGTTCAGTCCGTTTGGATCAGACGTCAGAACCCCGGGGTGGAAGATGTTTCCGGCCCCAGAGGGTCCCCAGATCCCGACGGTATCGGCGCTGTGGTAGCCCACGGTCAAATCCTTGGATGGACTTGTAAAGTCCCAGCGCAGTCCGGCATTGATGGTCAAACGCGGTCTCGCTTTCCAGGAATCCTGGATGAATAATCCCGCGCCATGCTGAAGCTCATCCAAGAAGTAAGCGCCTACCGACGTCTTGTACTGTTTCGTTGCGGGATCCAACGGAAAGCTGCCGCTGTCACTGTTAATCCTCCCCACCAGGGTCGCATACATGTTCTCGGCGTTAGTCAAGTCATTGTTCGATGCGTTGGGGAAGTGGGTCGCGAAATAGTCGCTGAAAACCCTCGCCGCCGGATCGTTCCCGTCGATGCCCAGGGTTACGAATGGGAATCCAGCCGGGGAGTTGTAATAGTGATCCTGCTCGCGGTAGTACGAGAACCCGAAGCTAACCGTATGTGCTCCTTTTTGCCAGGTCACACTATCAGAAGCATTGAGCAGCGGATAATTGGTGCCGACGGGTAAGTTGTTGAGTTCGACCCCCGAGGCGCCGTAAGCGAACGTAATAGATGGCTGCGTAAGCCAGGCTGGAGTGAGGTCGTAACCGTAGTTCGCGCGATTGTATAGGAAGCCCGCACGGAACGAGTTGAGTAAGGTCGGCTTGATCGTCCAATCCAGGCCAAGCGCCAGGGTGTAGTATTTGAAGGTGTTTGTACCGCCGAATTTGGAGTAATACGATCCCGGCAACGGAGGGATGTTGCCATTCACCCGGCTTGATTGGGTCATATTCCAGGAGAGGAACATGCGCAAATTTTCCCGCATATTGTAATCGACCCGAAGTGTCGGGAAATACTGTTTGAGCGGAGTTTGATATGCCCAAAACACATCCACGAGATTCGGGTCAGAGTCGGTCTTTAGCGACGCCGAGGCTAGACCGGAGTTAATATTTGAGAAAATTGCTTGGATACTGGGATTCACCGTGGTCGGCATGGGGCAGCATGGATTGACAGCCTGACCGGCAGGACTGCCAGCGATATCCGTAAAAAGGTTGAGAGTGTGACTCGTACCTGCGGTATCTGTGAAGGTAAAGATGCCCGTCTGAGCGGCAGTGCCCATCACTGTGCAGGAGGCCTGCGCAGGCGCGCAGCTGTTGCTGCTGGTCGCCCCACCTGGCTGCCTGGCCATGGCGAAGGTGCCGAAGAAGAACAGCTTGTTCTTGATGATTGCTCCGCCCAAGCTGCCGCCAAATTCATTTCGAATGAATGCGGGTTTCTTCAGTCCCGTAGCGTCATTTGTCCAAGTATTGGCGTTCAAAGCGGCGTTGCGGAAATCTTCATAAACGCGTCCATGAAACGAGTTGGTGCCGCGGCGGGTGACAAAATTCACCTGCATGTCCGAGGTCCCATAGCCGGTGTTCATATTCAACTGGTCGGTCTGGACCGTCATCTCCTCCATGTTCTCGACGCGCGCTTGAACCAGTGGCGTTGCCGCGCCGGCGAACTTCATGCGCTGCGTGGTGCCAATGACGCCATCCACGTTGTTGCCCGTTGCCATGTAAGGCAGGCCGTTCCAGGTTCCGCCGGCATACCCCGGAACCAGACGGGATAAGGCTGAGATATCGCGGCCTACGATGGGCAGGTCCTCGACCTGCCGCATGTCGATGGTTCCGGTAATGGCGTTGGAATCGATCTCGAGCACAGGGATCTCCTCGGCACTGACCACCACCTGTTCGTTCACGGCGCCTACTTTCAGCGCGGCCTTGAGGTCCGTCATTCGGGTCGCCGAAACCGCGACCGACTCAAACACGTGGGTCTCGAAGCCGGCCTTGGTAACCTTCAGCCGGTAGTTTCCAGTGGGCAGCCCCGCGAACGTGTACGTTCCGGCCGGTCCAGTTGTGGCATTTCTGGTTGTGTTGGTGGCAAGATCCTGAAGCACCACGTCGGCACCCTGAAGCATGGCGCCATTCTGGTCAGTGACGGAGATGGAAATACTTCCTTGGGTGATCTGCGCCCAGGTTGATACGGCGCCAAACCCTATAAGGATGCACAGACCCAAGAACGCACGGGAAAGCAGATGACGAGGAAAGCTGTGAGACATAGTTCCCCCTCTCGACCCAACACATTCCTTTACGGCTGCGTAGGCCAAGGTCGGAATTTCTTTCCATGGAATTCACGCGGCCGAGGACCCTACTCGACGATCGAGTGAAACCGCTACCCGGAGTCGGGAGCGACTCTCGCGGGTTTTGTATACTTTATTCACAAGATTTGTCAAGCATAAAGTTCTAGGGTCTTTCTGGCAGTGCTATGGTCGAAACGCTGCAATTCCCTTCAATGCGGACTTGCGATGACTTCGAATCCGCCGAGGCCTGTGCACGCGACATTGAAAATGTCTCCACCGGCGAGGCATGTTTCGTGCGTCCAGCAGGACATCCTCCGGGACGCTCCCCTCGCCCACCACCACGTCGACGGCAAACGAGAGTCACGGAGCCCGCTTGCAGGTTTAGCGCAGTGAAGATGTGGGCGCACAGTTTGGCCAGTGAGGATACGGGCAGAGTAAGGTAGAAAGTGCTGCCGTGCCCAGTTTGCTTTCCACCCAAATTCGCCCACCGTGCCGTGATACGCTCATTGCGATTGTGGAAGGAGAGGGGAAGTGGAAGTAGGTGTACGGTTGCGGGCTGCACTCGGGGACGTTGTGCTGATGTCGGTGTCCTTAGGTTTATTGGCGCAGGTGGGGCAGAACCGGCCACTCCAAATGCCTCAAACCGCAAAGGCTCAAGCCCCAAGCGACCGATCCGCCCGCGAACCAGATTCTCGGGCTGAGGAGGAACTGCAAAAGGGATCGGCGCTCACACGGGCAGGTTCGTTTGCCGAAGCAATTCCGCACTTGCTCGCCGCACGGGGACGAGCTTCGAATGACTACGCTGCAAGGTTCAATCTTTCTCTGTGCTTCGTTGCAACCGGCCAGCCTACGCAGGCAATTCCGATTCTGACTGCGCTTCGCGCTGCCGGACATGACAATGCAGATGTCAACAATCTGCTAGCCCAGGCGTATGTCGGCGACGGTCAAAACCAAAAGGCGCTGGAAGCGTTGCAATGGGCATCAAAGCTCGCGCCGGAGAACGAGAAACTGTACCTATTTGTGGCCGACGCATGCATGGCGAAGCAGGAATACGCGGTTGGCCTGCACGTAGTGGAGTTGGGATTGGATCACTTGCCAAATTCTGCGCACTTGCACTACCAGCGCGGCATCTTTCTGGCGTTGCTGGATGACTTGGATGCCGGCGAGAAGGATTTCGACCAGGCCCGCGGACTTGCGCCTGAGACTGATATTGCGTTTCTGGCCGCCACGCAAAAGGCGATGTTCGAAGGAGACTTGCGCCTGAGACTGATATTGCGTTTCTGGCCGCCACGCAAAAGGCGATGTTCGAAGGAGATGTATTGGAGGCGGTTCGCGCTGCGCGCGAGGGAGTCAAGAAAGGACGTCACGATCACGTGCTGCTTACGCTCCTGGGCGAGGCGCTGCTCCGCTCTGGCATCGCACCGGGACAGCCAGAATTCACGGAGGCGCAAGAGGCTCTCGAGAAAGCGGTAGCCGAGCGCCCCAACTACGCCGGCTCGCAACTTGCCTTGGGCAAACTTATTTTATTGGACAATCGAGCGGGCGACGCGATTTCGCATTTGGAAACAGCGAGGCAGCTTGATCCAAATAATGCTTCGGTCTATTTCAATCTGGCTGCCGCGTATCGCAGGCGAGGCGATCTTCAGCAAGCGCAAAATATGCTGGCGGTGCTTGCGAAGCTGAATCAAGCCCAAGCCGAGAAAATCAGGTCAGCCCCCGGAGACCGTAAAGCTGGCTATGCAGGGTCTCAAAAGGGGCAATGGAAAGCGGCCGAGCATCCCTGACGATGCGCGCCTCGGCACGTATACTTATTTCCAAGACACGCGAGGGAACGGCCGCTCGACAATTCCCCTTCCTTCCTTCACTGCGACAATCTGATCGCTTTTCAGGTTCGAAAGCTTGGTTACCATCCCGCCGGGCCAGGTGATTTCAACCGCGTCGATTCTGAAACGCTGACCCAGTCCAAAGTGGAGTCGAGGATCCTGGGCGGATTGGTAACTCATGCCGCCCTTTCGCTGGTCGTAGAGGACGAGATCACCGGCCGACACTTTCACCCGGGCGCCGACACCGTCGCGATTCGACTTCGTCCCAATCAGCAGAACCTCCAACCAGTGGTTGGTGTTGCCGCCGTCATTACGCAAGAGTTGGGGCGCCTGCCCATTGTTGCTCACCAGAATGTCCAGATCGCCATCGTTGTCGAAGTCGCCGATAGCGGCACCCCGGCTGACTTTCGCCAATTGGAAGTCGGGTCCAAGGCGGTCGCTGACATTCTCAAAAATGCCATGCCCGCTATTGCGAAACATCAGTTTTGGCTCGGCGTATTGCGTGCGGGCGTGGTAGCGCTCGATGTTGTCGAGCACGTGGCCGTTGGCCATAAAGAGGTCGCGCATGCCGTCATTGTCGTAGTCCATGAAACGCGTGCCGAAGCCGCTCATGTGGTAAGTGGCGTATGAAAGTCTTGAGCGGAACGTAGCGTCGTCAAAAGTCTGGTCTCCCCGGTTCTGGTAAAGGCGCGCCAACTGCATATCCAAGTGGGTGACGATCAGATCCATGCGCCCGTTGCCGGTCGTGTCCGCGGCATCAGTTCCCATTCCCGCCTCGAACTGCCCATCGTCGCTGACCGCGACGCCCGCCGCGTAGGCCAGTTCACGGAAGGTGCCATCGCGATTATTATGAAACAGATAATTCGGCATGTGATCGTTGGCGATGAAGATGTCCTGCCAGCCATCATTGTCGTAATCGAAGGTCACCACCCCCAAACCGTTTCCGCCCTTCGCCCCCAGGCCCGAGGATTTGCTCACATCGGTAAAAGTCCCGTCTCCGTTGTTGCGATAGAGCGTCGGAGGCTGGCCGTGGAAGTCGTCGGGATGGCAATAGCTCCGCATGCCGGGAGCGCGGTCCCCACAGTAGAAGTTGTGCTCCGGCGACCAGTCGACGTAATTGGCGATAATCAAATCAAGGCGGCCGTCGTTGTCGTAGTCAAACCATGCTGCACTGGAGGCCCAGCGGCCGGAATTCTCCACACCTGCGTGTGCGGTAACGTCCGTAAAGGTGTCGTTCCCGTTGTTGTGATAGAGGATGCATCGTCCATAGCCGAGTACGAGCAGATCGGGGAAGCCGTCGTTGTCGTAGTCACCCACGGCTACGCCCATTCCGAACAGACCCTCAGCGCCTACGCCAGCGCTGACGGTGACATCGGTGAAGGTGCCATCGCCGTTGTTGCGGTAAAGCGCGCTTCGCAGCGGCTGCCGGGGGCGGTACGCGGCGGTCGCCGCGCCATTTACGAAGTACAGATCCAGCAAGCCATCCTGGTTGTAGTCGATCCAACCGCAGCCTGCGCCCATGGTTTCGATTAGGTATTTCTCGGATGATGCGGCATTATCGTGACGAAAGGTGATGCCCGCTGCGCCAGCAACGTCGAGAAAACTGACGGGACTGGCTCCTCTCGCGGGCCACGCGCTGCGCCCCGTAGCGAGTACGATACCCACCGATCCGAGGCCCTTGAGCAGATCGCGCCGGGAGATAGTAAGGATATTTTTCACGAACGAGGTGCAGGGCGAAGTATTTGCAAGATTTGTAGCTTACCGCAAGAAGGCGTCCCCTGAAGGTGATTGATTCAAGGCGAGTTCCCGCTCGCGAGGTTAGGTGCTAAGATTGGGCGCAGCGAACGACCGATACCCACACTACACTTTTGCCCAGGTCACAAAAATCTGATTGACAACGATATCGAATAAACTATACAAACTCTAATCCGCCGGTAAACGTTCGTTGTTGCGCAGGCCGCCACTTCCCTGGATTGGCGCGCTGAACGAGGTTGTGCTGCTCACGACAAGCGAAACTTCCTTGGTCGAGACTAATCGAATTCAGATCCCCGGACCAGCTTCGGTGCGAACTTTCACCTATGTTTATTCCCTGCTGGGCGAAGTGCTGGCCAAGGCGGAGACGATCGTGCGAGGTCTACGAACCGGTTTCTTTTGGGTAAGCTAAACCGGGGTGAATATGGACCGACGTAACTTCTTGCAGGCAATGGCAGCTGCGGCCGCGAGCCTCGAGGCCTTAGGAGGTGGTGCGGTCGCAGCGGATTCGGGACTCATGGCGCTTGCGAAGGCTCCGGAGCGCCCAGTCGGCACGCCGGTATCCACGGACGGGTACACACTCGTCTGCGAGTTCAAGCGGCGCGCCGTGCCATGGAAAGTATACGAGGATTTGCGAGCGCGCGATGGATCCATTGTCTTCGTGCCTTCCGCCGGAGAAACGCGGGAACTCTCCAAGAGCGCAGAAGCGTCCATGGCAGAGGGCAGTCCATACCTTGGACTCACGCTGAAAGAGGTCTCATTGGCGCCGGCGGACTTGCTGGCCGACAATCTGCTCGGCGATCGCGCGCTGAAGGACGGCGATCCCGACCCTGAAGCGGTGAAGTCCGTGGCGCCGCCGATGGCGTCGAACGACAAGAACCCCCGCAACTGGACGACGTTCGTCGGAACCAAAGAGGCTTACGACGTCACTCCGGTGTACCGCAGCGGAAGCACGCGTACTTACCATCCGGTTCAGTACGCACCCGAACTTCACCAGGCGCTGGAGCAGGGCAAGGTCTATGACGGCTTGGTGGGAGGCTGGATGCCGGCTGTCCGCAAAGTCATTCCGCTATCCGAGCATGCGTATTGGGAGCTGGTCGTGTTCGGCGATGTCGGCGTCAATACGACCAAATACATCGTCCACACCTGGCACCGCACGGCGCGGATCGAAGATGGCAAGGTCACCAAGGTGGCCTATGGCAAGAGTTATCCGGCCTTTCCCCCGGCTCGCAAGGATCCACAGCCCGAGGAGTTCTATTCGGCGCTGCTGGATTTCGCCGAGTATTGGGACCGGCAGTTGCATGAAATGGCGCCGATGACGCTCCCCGACCGGGTTTGGGTGGATTTGACTAAGCATGCCTTCGCCAAGGAGTTGATGACCCGGCCGGGAGGAATTTATCCCAAGTACGGCGCGGTGGATCGTGATTACGGGGGCTCGGAATACGACGCCTTTCAGGACATCTTTACCAGCGCAATCTATACCAACATGGAATGGGGACGGCTGGAAACGGCGAAGCTGTACATCGATAATTACTTCACGGACTTCGTCGACTCGAAAGGCATGATTGATATGCGCGGTCCGGAAACCGCGCAGTTCGGGATGACCCTCTCGCTGCTGGCTCGATACTTCAACTATAGCGGCGACACTTCGCTGCTGTTGAAGCACCGGGCGAAGATCGAAGCCATAGCTAAGCTGTTGGCCGACATGCACGACGAGAGTTTGAGTCTGCCGCAGGACCATGTCGCGCACGGGTTGATCCGCGGATGGAGCGAGTCCGATTCGTGCCTGATGGAGGATCCTTCGCTCTACTGGCAGGCATACTATGCCAACAGCGCTTTCGCGGCTCGAGGCTTCAACGACATCGCCAAGACCTGGACGGAACTGGGACGCAACCAACCGGCGGCAGGCATGGCGAGACTTGCCGCCGACTGGTCGAAACGTGGCCAGACCCTGCGCCGCCGCACCGTCGAAAGCGTTGAAAAGAACATCCAACGCGACAAGACGCCGCCCTACATCGGATTGTTCCCCGGAACCACGCTCACCTTTCGCGAGTCGCTGCAGACAGAAAAACCCAGCCCGCAGCAATGGCCGCATCGTGCCTACGCCGAATTATTGCAGGCCGATGTGTTGCCTCCGAACCTGGCGAATCTTGTGATCGACTGCATGCGAGCTTACGGGGCGACGACGGTCGGAGTCGTAGCCAACGTGGGCGGAGTCCACGACGATGGACGCGAGATTCTCGGGTTCATTTCTTACGGGTATGCGCAAATGCTGCTTCGGCTGGACCGTATTGAAGAATTCCTGCTGTTTCTCTACGCGCATCGCTATCACGGCCACACGCGGGGTAGCTGGACGGCGGGCGAGGTGACAGGCATTACTGGGGATTCGGCGTTGTACTGCATTCCCGCGCAACAAACCATTCCGCTCCTCGCACGCTGGATGCTGGTACTCGAAGATTCTGACGAAGACCGGCTCCACCTGGCCAAGGGGGTTCCGCGACAGTGGGTGGCGTCCGGAAAGAAAATCAGCATTGAGCAGGCTCCGACACGATGGGGTCGGGTCAGCTTCACACTGCAGGCAAAGCCTGAAACGGGCGCGGTCGTGGGGCAGGTGGAGTTCGTCGGGGCCAAAACGCCGGCGGAAGTAAATTTCAAACTTCGGTTACCACGAGAAACGAAGTTGCGAAGCATTACCCTCAATGGCCGCGCCGCCAAATTGGCTGGTCCGCACGGAGATACCGTTATCATCGCAACGGGTGGACAGAAGAAGTTTGAGATTGTTGCTGAGCGAAGTTGACAGAATGGCGGGTAACGGAAGATCGTGAGTGTCTGCGACGGGAGCCGCCGTTCCGCGCTGGTGGTTCCAGGCTGGCATTGAAGTAGTGGCCCGCCCTAGCGGGGCCGCGGCTTGTTCTCTTCCGCCTACTCGGTGGCTCGCGCCGTCGTGCACACCTGCTTGAGAGACTGACGGCGTGACTCAATATGTTCGCGCAACAGCTTGCCGGCGGCGGCAACGTCGCGCTCCCGGCACAATTCCAGAAGTTGGTGGTATTCTTCATCCGATGCTTGCCAGCTAAAATGTGCGTCCGCCACCATCGAGTCCGGCTTCTTCCGGAGGAGCAATGAGCATCTTCACGGACCACAAAGTTACGCGACGTTCCCTGCTGCTCTCGACCTGTTGTCTGGTTCCAGGCATCCACCTCTTAAACATGCTCGACACCCCGGCGACGACTGCAAGGGATTACACGGTGAAGCCCGTGCCTCTTACACAGGTCGATATTCTCGACGATTTCTGGGCGCCGCGCATGGAAGTGAATCGCAATGTTTCCATATGGCACTGCTTCAAGAAGATGGAGGAGTTCGAAGATTTTGGCAGCCCCAAACTGATCGAAGCAGCTGCGTACATGTTGGTCAAGCGTCCTGATCCCAAGCTTGAGCAATACGTGGATCAAGTGATCGACAAGCTGGTAACGCAGCTGACTCCGCGTCTGGCCGATCCTGATAAGGCGGTTCGGGTGTCGGGTCATTTTTTGGAGGCTGCGGTCGCCTACTATGCCGCTACCGGCAAGCGGAAGATGCTCGATGCTGCGCTCGAAGACGGCAAAGTGATTGATGCGAACTTCGGGCCCGGCAAACGAGACTACATCTCCGAACACGAAGGGCAGAAAATCGGATTGCTCCAGCTTTACCGTCAGACCGGCGACGACAAATATTTAAAGCTTGCCAAGTTCTTAATGGATGGACGTGGCAAAGACGGCTATCCGCGAGCTGGCGAATATGCGATTGACCGCACCTACGCGCAAGACCATGAGCCGGTGGCGAAACAGGACGAAGCCGTAGGCCACTGCGTTCGCGCCACGTTCTTATACATCCCCCTCACCGATCTAGCGGCGCTAACGGGACTGCCGGAGTACAAGGAAGCTGCGGACAAGATCTGGGAAGACGTTGTCCATCACAAGCTTTATTTGACCGGGGGCATCGGGTCCATTCGTTTTCATGAGCAATTCGGCAGCGCTTATGAGCTTCCCAATCTCAGCGCTTGGAACGAGACTTGTGCCTCCTACGGAAATATCGTGTGGAATCAGCGCATGTTCCAATTGCATCAGGACGCAAAGTACATCGATGTACTGGAGCGGGTTCTTTACAACGGCTTCGCGGATGGCGTTTCGCTCAAGGGAGATCGCTTCTTCTATCAGAATCCTCTGCGCTCCTTCGGCAGCTACGAACGCTTCGAGTGGATTGACGTTCCCTGCTGCCCCCCGAACGTCGTGCGCCTTATGGCTTCCCTGGAGAGCTACATCTATGCGCAGTCTTCCGATTCGGTTTACGTCAACCTCTTCGTTGGCAGCAATGCAAAGGTGGCCCTCCCCAGTGGAAACACCGTTGGCATTCAACAGGAGACTCGATACCCGTGGGAAGGAGCGGTCAGCATCCACCTCAACCCGGAGCGAGCCGAACCATTCACCATGCTGGTGCGCATCCCGGCTTGGGCGCGGAATGAAGTCCTTTCTGGCGACCTCTATCAATATGCGGACAAGAACGAGGAGAAACCGACGTTGAACGTGAATGGCCGGCCTGTCGAGTTAAGAATGGAACGCGGCTATGCCCGCATCGAACGAAAATGGGTAAAGGGAGATAAGGTTCAGTTGCGGTTGCCCATGCCCGTGCGCCGCGTGAAGGCCAATGCCAAGGTCCAGGAAGATCGCGATATGGTGGCCTTGGAGCGCGGTCCGCTGGTGTATTGCGCGGAGTGGCCGGACAATAATGGACACGCTTTAAACCTGATCGTTCCCGAGAACGTTAAGTTCGAAAGCCAATGGCGCCCCGAACTGCTGAACGGCGTCCAGGTCGTGACCGGCAATGTCGAAGCGTTGCAGCGGGAGGACAACAGCAGTGAGCTGAAGCAGCAGCCCCATCAGCTGGTGGCGATTCCGTATCTTGCTTGGTCCAATCGCGGGCCGGGCGAGATGGCAGTTTGGATGTCCGGCGAGCCGCAAAAAGCATGGGTCGCGCCTTTGCCTCCTGATCCCATACATGCGGTTCGCTCCTCGGGTGGAGTTCAAAAAGTCTGGACGGGTTACAACGATCAGAACGATGACATCCGCGCCCTCTATGACGGCAAGGACCCACTCAGTTCTGCCGACGAGTCTTATTTGTATTTCAGGATGCGGCCCGAGCCCGGAACCGCGGCATGGATTGAATACGAATTCAAATCGCCAGCCAAGGTGTCTTCTACGCAGGTCTACTGGTTCGACGACCGGCGATTCTGTCGCGTGCCCACGTCCTGGCGGGTCCTGTATAAGGATGGGGACACCTGGAAGCCAGTCGCGAACGTCGAGCCCTACATCGTGGCCAAAGACAAATTCAATGCAGTAAGTTTTGCACCTGTGACAACGGTTGCAATGCGTCTAGAAGTAGAGCCCGCAACCAAACTCTATAAGGCTGGCCAAATCGGCCCCCCGGCTGCAATGTTTATTGACAAAGATACACAATGGCGCGAGTTCGGCCTGCTCGAGTGGCGAATCGCGTAGAATGGCGGACTGGTGCATGAATCCATCTTCCATCGCGTATATGCCCTTTCCACGTGTCCCGAATGAGCCGATGATCCCTGGAAGATTTTCTCAACCCGGCTTCAGACCTGACTTCTTGAGCTTCCGCGCGAGCACTTTCTCCGTCGTGCGGAGCGCATCAATTCCGGTTGGGCACCTCGATCTCGGTGCCGATCGGGGGAAGCTGCCCAACTCGGTCCTGCCGGTCCTGCCTCCCACCCTTGCGCAAACCCTCAAACGCGCGATAGGCTAGCCCACCCGTCCAGGCGTTCAATTCGACAATGAGGAGATCTCAGTGATGGGCTATCTCAAGCGCAAGTGTCGCTCGGTGAACATGCGGCTTCAACTCTGCCATGCTATGGCCATCGCGGTCCTGTTCTTTGGAGCAATGCGCGCTGGTTCGGCAGAGACAGCAAGCGAGCCTGATGGCTATCCCGTGTTGGTCAAGCTTTTTCAGCAATGGCGGGAATTCGAACGTCCGGTGATGAAGAATAGTGTTCCCGACTACAGCGCGAGCGCGATGGCGGCTAAGGCAGCGGCGCTGCCCCGGTGGCGCAAGCGGCTGGACGCAATTGATCCCAAGTCGTGGCCCATTGAAGAGCAGAACGACTACAAGCTGGTGAAGGCCGAGATGAATGGGTTCGAGTTCAACCTAAAGGTGCTCCGTCCCTGGGCGCGCGATCCCGCTTTCTATGTGAACGTCTTCCCATCCCGTAGTGATATTCCGGGGCGCGAGGGGCCCGTCTCTTATCCCGAGATCGAGCTCTACAACTATCACTTTCCACTCGAAGCCGCCGCGCAAAAAGACTTGACCACGAAGCTCGGCATGATACCCGCTCTTCTCGCCGAGGCGAAAGAGAATCTAATGGCCAGCAACGCGCGCGATCTCTGGGTGTATGGCGAGGATGAGGTTCGCAATCAGTCCCACACCCTGGTTTCGCTTGAAGCCGGGACACTCACCGTCCGCACTTTAGCCGAACACCAGCACGCCGATCTTAGCGGAACCAGTCAGGAGTTAAGGGCAGCCGTAGCGGGCGCGCGCAAGGCGACCGACGAATTCGTCGCATGGCTGGAAAAGCTGGCGCCCACCAAAACCAGCCTCTCCGGGGTGGGCAAGGAGAACTACACCTGGTATCAGCAGAATGTGCACTTCATTCCCTACACTTGGGATGAGGAAGTCGTCCTGCTGCGCCGCGAGCTGCAGCGCGCGCAATCAGCCTTGCGTCTCGAGGAACACCACAACCGTAACCTGCCCCCTCTTGAGCCGGCCGTCGATGCTGCCGCGTTCGACAAGATGGTGCATGACCGGCTAGATAAGTTCGTCGATTTCCTTGTCAAGCAGGAGATCATTCCGGACAAGCCTTACATCAAGCCGGCGCTCGCGGAACAGCTTGATCACTTCATCCCAGCGGACCAAAGGGTGTTCTTCAGCCACGTCACACACCGCGAGCCTATGCTGCTTCTGTCCCACGACTATCACTGGATTGACCTGGGGCGGATGCGGTACGAGCCGAATCCAAGCCCGATTCGCCGCCAGGCCCTGCTCTCCAACATCTGGGACAATCGCGCCGAGGGCTTTGCCACCGCTTTCGAAGAGCTGATGATGCACGTAGGCCTTTACGACGACAATCCGCGCGCCAGGGAACTGGTCTGGATCATGCTGGCGAATCGTGCCGCGCGTGGCCTTGCCTCGCTCTATGTGCAGACCAATCAATTTACGCTGGAGCAGGCAGCACAGTTCCAGGCGGAATGGACGCCGCTCGGCTGGGCCAAGTCAAAGGACTCGCTCACCGTATTCGAGCAGTTGCTGTATCTTCGCCAGCCCGGCTATGGTAGCTGCTACATCACCGGCAAAATACTCGCCGACGAACTTATTACGGAGTATGCCCACCAGCAGGACCTGGCCGGCAAGCCGTTTGTGCTACGCGATTTCATGGACCGCTTCAACAACGAGGGAATGATTCCGGTTCCCCTGATGGAGTTGGAGATGGTCCCCGATAGCACGCGGGCTTTCGCCCCGCAGCAGCCCTAACCGGCGGCCGGCGATTGGAAATCACCACAAGCAAACCCAACTGCCGGTAACATTGCCGACGAATTTTGTGGGAGCCCTTAGAACCGTGATTTCGAATGCCTAGATTCTCCGCGAGAGACTCCGCTTAACAGCCGGATAGTTTGCAACCTGCCCGTTGACTCTAAACGCCTTTGTAGCCGCTTGGGGGCGCCTCAACCGCTCTAGCCGTGGGGTTTTGCTGGACAATTTGCTGGACAAATGAGAGTCCGTCATCGCGTCATCGCACTCTCACCTCCGTCCCGTCACGCTGTTTCCTTCACCTCCCAAACCGGTACACGTTCACCGGTGTAAGTACCTGCGTTCTCGCAACCAGACTTGCGCGAAGTCGGAGACGCACACATCTGGCACATGGGCTACCTAAGGACTGGCAGAAATGTCCGCCTACGGCGGTCCGAAGGACAGTCAAGCTCGATTCTTTCTCAGCGGGACATTCCGGGCGAAGGACGCGACCCACGACCAACTGATTAGGGGTTTGGGAAAAGCCATGCCACCAAATCCGTTGGTGATACTGGAGTCTGCTTGTGTCCTAACAGCCGGTTGTAGATTTCTTTTATCATCGGCGGCCACTGCTTGTGGTCACTGACGAAATATGGTCCGTTCTCGCACGGCCTGACTCCATAACAACCAATTAGGCTTCGCAAGTACTCCAGAACCTCGGCGTGACTCGGTTGCAGGACTTCAGGGGGAAGCTGGTCGCTTGTTTGCTGGCCGAAACTGAGAAGCCGAACCCGAACACGGTCCCGAGGCTTAGCCCCGTACTGTCCCTTGAATCGGCGCGGCATTTTACAAGGACGTCAATGACATCTGCCTGTTCATCCGGGGACCAATATCCAAAACGGCGGATGACGTACTGGATAACAAATCGAAACTGAGCGTCATTCAATTGCAGCCAATTAAACTTGCATGCCCGCTCGGACGTCACCTCAGCGATAACGAAATCAATTAGGTCGTCCCGAACTTCAAGTCGCTGATGATGCGCAGTACAAATATTCTCGTTAACACCCTCGATGACTTCCGATGTATGGGGGAGACGTAACGCGAGAATGTCAGCATCACTGATCTGTCCGCCGACTTGCTTTACGGGCCCAGCGTCGTGGAGCACATGCGCCGTTTTTGTGGTCGGGCGACGTGTATTCCACCTGGGAGGCGCTGCGCAATCACGTTCCCATCGGCATCAATACCGGGCTTTCAGGCATTCCGCTTTGGGGCACGGACACTGGCGGCTTCGTGCCCACAAAGGAATTCACGGGTGAACTGTACGTGCGCTGGTTTCAGTTCAGCGCGTTTTGTCCACTGTTTCGGTCGCATGGGCGCGACTGGAAATTGCGGCTGCCGTGGGGCTGGAACACCGGTGAACTTGGGCCAAATGAAATCAGCAATTACGGGGAGGCTGCGAATCCCGATCCTGGCGAGTTGCACAACGCCGCAGTCGAGCCGATCTGCCGAAAGTATCTTGAGCTGCGCTATCGCTTGCTTCCGTATCTCTACAGCGCGGTGCGCGAGGGCCATGAAACGGGATTGCCCATCATGCGTGCGCTCTGGCTTCAGTATCGCGATGATCCCGAGGCAGTGAAGCGCGGCGATGAGTACCTGCGGGGGCGCGATATTCTGGTGGCGCCGGTGACCGAGAAAGCTGCGACCGCGAAGGCCGTTTATCTTCCGCAAGGTGACTGGTACGACTTCTGGACGGAAGAAAAGCTCGCAGGCGGACGCGAAATCAGCCGCGCCGTGGATCTGGAGACAATGCCGCTCTACGTCCGCGCCTGCAGCATCATTAACCTTTGGGCCGGTGAAACAATTTACGTCCGAGAAGTCGGACGAACCAGTGACGCTCGTAGTCTACCCCGGAACAGACGCATCTTGCACCATTTATGAAGATGACGGCACGACGTTCAATTATCGCCGCGGCGAGTGGATGAAGCTCGCTCTCAATTGGGACGACGCTGCGCGGCGGCTCGTGGTGAAGCTTGCGCCGGGCTCGCGCATGTTGCCGCCGTTGCGGCGAAAAATCGAAGTTCGCCTTGCGCGAGAAAAAGCAACGCGGGTGATTGAATTTGATGGAAAACCGGCTAGCCTGCAGCTCTGACGGCGCTCACTTCTGCTCAAAATCCTGCTGGCAGTTGTTGCCATAGGTGAACGAATGCAGCGTGAATCCACGCTCCTGCGCTTCCAGTGTAAGCAGGTGCGCACTGAGCGCCGGGTTCTTGATCAGGTAATACATTCGCGGCTCGGCAACTTCAATGTAGGAACCTTGCGAATCGAACTTCACGTCGACACCGGCATCAGCCGAAGTGAGCGGCTTGCCATCCTGCAGCAGGTAAACGCGGCCGGAATTCTTTGCATTCTCCGCGCTCATCACTGCGTATAGCGATCGGGCGTGGTAGCGCAGTGTGGCAGTATCGCCCTGCTTCTCGGCGGAGGTGACGCCATCGTGGTCGGTGCGCCATTTGCCTGCAAGGATCACGCGGCCGTCGTGCGGCTCTCCGGCGGGCTTGAAGTTGAGTACAAAGCCATCTTCATAGCGCTCTCGATTTTCCAGAGCACCACGGCCAAACCAGTCGCCAACGTAGGTTTCTTCCGTCGTTCGCCCGCATTGCGGCGCAAACGTATTCTCGCCGGGATCGAGCGCGATGTTGCTGACCTCCGGATGCTCGCGCTGCAGCAGGTCGCGAATCTTCTGCTCCATTTCGCGATTGCTACCTTCGCCTTCGACGTGCAAAGCAATTTCGCCGTTCTGATCGATCAAGTAGCGATTCGGCCAGGCTTGGGAGTTGTAGGCCTTCCAGATCGCGCCGTCCAGGTCGACGACGATCGGCCAGGGCAATTGAAAGCGCTCGGCGGCGCGGCGCACGTTTTCAACTTTGTAGCCGACGGCAAATTCGCCGAAGTGGACGCCAACGATTTCGAAGCCGAGCGAGTGGTACTTTGCATACCAGCGCTTCAGAACGGCGAACTCGCGGATGCAATTGATGCAGGTGTACTCCCAGAAGTCGACGAGCAGCACGCGCCGGCGATAGCCCTTGATCGAGTGCGGGACCTTGGCTCCCGAGTCGAGCCAGGTGCCGCTGGAAAACTCAGGCGCTTTGTTTGAGGCGGCGAACGCGGCAGCAGCGAGGAGCAGAACGGCGCCGATCAGCAGCGCGAACGGGCGATTTCGTGTAAGCGCTTTCATACTGCCTGACGGTAAGAACGCTCACGATTGTGCAGCGAGTTTCTGGTTGTTATCCTGCACGTGAGCGGTACAATTTGCCAGCGGTTGCAACAGCCAGCGGTGCTGACGATCCCTTGTCGGTAGGCTGCTGCTTGTCCTACCAGACTCATAAACTCTCGCGGAGCATTTTCTCATGCCAGTGGATCACTTCTCCCCCCGGAAATTCATGGCAGGCGCGGCAACGATCGCCGGCGAGATGGAAAGCACGGTAGGGCTGCCGCTCTCGGCCGGAGAGGTCTCGGTTGTGCTGCGTGCCCTGCGTTAGTATTTCCGCGCAGCGAGAGCAGGGCCGGAGCAATATGACCAAGCACTACTACAAAGCGGCTGATGAAGGCTCGCGTCGCGAATTCCTCAAGGGAGTCGCCGCCCTTCCGCTGGCGGCGCTATTCGGAGATGAAAGCTTGGCGCGAAGTGCACTGCAACAATCCATTCCGGCGTCGGGCACGCCGACGAAAAAGAAGTTCGTTGCCATTCAGATCGGCGGCCGCTCCTTTGTGGACGAAGGCGTTGATCAAGTGCTCGACATTCTTCAGGAAAAGGCGCGCGTGAACGTCCTCATGCCCGCCGTATTCACCTACGGACGCGGCCTCGCTGGCCGGCAAGTGTCCGGGCAGCCACTTCCGGACCATGGCCCGCAGGAGTACGACCAGATTCATGGCGGAAGTTATACGCGCGTTCATCCGGCGTTTTACGCCAACTGCGTCATACAGAACATTCGCGCGCCGGAGCTGGGCGAGTTCGACATCCTGGGCGACGTAATCCCCAAGGCGAAGGCGCGCGGCATGCAAACCTATTGCTTGTTCGAAGAGGCTTACAATCCGCGGCTCATGCCCAACTTTGAAAAGATCGCGGAGGTGGATGTTTATGGAAGGATCGGTCAGAGCACCTGTCTCAATAATCCTGACGCCCGGAATTTTCTCCTCTCGATGGTCGAAGATTGGTTCAAATCGAACGATCTCGATGGATTGATGTGGGAATCGGAACGGCAGGGCCCGCTCAATAACACCTTGGGAGCGCATTTCGGCAGGTTCGATGGCAACGCTTCGATTAACTGCTTTTGCTCGCATTGCCTAAGAAAAGGCAGGGAACTGGGCATCAACAGTGATCGCGCGCGCCAGGGCTACATTGCATTGAACCAGTGGGTGAAACAAACGCTGACTCAGCTTGCGTCGGGTAATGGCGCCGCGGTCACGCTATGGCGACTCCTGCTCGAGTATCCGGAGATCATGGCTTGGGAAAAGCTCTGGTTTCACAGCCAGGAAGAGGTGTATGGCCTGATCTACGGGACAGTAAAGGAGATCAATCCGACGGCGCAGGTGGGCTGGCACATCATGCATCTGGTTACGATGAGTCCTTTGTACCGAGCTGAGCAGGATTACTCGCGGATCGCTAACGTAGCGGACTTTCTCAAGCCGTGTCCGTACAACAACTGTGCTGGCCCGCGCTTCGCACAATACATTCGCAACGTACAATCCACGATTTTTCGCGACTTCACGCCCGATGAAGTTCTGGCGTTGCACTACAAGCTGCTTGGTTACAACCGCGAAGCTAGCCTTGACAGGCTACCGACCGCCGGCCTTTCGGCGGAATATGTTGCTCGCGAAACCAAGCGCGCACTGGAGGCTGTGGCGGGCGCTATACCTATTTACCCGGGCATCGATATCGATATCCCCACGACGATAAACGAGAAGCGCACCCAACCCTCAGACGTGAAGGCGGCTGTGCTGGCGGCTTTTCGGGCCGGCGCGCCCGGTGTTGTTCTGTCGCGCAAGTACGCGGAAATGAGGCTCACGAATCTCGCCGGTGCTGGCGAGGCCCTACGCGAACTCGGCATTGCCTGACATCGCTTACGATTACTGCCCTTGGCCTTTGCCGCACCCTCCGGTGATCATTCCCGTGTGATTGCAGCCGGCCTCTAGCATCGGCGCTTGCTCTGTGCTGGACTCCTTTTCACAAGGTCTGCAATTTCCGCGTGATGAAATTCATCTCGCAGGGGAGAAATCGGCAACACCGAAGCGCACTGCCGTGGCCGGTCGAGGAGGGCGTCCGTTCGTCGTCGGCGTATCAGGCGCAGGCAGTGCTTCCGTCCCGACGCCGTAGACTCTGCCGTTATACGCAGTCAGCCAGGTGTAGTCGCCGAGAAATGCCGGCTGCTGCGTTTCGAATGGCATGTCGCTCCAGGCGTAGTTCACAAACGTCTCTCCGCCGTCGCTGGAGCGCGCGAGCGTAACGTTCTTCTGTAACGCCTGAGGCTCATCCGCAGACCAAGGGGCCGGTATTGCCCCTGGGATATGTGCGGTCGCGGGCCACGCGTGATGTGACGCCAAAACCGCCCTGCTTGACGTTTGAATACTTTATCCAGCATAATCCCCTGCCGCAAATGGACTGTCACGGAGGACCTTGATGCGAGCAGCAACGGCGGGCCGAACACTTTCTGTTCTGTTCTTCGTGCTCGTGCTGACGGCGATTGCAGCCGTTGCGCAGGTCATTGTCACCGGCGAAATCGCCGCTACCGTTACGGATCCTTCGGGTGCCGTAGTTCCTGGCGCCGAACTGGCACTGGAAGATCTGGCCAGCGAGTCGGTCGTCAGCGCCACGGCGAATGAAGATGGCGGATATGTGTTCCCGCACCTCAGACCCGGCGCCTACCGCTTGGGCGTGACCAGTAAAGGTTTTCAAAAAAGCGTGTACGACAACATCGTGGTAGACGCGGGGCGCACGACCAATGTGGCGGTGGCAATGCATGTGGGAGAGGTGTCTCAGACGGTAGAGGTGACAGCGGCACCTCCCCTGGTGGAAACGACTTCCAGCACCGTTTCAACGACGGTCCGCGTTGATTCACTCAATTCGCTGCCGCTTGCCGGCCGCGACCTCCTGGCATTTTCCTTGCTGACTCCGGGAGCGCAGCAGCCCGCCGGCAGCGAGCGGTTCAGTACCTTCAATGGCTTGCCGGGGGGCGCTCTCAATATCACCCTGGACGGCATCAACAACAACTCGCAGCGGTTCCACAGCGGAGACACGAGCATGTTCACCTTTGCTCCCCTGCGGCTCGGAGCGATGGAGGAGGTGACCATGTCCACCACGGGCCTGAGCGCGGATGCTACGGGCGAGGGGGCAGCGCAAATTCGTTTTGTTACCAAGCGCGGCTCCAACAGTTTTCACGGAAATGGGTTCGAGCAGTTCCGCAATGACGTGCTGAACGCCAATGATTGGTTCAGCAATGCTGTGGGCGCACCGCGGCAACGGCTGCGCCGCAACGAATACGGCGGCAGCCTTGGCGGCCCGCTCTGGAAGAAGAGGCTGTTCTTCTTCTTCAACTATGAAGAATCGCGGCAGCCGTCCACCAGCTTGCGAAATGCTCCGCTGCTCACACCGGGGGCGCAGAGCGGCCTCTTCAGGTACCTCGGTACTGATGGCATTGTGCGGACAGGGGACCTGTTGCAAATTGCCGCGTCGCGTGGCTTCCCCAGCACAATTGATCCGATGATTGTGAGCCAGCTACAGGCCATCAATGGGTTTGCGGCGAACGGCAACGTCGTGGGGCGCGACCTGTTCACGAATTCTCTGACGTGGAATCAGCCGGGCAATACGTTGCAGCGGTACCCGACGGCGCGTGTAGATTTTCAGGTCACACCCAAGTTGTTGTGGTACGGAACCTGGAACTTGTGGTGGCGGAAAATTCTGGGGGCGCCGAATTATCCTGGAGCGCCGGTCGCCAGTGGCAGTTTCAAGTCAACGTACTACATCGCGTCTTCCGCTCTGGACTGGACGATTTCGCCCCGCTTATTGAACCAGTTCAATTTCGGCGTGCAAAGCAACGTTGAGCTCTTTAACGGCGAGAACAAGCTCGATGGCTACAGGGCGCAAAACAACCGCATACTTCCATCACCGATGGCGTTCGGGATAGTGCCGGTGATTCCTGGGTTCGTCTTTCCACAACCCCGCAATAATCCCGTCTACAACTACTACGACAATCTGACCGGGGCGAAAGGGAACCACAATTTCACTTTCGGTGCGGCGGTCCTACGCACCACTTCGTACCAATTCACTTTTGGCACGGTGGGCCTGCCCCAGTACACGTTCGGCATCGTTTCATCGGATCCAGCTGCCAGCGCGTTCAATTCGAGTAGCTTGCCGGCAATCAGCAGCAGCGATCTGCCCAATGCGCTCGCGCTTTATGCTGTGCTGACCGGCCGGGTTTCCAGCGTAACCGGCAGTCGCGCCGTCAGTGAAATCAGCAAGCAATACAGCAACGGCAACCCTCTCGTTCTGCGCGACGCCAATACGCAGGCCGGGATTTACGGACAGGACTCCTGGCATCTGAACCAGCGACTGACGCTCAACTATGGCCTGCGGTGGGAATTGTCTGGCGCGGCACATAACACGAATGGTGTTTACACGAGCCCAGACTACGCCAATCTGCTTGGGCCTTCGACGGCTGTCTTCCAGCCGGGAACTCTGAATGGCGTTGCCAATCCGCAGATCGCGCTGCGCTCTTATGTTTACAACGCAGATTTCGTCAACCCCGCACCCAATCTGGGATTCGCCTGGAATCCCGCCCCGGAGAAAGGCTGGCTGGCAAAGCTGACCGGAGGCGACAGCACGGTCGTTCGCGGTAGCTTTGCGATTAGCTACTTCCATGAAGGACTGAATACGTTCGAGAGCGTTGCGTCGAATAATCCAGGAGCGACGCAGAACCTGTTTGCCAATGCCGGCACCGATTTCGTCCCTGGATCGGTAACGCTGAGCGGCGCTGTACCGAACCTGAACACATTTCCGGCGAGCTTCTCGTTTCCAATTGCTGAATCGCTGTTTACGTTCAACAACGGTTTTTCTTCGGCCAATCCGAAGATTCACACGCCGTACGTGGAGAGCTGGAATTTCGGTATCCAGCGGCGCCTGGGGAAAAGTGCAGCAGTCGAGGTGCGTTACGTTGGCAACCACAGCGTCCACCTGTGGCGCATTTTCAATTTGAATGAAGTGAACATCTTTGAGAACGGCTTCCTGCGTGAGTTCCAAAATGCGCAAAGCAATCTCGCTAGCAACACTGCGAACGGGCGCACTGGATTCGCCAATAATGGACTGCCAGGGCAGGTTGCGTTGCCAATATTCCAGGCTGCTTTTGGCGCGCTGGGCTCACAGCCGGCTGTCTCGGCCAATGCCGGCTTCAATAACCAGACCTTCATTACCCAGCTGCAAACCGGCCAAGCCGGTGGACTGGCAAACTCGTTGGCTGGCAACTCAACGTATCTATGCCGGCTGGTGGGAAGCAGTTTGCCCGCATGTGCAACTCGTGGCTTCAATGTCGCCGGCTCATTTCCGATCAATTTCTTCCAGGCGAATCCCTTCGCCGCGGGCAATACGGCGCGCCTGCTTTCCGACCCAAATTCGGGGAATTACAACGGACTGCAGTTGCAGTTGCGCCAGAGCAACTTCCACGGTCTTTCGCTCACGGCGAACTACACGTGGAGCCATTCCATTACTGACCGCTATGGCGACCTCAACTCGGATGCATTCGACTTCTTCACCTTGCGGAACACCCGCCTGAACCGTGGCCCGGCGCAGTTCGACGTCCGCCACGTTTTCCAGACCTACTTCGGGTATGCCCTGCCCTTTGGACGCGGACGACGTTTCTCGCTAACGAATCCAATCGTGAATGGATTTCTTGGTGGCTGGGGCTTCGCCTCGATTATCCGCGGTAATTCTGGGCGCTCCTTCCAGTTGAACAGCGGTCGCACTACCGTCAATCAAAGAGACTCGGGTGTGGTGCTGGTCGGAATTACGTCGGCCGAGTTGCAGTCACTGGTCAGCACCCGGCCGGGGCCGAATGGCACGGTCCTCTATTTTGATCCGAAGATCATCGGCAGCGACGGACGCAGCAATCCGGCGTTCCTCACCGTGCCGACCACACCTGGCCAATACGGACAGATCATTGATTTGTATGGCCCAAGTTTCTGGAATGTTGATGCCGACTTACAAAAGCAATTCTCGGTAACTGAGCACGTGCGCGTCACTTTCCAGTCTTTGTTCCTCAACCTGCTAAATCATCCGAATTTCCTGGTCGGAACCAACAGCTTCATCGGCGGCAACTCCGGTACGAGTGTGGGCGGAATCGTTCAGAGCATTCAAGCGACGACTTTTGGCCAGACCACAAGTCTCGCCAACGGTCCCCGCAACATCCAACTGCGCCTGCAGGTCAGCTTCTGAAGTGGTTGCTGATAAAGGGAGCCGAACCGTTGTTCTGCGCTCGAAAGCAAAAACCGCTTCGCGATTTGACAAACTCGCGGAATAAGAATGCAAATACCTGGCACTCTGTGAACACGCGCACTAGCTCTGGCATTCATGGCAGTCTTCGGATGTTCTGCAGCGTTTTGCTGCTCCACGTGCTCGCACACGCGCAAGGCGCGCAGGTACCGGGCCACCCAATCGGCAAGGTGACGACCGACGGGGACTTAATAGTGCTGGAGCTCGATCAGGGCGCACTTGGAAAAACCAACCTCTTCGACCTCGCCGGGCGCACTCTGGTTTTCATCCCGGAAGGAGCAGGTTATCGGGTAGAGAATCGGGCTCTCGAATGGGACGCGGACTTCGGCCCTGAAGCTACTGATCCAGAAGTAACGCTGCATAAGTTTGCGTTTCCCTTCTCAGGTAAGAGCTGGAATTCACTCTCGGTGGGAACAACGGGATCCATACGCTTCGGCCCACAAGAGGCCGTCGGCGGTCCTGGCCTGCGCGGGCCGGCGCGTGCGGGTGGTGTTTCGATCGCCCGCTTCGATCAGTTGGGTGAAGCTGCCGGCACACTGATCAACACGGTCCCAGCGATCTGTGTCTTCTTCAAGCCGCGAATGTTGGGAGCTCATTACGAGAAGGAACTGGCGGACCGAGTGGTCATCACTTGGGATCTTACGGAGCCGTTCGGCAATATCCAGGACTTCACGTGGTTCAAGACGGTGAACCGCTTTCAGGCCACGCTGCATCGCAACGGTTCGATCGAGATGTCTTACAAGGAACTCGCCGCGAAGGATGCCATCGTTGGTGTGTTTCCACTACTCTCGAAGACCGAGGAAAGGCCGCTCGCCGTCATCAACTTCGAGCCACATTCTGCAGCGGCTGCGTACGTCGATCTGCGTAAGGTGAGGCTTGACATCGTTGACGGCCTGTTTCTGAAAGTCACCTTCGAAACCCGCGGCCCTGTGCTGACCGAAGGCGATTCTGCGCTGCCCGGAGTCGCCTACCGCCTGTACTTCGACACGGAAAAACCGCCTCCAACGCGCACCGAGGCTGCGCACCCGAGTGTGATCTGGGCAGTGCGAGGTGTTGCCCCGCCGGGTCGCGGCGGAAGTGTCTCAAGGTACGTTGCCTTCGGGCAAGGCGTCTCCCGAAACGTGACTGTTACGGGCAACCGAATATCTGTGCAGGGAATTCTGCCGACTGCGCTACGCGGCGTGGAGCAGGTGGCCGTTTCTGCCGAGGTGTTGGGTTCCGGCAATCAGAGTGAAGCGGGCAACCGGCCACAGCCTTACGTTGTTCGTATGTCGGGCATTTGCAGTCCCGAAGTGCACTTTTCATCACTGACGCGCAACGACGGTCCCTTTGCCGTCGTCTACGAATCGTTTCATTACTTGGCTCTGCCGAATCCGCGCGATCTAGCCTGCTCCGTAATCACCGCGTTGGGCGACAAATTCGACTTCCTGGCGTACTATTCGGATTTTCGCGTAGACAATCAGGAAGCGGGCACTCCGAGCAACGGCCCAATGGGAGGCAATGTCACGGGGATTGGGCAAACGCAACGCGGTTTGGAAGGCTACTGCAGTAAGGGAAGATTTCAGTGGGGGTTCAACCAGCCGGTCTATGAAGGCGCCAATCAGATGCAGGAGAGGCCGCCCGAGGACGCGCCAATCGGGAACGATCATGACATCACGTTTTACCGGCACCAACTCGGAGAACGATCGTCCGACGGGAAGATGCCGCCGTACGTCTATTCAATGTCGCAGATCGGGCATGAAATGGGGCATCGCTGGGCCGCATTCATATCCGCGAAGGTGAAGGGCGAAACCATTCCCCTGGGCCCGACACACTGGGCGCGAGGCCTACAGGCCCCAGCGGTGTTTCCATTTCTGCGACCGATCGAGGCGTCGGCCATGGGTGGAAGCGTGTGGCAGGACAACTTCGACGGCACCTACACCCAACTCGACGACGATTATTACGTGCCTGCAACCGGATGGTCGCATCTTGATTTGTACCTGATGGGCTTGATCTCTGCCGCGGAAGTGCCGGACTTCTTCATGTTGCGAAATCTCGTGCCAGCGGGAAAAGATGCGCATGGGCACCCCATGTTCAAAGCCGATCGCACAAAAGTCACGATCCAGAATGTCATCGCAGCGGAAGGACCGCGCCTGCCCGATGTCGATCACTCGCAGAGAAACTTCAATACCGGGATTGTGGTGATTGTGGAGCACGGACAAAAGCCCAGCCGCGAGCTCCTGGAGCGCGCTAACGGCATTCGCCAGCAGTGGATTGACTACTGGGCAATAACCACCGGTCACAGAGCATCCATGACAGTGAGTCCCCTGTGAGGTCCAGAGCCCCTTCGGCATGCCCGGGTTGCGAGTGATTTCGGTCCAGTGATCGCTGCCATCGGTGGACTTGAATAAGCCGCTGTTGGCCCTGCGGTAACTAGTGAGGAAACGTGAACGGATTACTTCAAGACCTACGCTACGCGCTGCGGCAGTTGCGAACGATCCCGGCCTTTACTGCCATCGCAATCACAACCCTCGCGTTAGGCATTGGCGCAAATACGCGATTTTCAGTTTGCTTAACGCTGCGTTGCTGGGAACCGGGGTAGCCAAAAATTCGAATCAGCTCGTCTCCGTCTTTTTCGGGGACACCAGCGGACACGGCCTCAGCAACAATTCGTATCCTGATTACGAGGACTACCGCAAGGCATCGAGCGATGTGCTCTCCGGACTTGCGGCGTACACGACGCTGCCTGCCAGTCTTGTCGTCGGCCAAACAACCCAACGTATCAATGCTGGTTTGGTTAGCGATAACTATTTCTCGGTCTTGGGAGTGCGGCCAATTGAGGGTCGCGCATTCCTGCCCGAGGAGAACAGTCAGCGGGGACATTCCTTCACGGCAATGATCAGCGAGAGCCTGTGGCGGCGGCTCGGTGGTAGTGATCTTTCCCGCAAGACCGTATGGTTGAACAATTCGAGCTACAACGTGATTGGAGTTGTGCCTGACGACAGTGCGCGGATGGCGAGCGTGGTAAAAATCGACGTCTTCGTACCGGCAGTCATGGAGGGGGTGCTCGGCAGCGACACAGAGTTCCTTTCCAAACGGCAGAACAAAGAATTCATGATTGTCGGCCGCTTGCGATCCGGGATAACACGAGAACAAGCGCAAGCCAAGTTCAATGTAATTGCTCGCGACCTACAGAGGCTGCACCCTGAGGCTTGGACGGAGGAAGGGCACACTCATCCCCTTTCCCTGGTTCCATATTCAGTTGTGCCATTCGAGTTGCGAGGTCTGGTTGCTGCTTTCGCTGGGCTGCTTACAGCAGGAGTAGGTGTTGTACTTC
>Ga0209577_10000749_pt1 | contig 32392 bp, 35 predicted proteins | sample GraSoiAngelo_109_FD_185874 | JGI IMG/M metagenome (GOLD analysis project Ga0209577, IMG submission 185874) | Grasslands soil microbial communities from the Angelo Coastal Reserve, California, USA - 14_0903_12_20cm (SPAdes) (version 2) | ecosystem: Environmental > Terrestrial > Soil > Grasslands...
GCCGGACTGGAGATTCTTCACCCGGCGGCTGTCGTGATTCTTGGCGGTTTGGTGACTTCGGCAATTTTCGCGCTGTTCGTGCTGCCGGCCTTGTATCCGCGATTTGCGGCCGCGATCGCAGCCACGAGAGGTCCGTGGATTGCGGAGCCAGCCTGATGAACCCTTTCCCGAGCAACCGGAGGTTGAGGACATACGCTATGCCGCTCAAAAATGCTGCTGCTGTCGCTGTCGCGATGATCGCTGTGGGTTTGCAAGCCCTGGCGCCTGAGGCGCGGGCCGACTCCCCCGCCCCCCCGCTACCTGAATCTCAGGCAACCATCAAGCGTCTTGGGTTTGGCCTGAACCAGATCACCTTGCTGCCCAACGCGGCCCGCAGGCTCGGAATTCAGACCTCTGAAATCACCGAAAAGCAACCGGGCATGAAGATCACGCCATATTCATCGATCATCTACGATCGCGACGGCGATGCCTACGTGTACGCCGTTGCGGCGCCGCTGACCTATGTCCGTGCGGCTGTCGTGATCAAGCGGATCAACGGAAACTACGCCTACCTTACCGACGGTCCGCCTGCCGGAACGCGAGTCGTCACGGAGGGGGTGCCCGAACTCTACGGTACAGAGATAGGCGTCAACGGCGAATAGCGACTGGGGAGGCTGACGTCATGATTCGCTGGATCGTCGGAAACAGCCTGCGTTTTCGCTTCATCGTCGTGGCATTTGGCCTCGGTCTTACCTTTTTCGGTGCTCAGCGGCTGCGAGATATTCCGGTCGATGTCTTTCCGGAATTTGCCCCGGCAAGAGTGGAGGTCCAGACCCTCTGCCTCGGGCTGTCGCCGGCCGAGGTGGAGGCGCAGGTCACCGTCCCGATCGAGAATGCAATGAACGGCGTGCCGGGCGTAGAGATCCTCCGATCGAGCTCGGTTGCGCAGCTTTCTTCCGTCACCGCGATCTTGGAGCGCGGCGCTGACGAATTGGCCGCCCGGCAACTCGTGACGGAGCGCGTCGCCATCGCAACGCAGGGTATGCCGACCTGGGCGGCCCCGCCGGTCATGATGCCGCCCGTGTCCTCGACGAGCCGCGTGATGAAGATCGGCGTCACGACGAAGGAGAGGTCCCAGATGGACCTCTCCATGCTCGCGTACTGGAAGATCAGGCCGCGGCTACTCAGCGTGCCCGGGGTTGCCAATGTCGCAATCTGGGGCGAGCGGTTGAAAATGCTTCAAGTCCAGGTCGATCCCGAGCGGCTGGAGCAGCTCGGCCTGACTCTTGATCATGTCATGGAAAAGACATCGGACGCGCTGGATGTAGGGCTGCTGCGCTATGCCGGCGGCGCGCATATCGGTACCGGCGGTTTTATCGACACTGCCGACGTGCGTCTTCCTGTCCATCATATTCTGGCGACCACGACGCCGGAAACTCTTGCTCAAGTGCCCGTTGCCAAGCGCAATGGAAAGCAGCTGGTCCTCGGCGATGTGGCCCAGCTCGTATGGGGCCCGCAGGGAATGGTTGGCGATGCGGTGATCAACGACGGCCCCGGGCTCATGCTGATCGTCGAGAAATATCCGTGGGGCAACACGCTCGAGGTGACCCGCGGCGTCGAAGCAGCTTTGGAAGAGCTAAAACCTGGTCTTGCCGACGTGGAAATCGACACCAAGATCTTCCGCCCGGCCGAATACATAGACGCTTCCATCGACAATCTGTCCCACGCACTGGTCCTGGGATGCGTGCTTGTCATTCTCGTGGTTTTCGCCTTTCTCTATGAGGTGCGCACCGCGCTGATCTGCATCGTGGCCATACCGCTTTCTCTGCTGGCGGCCGTGCTTGTGCTCGAATGGAGCGGCTCGAGCCTCAACACGATGGTGCTGGCGGGCTTTGTGATCGCCCTCGGTGTGGTGGTCGATGACGCCATTCTCGACGTCGAGAATATCATGCGGCGCCTTCGCGAGCGCCGCGCCGCGGGCGACTCGCAATCCGCCGCGCGCATCATACTTGATGCGAGCATCGAGGTGCGGAATCCCATCTTCTACGCGACACTGATTATCGTGATTGCCGTGGTGCCTGTGTTCTTCATGCACGCATTATCGGGCGCGTTCTTCAGGCCACTCATTTTGGCCTATGTCACGGCGATCCTCGCGTCCCTGATCGTTGCGGTGACGGTTACCCCGGTCTTGTGCCTGTTTCTGCTGCGCAATGCGTCGCTAGCGGGCAAGGTATCGCCCTTGGCCGAATGGCTTGGGCGCATCTATGCTCGGGTGCTTGCCCGGGCCACGCGCTCACCGCGCGCGGCGTACGCCACCGTGGCGGTCATCACGCTTGCCGGTGTCGCGGTCTGGCCGATGCTGGGCTATTCGCTCATGCCGCCGTTCAAGGAGCGGGATTTCCTGATCCACTGGATCACTGATCCAAGCACATCGCATCCGGAAATGCTTCGCATCACTCAGCGGGTCAGCCGTGAACTCCGTGCCATCCCCGGGGTTCGCAATTTTGGTGCGCATATCGGTCAGGCCTTCCTGGCGGACGAAATTGTCGGCGTCGCCAACGGTGAGAACTGGATCAGCATCGATCCCAAAGTCGATTACGACAAGACGCTTGCCGCCATCAAAGAGGTGGTCGACGGCTATCCTGGCCTGTACCGCGGTGCGGAAACCTACCTGGATGAGCGAATCGAGGAAGTTCTGTCAGGGGAGAGCGAGCCGATCGTCGTGCGTATCTTCGGTTCCGATCTGCAGGTCTTGCGCGACCAGGCGGAAGTCGTGCGGCAGGCCCTTGTCAAGATCAAGGGGATTGATGAGGTTAAGAAGGACATTAATCTCGATGTGCCCCACATACAGGTTACCGAGAAACCTCTTGAGGCGCTGCGCTACGGGCTGAAGCCGGGAGATGTGCGCCGCGCGTCGGCCGTTCTGATGGCGGGCGAGGAAGTCGGCGACATCTTCTCCGGCGGGCGCACCTACGATGTGCAGGTCTGGACAACGCCGCAGTGGCGCCATAGCCTCACCGCGGTCGAACGGCTGCTGATCGATACGCCCACGGGCAAGCGGGTCCGCTTGAACGAGGTGGCCGATGTTCGCATTGTGCCGACGCCCAATGTCATCAAGCGCGAGGGCGGATCGCGCCGCATCGACATTCAGGCGGGCGCCAAAGGACGGGACTTGGGAGCAGTCGCCCAGGACGTGCAGCGGACGCTGGAAACAATAAAGTTTCCGCTCGGGTATCACGCGATCCTGCAGGGCGCTTATGTCGAACTGCAGTCGAGCCAGGAAAATCTGAAAGCCTTCGCCATTCTCGCGTTGGGGGCAATCTTTGTGCTGCTGCACTTGTCGTTCCGAAGCTGGCGGCTCGCAACCCTGAGCTTCCTGACATTGCCATCTGCCCTGGTCGGCGGCGTGTTGGCCGCGTTTGCCATGGGCGGCATCATCACCTTGGGGTCTCTCGTGGGCTTCCTCTCGGTCCTGGGGATCGCCGCGCGGAACAGCATCATGATGATCAACCACTTCCAGCACCTCGAGCGCTATGAAAACGAGGTGTTTGGCATGGACCTCGTGCTGCGGGGCGCGCGCGAACGCTTGCGCCCCATACTGATGACAACGGGCGCTACCGCATTGGCGATCATGCCCTTGGTGATCTACGGCAATGTGCCCGGGCAGGAGATCGAGTATCCCATGGCAGTGGTGATCCTGGGCGGGCTGGTGACTTCCACCTTGCTCAATCTCTTTGTCGTTCCAGCCCTCTATCTGCGGTTCGGCGCCGGAACCGCGAACACACAGGAAATTGGAGCGATCCCCGAAATGGGATCGACCGCTGCCTGAGGTACGCAATGCATTCGTCGGAGGATCTCGCATGAGAAGGGCACTGCTTTACGTCGCCATCGTGTTGGCCGCCTGCCAGAGTCCCGTCTGGGCTGCCGGCAAGTTCGAGAGCGTCTCGGTCAGCCTGGAGCAAACGGTCGAAGATGCGGATTCCGAAATCACCTTCGATGCCATTAGCGGCACGGATGGATTAGCCGCATTGAAGGTGGTAGCCCCGGACGGTCGCACGGTGATCGACTACAAGGCCGCGGATTCCAAACTGGGCATGCGACACCTTTCCCTTGAATCACCGGAGCCGAAAATGGACGGCACTCTAAATAAAGACTTCCCCGCGGGGCTCTACCGCTTCACGGGCACCGTAACGACGGGAGCGACGCTCCAAGGCGAGGCGACGTTGAGCCATAAATTTCCGGACGCTGCTCGTCTCGTCCAGCCCCGTGCCAACGAGAAGAATGTTCCAATCACCGGGATGCAGGTCAAGTGGAACAAGGTGAAGGATGCCGCTGCCTATATTCTGGTGATCGAGCAGGAGAAGACTGGGCGCGAGTTCAAAGTCGACCTTCCCGGTACCGTAACAGCGTTTACGGTGACCGATGGCTTCCTTGCGCCCGGTCTGGAATACAAGCTGGCGATCGGCACCGTAGCCAAGGACCGAAACCGGTCATTCACCGAGACGTCGTTCGTGACGGCGGATCGGAAATAGCAATCTCCCCGGAGGACAGCACCATGATCCAGACACGCAGATATGCCGAGCGCGACTTGAGGACGTTCAGATGCGCAGCGGCCGCTTTCGGCCTGGCGGCAGCTCTTCTGCTCCCAGGCGCCGCTCCCGCCGCCGATGAAGAAGACACCGTCCGGGGGGCTTCCGCAGAATCCAGTGCGAAGATCAGCCGCGAGCAGGCTGTCAAGGCGGCGCTCGCGGCTGTGCCTGGCAAGGTGACCGACTCGGGCATCGAGAAGAAACGCGGCAAGAATGTGTGGGTGATCGAGATCGTCGCCGACAAGGATGGCGCCGAAATCGATGTGCTGGTGGACACCGATTCGGGGGAAGTGATCGGCATGGATCGGTAGCCGGCCGGACGCAAGTCAAGGAGGGCGCAGGCAATGGAGGGCAAGACGATGACGGGTGTGTTCAGCAAGACGGTGATCGCGTTCGTGCTAGGGGCGGCTGTGTCGTCGCTGTCTCCCGGCTCCGCCGCCGCGCAGACGACGCCAGGATTCGGCGCAGAGGAATTCGGCCTCACGCAAAAACAACTTGTTCAGGCGATCGAGCAGGTTGAGTCGCTGATCTCGAAATGCATGCTCGAGCAGGGGTTTCAATACATTGCCGCCGATTACGAGACGGTGCGCGCTGGAATGAAGGCGGACAAGAAGATGCCGGGCCTGAACGAGGAGGAGTTTCACAGCAAGTACGGTTTCGGAGTCGCGACGATGTATACCGGCGAGCCGCCGCAGCTTGCCACGGGTTACAGCCCGGCCAAGCTTGGGCTGGGTGAGCGCAACGTCGCGCATTTCAGGAGCCTGTCGCCGGCTGCCCAGGTGGCCTATAACCGCGCGCTGTTTGGCGAGAATCCCAGCGCCACATTTGCGGTTGCCGTTGAAACCGAGGATTTCTCGCAATGCGGCGGCTGCACACGCAAGGCGATCGAGCAGGTCTTCAAGCCGGAGCAGCTCAAATCCAGCTACTACAATCCGCAAAATGCCCTGATCAACAAGGACCCCCGGATGAAGGCGGCCTTGCGGAAATTCGCGGCCGAGATGAAAAAATCCGGATTCGACTACGCCCATCCGGACGATGTGGAGCCGGATATCCGCGCGCGGCTGGCTGCGCTGACGAACCAAGGTACGATCCTGGTCGACAAGATGTCGGCCGAGCAGCGCCTGCAGCTGAAAGAGCTCCAGGACTATGAGCGCCGAGTAGCCTTCAAGTCATACAAACTGCAGGAAGATTTGATCACCCCTGTGGAAGAGAAGATTCAGCAGGAGCTATTTGCGCGCAAGGTTCAGTAAGTGGGCCGTCAAGGGCGGCGCTAGGATTTGTCTCGAATGCACAGGTCCGAATCTGAGCGCTTAGAGGCGATCGCCCCGCGCCCCGATCTTTCTGCGCAGGAGCGCAAGGTCAGCGAAGCCGGTGTCCCGCTCAAGCGGGTCAATATTCTGTATGCCGTGCTCGCTGCCGTCGCCGCCGGCGCGTTGGCCGCCTGGTTCATCGGCTCCAGGATCGAATCGCCGGCGGACGCGGCGTTGCGAACAGCTCCACCGACGCCCTCGCCGATACTCGTTCCTGTTGAAGAGCGCGTACTTAGTTCCGAACTCGTCACGCGCGGAACCGTCAGGTTCGGATTACCGCAACCCATCTCGCTTGCGCCCTCCACTCTGAAGCCCGGGGGCGGAGTCATCAGCAGCTTGCCGGCGCCGGAGACGCGGCTCAAAGAAGGCGACCACATTCTGACGGCATCGGGCCGCCCGGTGTTCGTGTTTCAAGGCAAGGTACCCGCCTACCGCGATCTCGTTCCCGGGACAGACGGAGATGATGTACGCCAACTCAAGGCAGCATTGCGGCGGCTGGGGTTCAATCCGGGTGCGGTCGACGCGCCGTTTGATCTGACGACCAGCGCTGCCGTGGCGGCCTTTTACAAGGCCAGAGGTTGGGAGCCTTTCGGTCCGACGCGCGAGCAACTGAGCGCCGTTCGCGCTCTCGAGCGGGACTACCGCGACGCGCTAAAAGCCCTGGAGGCGGCGAAAGCCGCGGCTTCGACGGCGGCCCTGGCGGTGGATGCCGCGCGCGCCACGGCGGCGCATAACAATCGTTTCGTCGCCGTCGACGGTGCTGCAAAGGCGCCGGAGCAGGTCGACGGCTCTCGCGTGCCGGGCAATGAGGTACCTCTCTCGGTGCGCAATGAGCGCGCCAAGGCGCAGTATGCCAAGACTGCAGCGGAAGCGGACCTCGCTGCACAGCTCGCCGACCAGGCGCTGATCGCGCTGGACCCGCGCCAGCCCGACACCGCGAGGGCGGCGGCGGATGCAAAGGTGGCAGTGGCCCGTGCAGCCCTGCAAAAAATCACGCTTGAGGGCGAAATGGCGGTCCGGGCCGCCGAACGCGACGCCGCGCTGGCCGCTCAACGGGTCGAGCTCACGAATGCGGCGGAGCGGGCCGCACGTCTTGAAGGAGAGAAGTCCGTGCAGTCGGCGATCGATGCGCAGCGGCTTGCCGCGTTGGACGCCAAAATGGCGACCGCGCGATTCAAGCAGGTTGCTGACGAGCTGGCCGCAGCCAAGCGAAGGATAGGCAACCAGGTGCCGATCGATGAGTGCATTTTCTTGCCCAAGCTGCCGGTGCGGGTGCAAGAGGTGACGGCAGTCCTCGGCGGCCCGGCGACGGGATCGCTCATGACGGTGACCGACTATGAACTGGCGATCGATTCATCGCTCCCGCTGGATTCCGCGCCTCTAGTCAAGCCCGGCATGCCGGTGGCCATCGATGAACAGGCTCTAGGCGTCAAGGCGAGCGGCGTCGTGGAAACCGTGGCCACGACGCCAGGCACGCGAGGCGTCGACGGGTTTCATTTCTATCTGGGAGTCCGGGTCGATCCAACTCCGGCGAAACTTCAGGGATTCTCGGTGCGTCTGACGATTCCGATCAAGTCCACCAAGGGAGCGGTTACGGCGGTACCGGTCAGTGCCTTGTCATTAGCGACCGACGGAAGCTCCCGTGTGCAGGTGAAAGGCAAGGACGGGCTTCAATACGTCACCGTCAGACCAGGAATGTCGGCTGGCGGCTATGTTGAAGTGACCCCCCTTAACGGCACTCTTGCCAAGGGGCAGCTCGTGGTCGTGGGCTATGACAGCGCCCCGAGCAAAGACGCGAAATGATCACACTCGAAGGCGGCTCCCCGGTCAAGGTACTCGAGCTCGAAAGGGTCTGCAAACAATACGGCAGCGAGCCTGCGGTTCACGCGCTGGTCGATATTGATTTGTCGCTCGATCGCGGCGACTGGCTGGCGATTACCGGCCCGTCCGGCGCCGGGAAATCGACCCTGTTGAACATCGTCGGCTGCCTCGACCGTCCCACCAGCGGCCGCTATTTCCTGGATGGAGTCGAGACCACCAAGCTCACGGACAAAGAGCGCGCCGGCCTCCGCAGCCAGCGGATCGGCTTCGTGTTTCAGTCGTTTCATCTCCTGCCGTACCGCACGGTGCTGGAAAACGTCATGCTGGCGGAAGTCTACCGCGGTAATACGACGAGCGGACGCAGCGAACGGGCGCTTGCCGCGATAGTGCGTGTGGGACTCGCGCACCGTGCTAATTTCCTGCCCACGAAGCTTTCCGGCGGCGAGCGCCAGCGCGTCGCGATCGCCCGGGCGTTGATGGGTTCTCCCAGCATGCTGATCTGCGATGAGCCGACCGGCAACCTCGATTCGAGAACCTCAGCCGAGATCCTGGATTTCCTTGAGACCCTGAACAGAGACGGTCTGACATTGGTCATCGTGACCCATGACGAGTCGATCGCGAGTCGCGCACCGCGTCGCGTGCACATCGTGGATGGTCGGATAGAGGGGCGGGTTCACCGCGCGAAAGCCGGGATTCATCCGCGGCTTGTGACGGCGCCTGCCCCGGTTTTCCGATCTGGCATCACGCCTCGTGACCTGACGAACGAGGCGTTTGCCGGCATGTTCGCGCGACCCGGGCGAATGGCGCTGACAGTGCTGGGGGTCGTGATCGGATTGTGCGCTCTGGTCGCCACAGTCGGACTGACCCGCACGGCCGGCAACCGCATCATCAGTCAGTTCGACCAACTTGCGGCGACGGAACTCTTCATCACCGCGCGGCCAGGCACGGCAACGGGCACGGTCGATCCTAAAGCCATACCCTGGGATGCGCCCGCGCGACTGCAGCGCCTGAATGGAGTCGTCGCCGCGGGGACGATCAGCGATGTCGATACCGGAGCGGCGCTGGTCAGCGCTTCACCGGTACGAGACCCGCTGAACCAGCAAGCCTTCAAGGTCGCGGTGCGGGCTGCCTCCCCAGACATGTTCGCAGCAGTGAGAGCTGTCCTCGAGACCGGGAGGCTTCCCGATGCCGGCCACTCCGAGCGGGCAGAACGGGTCGCCGTACTCGGGCCGGACGCCGCCCAGCGACTGGGGGTCCACGGCGTCGAGCGCCTTCCCGCGATCTCGATCGGCGATCAACTCTATCTGGTGATCGGCACACTGCGAGACGTCGCGCGCAAGCCCGAACTGCTTGGCTCGATCATCATTCCGGAAGGTACGGCACGTCGCGATTTCCGCCTCGCCGGGCCGGGCACAGTGGTCATCGAGACCAAGGTGGGCGCGGCCCGGCTCATTGCCGAGCAGGCGCCCATCGCGCTGCGGCCCGATGCTCCCCGCGCGCTGAAGGTGCAGGTTCCACTGGAGCCCCGACGCGTGCGCGACGACGTGCAGAGCGACCTCAACCTCATGTTTCTTCTCCTCGGCGGCCTATCCCTTGTCGTGGGCGCGCTCGGCATTGCGAACATCACGCTCGTGGGCGTCATGGAGCGCACCGGCGAGATCGGGCTGCGTCGCGCCATTGGCGCCACGCGTGGTCATATCGCCATGCAATTCCTGGCCGAAAGCGCTTCCATGGGCGTAATCGGCGGCATCATTGGCGCGAGCCTCGGGGTCGTGATCGTCGTCGGGGTCGCAGCTTATCAGACGTGGACTCCGGTTCTTGATCCGGCCGCGCCGCTCCTTGCCCCGGTTGTTGGGGGCGCGATCGGACTGCTGTCCGGTCTCTACCCGGCATCACGCGCGGCGCGCCTGGAGCCAGCGGAAGCGTTTCGACACTGATCGAGTCTGGGATGCGCCTGCGAAATATCAGACAGCCAATCACAATGCTTGAACATGACTCACCTGGCCGCTCCCACGTGCCGGGCTATTCGTGACAAGTCTCACGACTGTCACACGCAGTGCCGCGGCAGCATTGCTTTGGGCCGGACTCTTTCTTCCGCGTCCCGCGGCCGCGGATGAGGACGTGGTCGAGCTCAAGCGCGCCGTCGAAGAGCTCCGAGCCACAAACCGCGAGCTCAGAAAGCGAATCGAGGCGCTCGAAGCAGAGAAACCGAATGCCGAGCGCGCGCCTGCCTCCGCGCCCGCCGCTGCCGCGCCGGCGGCGCAACCCAAGGGCGCGGGCGCGGAGAAGCCGGCAGACAAGAACAAGACCGCGGTGGAACAGCGCACGCAGGAGCTTGAGCAGCGTGTCAAGGAATTGGAGGTCACTAAGACCGCGCAAGAGAGCGCGACCCGCTCGATCATCCAGAGCGCGCTGTCGAAGACCGGCTCCAAGATAAACCAGTTCGTCACGCTCGGGGGCGCGATTGAAACCATCGTAGCGAGAACTAAAGACTTTACCGGACAACGCAACGAGAGCGTCTCGTTAGGCACAGCGGAGATGGATTTTGAGACCAGGCCGAGCGAATGGGCACTCGGAAATCTGATCGTCGGGGGTGTTGATCAACTAAGCGTCAGTCGGGCCACTCTAACCATCGGGGATCTGCAGAGATTTCCGATTTACGTCCAAGCCGGGCGCGCTGTCCTGCCGTTTGGAATTTCAACGGGGGTCCACCGTATCGATCTGGTATCGCTGAACGATCCACTCACGATCGACACTTTCGAGACTCGCCGCAATGCGATCGGCATCGGGTTTGCACTGCCTACGCCGCCGGCGGCTCCGCCCCCGAAGCCCCAAATCGTGCCTCCGTCGCGGCCGCTCGTCATCAACCCCCTCATCAGTTCCCTCAGCGAGTCTATGGGCTACGCTCCGCTTCCCGTACGGCGGCAACCGCAGACTCCGGTGACGCTTGCGCCGGAGCCCCCGCCCTTCTACGGCGACCTGTTCTTCTACGACGCGAACAATGTCCGCGGTGTCACGAGGAAACTCGGCAGCAGCATAAACGGCAGGTTGGGCTATCGCACCACTAGGCATTGCGGCCGAAACTACAGCGAGCTGGTCCACAGCAATATCTGCCCCTGGACTGCCGATCTGTCGGTCGACTATATCAGCTCGGTCTTCGACAGCGACTTCCTCCAGAGCGAATATCGCCCCTTCATTCCCCAGATCGGGAGGACTCCCGGCCTGGCGCCGAGCCTGAAGGTGGGTTTCGGCCCCTACTCGTTCATCTACGAAATGAACGGGGCGAGTAAGCCGGCGACATTTATCGACGGCAGCGGACAGTCGATCACCCTTAGACCGTCAGCCTGGCAGGTTTCGCTCGCGAGGCAGTTCGACTGGAATCCCTGGTTGGAGTCGATCGGCAGCCAAGGTACTTATGTTGCGCTCAGTTATTCGAGAAGCCACGACCTGGGGGGGGTGTTTGACACCGACCTCAGTCGTGTGGGATTCGTGCCCGAGACTCGCCTGATCCTGACCGCGGCTGAATGGGTTGTCGAGGGTGTGAGGCTCGCCCTGGAATATTCGCGCAATCGGGACTACCCGACGAGCAACAGAGGTACGGGAATGCAGGCAGAGGCGATACAGTTTGCACTCATGCTTACCTGGTAGAGCTTCTCGCGGACCGCCGGAGATTCAGGAGAACGCGTGCTTGCGTAACAGCGATTTGCTCTGAGAACTGCCACACTTACCCGAAGGAGAACCTCACATGAAACTCACGTACTTTCGACCAGTAGTACACATTATTACCGCTGCGATTGCGGCGATGGTTGCCAGCTTCGCCCCCCCGGTTTTCGCGGTGGATGACCGGACCGATCTCCTAAAGATCGATCCCAGGAACTTCAGTCGACCAACCATCATCGACAACAAGTACATGCCGCTGAAGCCAGGTTCACAGCAGGTGTATGAGGGCTGGACGATGGACGAAGGCAAAAAGATACCGCATAAGGTCATTCAAGTCGTCACCGATCTCGTTAAGGATATCAATGGAATTGAGACGGTTATTCTCTGGGAACGCGATTACACGGAAGGCAGGCTTGAGGAGTCCGAACTGGTGTTTCGCGCGCAGGACGATGAGGGCAACGTCTGGCATTTTGGCGAAGTAAAGGAAGTCTATGACGAGAACAATAAGCTGATCGGCGCTAAGGTCTGGATGGACGGGGTCTTGGGCGCCAGATCAGGCATCATCATGCCGGGGAAGCCAGCCGTGGGCACACCAAGCTTTTCGCAGGGCTTCGCCAAAGGGGTGTACAACTGGGATGACCGAGGGCAGGTGCGCAAGGTGGGCGAGCAGGTGACGGTTCCAGCGGGCACTTATAAGGACGTCCTCGTGGTTGAAGAATGGTCCGGTCCGGAGAAGAAAAAGGGCGGGCTCCAACTGAAATACTATGCCCCGGCTGTCGGCTACATACAGGTGGGCTTTGAGGGTAATGACCCCGTCCAGGAATATTTAGTCTTGACCAAAGAATCGCAGCTCAATGCGAAAGAAATGGACGAGGTGCGCGCTGAAGCTCTACAGGTTGAGGAACGCTCCTACTACTACGGCCGGGATACCAAGCCGCCACGGCGCCGCAAGGATTAAATTCCCCCGCAGTCATCCGCGCTCACCGTGCGCTCGTATTGCTTGCACAGCGTGCCGTCGAGGCGAGCTCCGATCGACGGCACGCCATCCCCGCTTGCGTCGCCGGTGATGCCAGGGCCGTTTCGCCCGCTGTGGGATGCTCTACAGAGAGAGAGAGAGGGCGAGCTAGAAAAGCCAGTTCATAGAGGCTGAATATCTTGCTTCTCGATGATCATTGGACTTTCCTAGAACGCCGCTCGAGGAAGGTCTAGCGCGTTTCAGCTGCGGCGGCCGCCGTGAGCCTGGTGCGGCAGCTGCTGGAGCGCCTGCTGTCGCGGTTGAAAGCTTCTCGGCGGGGCGGCCGGCGCGACGGGCCTCTCCTCATGGCGCGCTTCGGGACGCCATTGCGCGCGGGGCCCATCCGGGCGCCATTGCGGGCGCGGGGTGCTCTGGATGATCGGCTGGCGCTGGGATTCCGGAACTTCGTGCCACGGGCGTGACCAGACACGAGGCCGCGTCGCGAACAGCGGGCGCGAGACGATGTTCACGTGGTTGACGAATACCGCGCGCGGCGTCCACGGCCGCCAGCACGCCGGGCGATACGCGGGCCACCACCACGTGCCATACACCACCAGCGGATCGTAGTAGCGCACGTACACGTATTGCGGGTAGACCGGCTGCACGGCGATCGCCTGGCCCTGCTGATAGACGTACTGCTCGGCGTCGCTGCGCAAGTAGCCGGACGCCTGAGCGCGCTGCCGCAGGGCCTGCACCGTGGCCATGGTCTGCGTCTGCTGGCCGAGGAAGGCGTTGCCCAGGTCGACGACCCACTGCGGGCTCTCGCCCATCCTGGCGAGCACGTCGGGATACGCGACCAGCGTCTTCACGCTCGGCTCCCACGGCTCGCTTTGCGCCATCTGCACCGCGTCGTCGCCGCTCACTCCCGGGTTGCGGCGCGACCAGTCCGCGGCCTGCGCGACCTGGTCGGGATAGACCGCCGCAGCGAGGATCTGCGAAAGGAGCGGATCGGGGTACAGCGCGATCGGGGCGAGCAGCGCGTCGAGCTCGGGCTGCGAGTAGAGCCTCGACTGCGCCTGCGCGGGCGCGGGCGCAAGCGGAAGCAGCAGGCAGAGGGCGAGGAGGAGGAGGGCGCGCATGGTCCTATTCATGCGAAAGCCTAGTCCTGCGTTGGCGCGGCGTCCGTCTCAGTGTGTAACAGGATGTGTCCGCCTACTCTACTTTTGCCCCGGAGTCGCGGACCACGCGCTCCAGCAGCGGCGCTTCCGCTTTGATGTCCGCCTCGAACGCCTCGGGCGAAGCCGAGGGGGTGGCGTCCATTCCCTGCGCTGCAATTTTTTTCTTCACCTCCTGCTTGGCGAGCCCCTTGACCGCGGCTGCGTACAGCCGCTTGACGATGGGAGCGGGCGTTCCCGCGGGCACGTAGAGGCCGAACCAGAAGGTATAGTCGTAGGCAGGCAGACCGGCTTGCGCGCTGCCGGGAATTCCGGGCACCGCCGGCGAGCCCTCGCGCATCGACACCGCCAGCGCGCGCAGGCGCCCGCTTCGCACGAAGCCCATCACCGTCGGCGAAGTCGCGAACATCAATTGAGTGTCCCCGGCGAGCAGCGATTGCGCGGCCGGGCCGCCTCCCTTGAACTGCACCGAGGTGAATTTCACTCCGGCGACGGATTCGAACAGCACCGCGGCGAGGTGCGGCGCCGAGCCGTAGCCTGCGCTGGCGTTGAACAGCTTTCCCGGATTCGCTCTTGCGAACGCGATCAGCTCCTGCAGGCTCGCCACCGGAGAATTGTTGTTGACCACGATGACCGTCGGCCCGGTGGCGATCTTGGTGATCGGCACGAAATCCTTGTCGTCATAGGGAAGCGATCTGTAAAGCGTCCTGTTGATCGCGTGGTTGTTCCCGTTGAGGACGGTGTAGCCGTCGGCGGGCGCCCTGGCGACCAGCTCGGCGGCGATGTTGCCGCCGGCGCCGGGGCGGTTGTCGACGATGACCGCCGCGCCGAGATCCCTCGACATCTCGTCGGCGATCAGCCGCGTGAGGAAATCGCCCGAGCCGCCGGGCGGGTAGCCGACGACGAGGCGCAGCGGCTTCGAAGGAAAGGCTTGCGCGCCGGCTTCGAGCGCCAGCGCGCAGGCGGCGAGAAAAGCCAGGGTGCGCAGCATGCACCGCAGTTTACACAAGGCGACTATCCCCGCGGAGCGGCAAGGCGCAGACTCGTCAAAGCCCTGTGTGGCATGCTCGCCTGATTGCGGGTAGCGTTCGGTCCTGAGGAGGGCTGCCCGTGATGAACCGTCTTCGCCGTTTGCTCGTGCTCGCGGCTGCGCTCGGTTCGTTCTCGGCGGCGGCGCAGTATCCCGGCAAGCCCGTTCGAATCGTCGTTCCCTTTTCACCGGGCGGCACGACCGACATCCTGGCGCGCGCCGTCGGCCAGAAGCTCACCGACGCCTGGTCACAGCCCATCGTCATCGATAACCGTCCCGGCGCGAGCGGGATGATCGGCGCTGAAACGGTCGCGAAGGCGCCGCCCGACGGCTATACGGTGCTGATGGCATCAGTCGCCGAAGTGGCCATCAACCAGAGCCTCTACGCGAGGATGACCTACGATCCGCTCAAGGATCTGGCGCCCGTGACGCTGGCGGGATTCACGCCGCTCGTCCTGGTCGTTCATCCCTCGGTACAGGCGTGGTCGGTGAAACAGCTCATCGGGCTCGCAAAAGCGAAACCGGGCCGCTTCACCTTCGCCTCACCCGGAAACGGCAGCGTGCAGCACCTTTCGGGCGAACTGATGAAGACGGTCGCGCGCGTCGACATCACCCATGTTCCCTATAAGGGCGGCGCTCCTGCAGTGACGGACCTTGTAGGCGGGCAGATTTCGATGTTTTTCGCGGGGATGCCGATCGTCATGCCGCACGTCAAGGCGGGGAGATTGCGTGCCCTCGCGGTGACGGTGACCAAGCGGTCCCCGGCTGCGCCGGACGTGCCGACCATGGAAGAAGCCGGCGTGCCTGGTTTCGACATCAGCAACTGGTTCGGGGTCTACGTGCCAGCCGCAACGCCGAAAGCCGTCATCGCGAAACTGAACAGCGAAATGTCCAGGGTGCTCAAGCTTGCGGACGTCAAGGAGCGTCTGGCAGAACAAGGTCTCGAAACGGTCGGGAACAGCGTTGAGCAGTTCGACGCGTTCTTCAGGGCTGAGATCCTGAAGTACGACAGGATCATCAGGCACTCCGGAGCGCGCCCCGACTGATTCAGCGCCTCCGGGCGGCTAGCGCATTACGAGAAAAACCAGGCACGGCGCATGCCGCCCAGTTTAGAGAGGACGATGTCCCCGAGGCTCTTGCACCTATTGTGCCGGCACTTGCGGCGGTAGACAGCAGCATGTTGCGGGCTGCAATAACCGCCGCCGATCAGTGGTATTGCGCTTGGGCCTTCGGGCGTTTCGATTTTCTCCATGTCCGCCGCTCGCGCTATTGTGCCAAGCTCCTCGCCGGAGGATTCGATGAACACGCTTGACTTGGATCGCCGTGCTTGGCGTGGCTGAATCGGAATGAGGCTGGGCCTTTTCATGATGCCGATGCACCCGGCAGAGCGCGATCCGGTGCACACCCTGCAGGAAGACCGCGAGGCAATTATCCTCGCGGACCGGCTCGGCTTTTACGACGCTTTCGTCGGCGAGCACCTCACCGACCGCTGCGAGAACGTGACCAACAGCCTTATCTTCCTCGCCACCCTGATCAGCGACACGAGGACCATCAAGCTCGGTACGGGGACGTCGAACCTCTCGCACAGCCATCCGACGCTCGTCGCGGCGCACGCGGCGATGTTCGATCATCTGGCAAAGGGCCGCTTCATTTTCGGCATCAGCCCCGGGGCGCTCGCCTCCGACGCCGAGGCGCTCGGCCTCGGCCTCGCCATGGAGGAGCGCAACAAGCTGTTCGCCGAATCCATCGATGTGATCCTCGCCATCTGGGAGCGCGAAGCCCCTTACGACATCGATTTTCCCGGCAACCGCTTCAAGGTGACGACCGCGCAGACACTGCTTCCCGAGCTGGGCCGCGGATACATGTACAAGCCCTATCAGAAGCCGCGTCCGGAGATCGTTGGCACGGTGGTCGCGCCGCATTCCAAGGGCGTCATCGCAATGGGCGAGCGCGACTTCCACCCCATGTCGGCGAATTTCCTGCTTCCCCATTGGCTGCCGAGCCATTGGGCCAATTACGCCGCGGGGAAGTCGAACGCAGGACAAAAAGCCGATCCGGCCGATTGGCGGGTGGCGCGCACGATTTTCGTCGCCGACGATGACAAGACGGCACAGCGCTACGGACGGGACGATCCGGCAAGCCCTTACCGATTCTACTGGGAGAAGCTGCGCGGCAACATGATGCGGGCTAAGCGCCACGTCATCTTCAAGATGAACCGGGACGAGGACGACAGCGCCGTGACGCTCGAGCGGCTGCTCGACCAGCTCGTCCTGTGCGGAACGGTCGACAGCGTGGTCAACCAAATACTCGCCCTGCGCGAGCAGGTGGGCGAGTTCGGCGAGCTCGTCTATGCCGGGATGGACTGGGTGGATCCGGAGCTAGGACGACGCTCGATGGAGCTGATGGCGACCGAAGTCATGCCGCGCATCAACCGCGCCGTCGGCCGCGGGCGTCCCTGATGAGTAAAGACGTTCATATTCAGCGGTTGAGCGAGCCTGAAGAACCGCGACCCGAATGGCATGCGTTCTCGACATCAGCACGCACGGCTGGGGCGGTGCCATGAGGGGCGTCGGGACCAGCATGAATCCGCGTTCCGGCCACGCTGATTCGTTCAGCGTCGCTCGGCCGATGAGCGACTTGCAGGAACGCATCGCCCGAACCGCAATCACACAGCAGCAAATCCCGGGAGGACAGCCATGAATGCACATCGTAGATTGGCGCTGACGATGCTGATCGGCGCGATGCTTGCCGGCGTTGCGGGAACTGCTCCCGCACAGAAAAAGGGGAAAACGCTCAAAAAGCAAATCGTCGGAACCTGGACCTTTGTCTCCGCGCTCGATGTGAAAGCAGACGGCACCAAGAGCGACCGCTGGGGTTCCAATGCGAAAGGCATTTTCATGTTCGACGCGAACGGCAATTTTGCGCAATTCATTACGCGCTCGGACCTTCCCAAATTCGGGGCCAAGAGAATAGACCAGGGGACTGCCGAGGAATTCAAGGCGCTCATGCGCGGACTTGTCGGCAGTTTCGGCACGTATACGGTCAACGAGGCCGAGAAGACAGTCATCACTCACGTTGAGGGAAGCGTTCTTCCGGATCTCGTCGGGGTCGATCAGAAGCGAAAAATCATTTTGCTCACCGCGAGCGAACTGAAGTACACCAATCCCACCACTGTGACCGGGCTGGCAGCTGAATCCACATGGAAGCGAGTCGTAGCACGGCGCTAGCTCTAATTTGGCCGCGGTTTACTACCCGCACATCGATTCCGACTTAGCTGGCGGCCTCGTTTTTTGCCGCACGGCATGGGGCTGGGGACACTTCCGTCAACGGCTACTTGACGCGCTCATAGACAAGCTCGGAGGTTCCTCCCATTGACGCTGCAGCGGAGTACTTCAATGGGTCCCCAGTAAGCGTGAGGGCCCGCTTTTGTTCGGCGCCAACCCAGCTTGGCCAGGTGCCGCCCGGACGTTCAAGGTCTAGACTTCCCGGTGGGCTCCTCCGCGAGGGGTAATGTGCCGTGTCTCGCGCCTTTTGCTTCATGCTCCTGGGTCTTGCCGTCGGGGCGCAAGCGCTCGCGCAGCGGGACTATCCTAGCCGGCCGATCCGCCTGATCACGCCCGCTGCGCAGGGCGGCACGACCGATCTCCTGGCGCGCATCTTCGGGGCGCGCCTGACAGAGGTGTTCAGGCAGCCGGTCGTGGTGGACAACCGCGCGAGCGCATCCGGCGTGATCGCCGGGGAGCTGACCGCGAATGCGCCGCCCGACGGCTATACGCTGTTGCTCGCTTACCACCAGCACACGATCAACGCGGCGCTGAACCCGACGCTGCCATACCACCCGGTGAACAGCTTCACGCCGATCACGCAGCTCACGTCCGCAGCGCTCATGCTGGTCGTGAACCCGTCGACGCCGGTGAGGAACCTGGAGGAGTTCCTGAGCTGGACCAAGAATTACCCAGGGCCGCTCAACTACGGGTCGGCCGGCAACGGCAGCGGCGGGCATCTTGCAGGCGAGCTCTACAAGCTGATGACCGGCGTGAAGGCCGAGCACATTCCGTACAAGGGTTCGGGTCCGGCGATGATGGATCTGGTGGCCGGACAGTACCACTACAATTTCGCTGGCATGCAGGGCGCGCAGACCCTGGTGCGATCCGGCAAACTGCGCGCGCTCGCGGTCACTGCGCCCAGGCGCCTGGCCGCGTTGCCCGAGCTGCCCGCCGTCGCGGAAATGCTCCCGGGGTTCGAGGTCGTCGGCTGGTACGGCGTGATCGGGCCGGCCAATCTGCCCAGCCCGATCGTCGCCCGGCTGCACGAGGAGCTCGTGAAGGTTCTTAACCAGCGCGAGGTACGCGAGCGGATCGTGGCGGACGGATCGGAGCCGGTCGGCAGCACGCCCGAGGAGTTCCGTCAGTTCATGCTTGCCGACCTCGCGAAATGGGCGAAGCTCGTCAAGCAGAGCGGGGCGAAGCTGGATTGATGGAGCGACAGTCCTACCGCGGTGTCTGCGCCCCGACCGTGAGCCGCCGCATGCGGCGGCGCTGGCCGTGATAGTCGTTGATCGCGTTGTGCTGCGTGCAGCGGTTGTCCCAGATCGTCAGCGTGCCGGGTGCCCAGCGGACGCGGCAGGTGAATTCGGGCCGCGTCTGGTGCGCCTGAAGCCATTCGATCAACGGGCGGCTCTCGTCCTCGCTCATGTCCTTGAAGCGGATGGTGTGGCTGCGGCTGACGTACAGCGCCTTGCGGCCGGTCTCGGGATGCGTGCGCGCGACGGGATGCTCGGCCTCGTACTGCTCGGCGGTGTCGGTGTCGCGCACCTTCATGCCGCCGATCTTCTTGTGCATCGCGCTTCGCCCGCCTCCGTGCTTCAGGCCTGCGCTGTTGACGCCGACGAGCCCGTCCACCAGCCCGCGCATGCCTTCGGAGAGCGCGTCGTAGGCGGCGCGAGTGCTCGTGAACAGCGTGTCGCCGCCGCGCGAAGGCGTCTCGACGGCGTAAAGCAGCGTGGCAAGCGGCGGCTGATCCAGATAGGTGGTGTCGCTGTGCCAGTTGCCGCCGAAATTCGTTTCCTCGTTCTCTTCCTTCACCACCTCGAAGATGTACGGGTAGCCGTCCATTCCGGTGACGAACGGATAGAAACACGGCTCGCCGAAGCGCGCGCCGACGCGCATCAGCCCGGCGGGCTCGAGCGGCTGGTCGCGGAACACGAGCACCGCATGCTCCAGGAACGCGCGGTGGATCTCGCGCCAGGCGTCTTCGTCCAGCCCGGCGAGCGATACCTCGCGGATCTCGGCTCCCAGCGCACCGGCGAGCGGCTCGATTATCATCGGACAAGTTTATGACAAAACGGATTGCCATCGTGGGCGCCGGAGCGCTGGGAGGCTATGTCGGCGGCACGCTCGCGCATCACGGGCACGACGTGACGCTGATCGACGCGTGGCCGGAGCAGATCGAAACGATCCGGGCGCGCGGTCTGGAGCTCGACGGCATGACCCCCGAGGAGCGCTTCACGGTGAAGAGCGCCAAAACCCTGCACCTGACCGAAGTCCAGTCGCTCGCCAGACGGCCGGTCGACGTCGCGATCGTCGCGGTCAAGTCCTACGACACGCCGTGGGCGACCGAGTTGATCAAGCCCTATCTGTCCGCGGAAGGCTTCGTCGTTTCCCTGCAGAACTGCCTCAACGAGGAAACCATCGCCGGCGTAGTCGGCTGGGGGCGCACCGTCGGGGTGGTCGCCTCGATGATCTCGGTGGACCTGTACGAGGCTGCCCGCATCCGCAGGACCGTCCCGAAGGGCGGCGACGATTACACCATCTTTCGCATCGGCGAGCCGCACGGGCGCATCACGCCGCGCGTCGAGGAACTGGTCGAGTGGTTCCGCGGCATCGACAGCTCGAAGGCGACGACCAACCTGTGGGGCGAGCGCTGGTCGAAGCTCGTCCAGAACAGCATGGGCAACGGCGTCACCGCGGCGACCGGGCTGACCTCGGGCGAGTGCCTGCGCAACGCCAGGATCCGCCGCTTCCAGATCCGGCTCGCCGGCGAAGCGGTGCGCGTCGGCCAGGCGCTTGGCTACAGCCTCGAGAGGATCCGGGGCGCCGATCCCGAGCGCCTCGCGCGCGCCTCCGAGGGCGACGCCGCCGCGCTCGCGCAGGTCGAGGCCCTCATCGTGCCCAAGGCCGGCGCCAACCCGCGCGGCGACATCCAGCGCCCGTCGATGGCGCAGGACATCCTCAAGGGCCGGCGCACCGAGATCGACGCCATGAACGGCTACATCGCGCGCAAGGGCGCCGAGGTCGGCGTGCCGGCGCCGAGCCATGCCAGGCTCGCCGAGATCGTGACGCGCGTGGAGCGCGGCGAGCTCGCGCCATCACCTTCGCATCTGGAAGGTTTGGGGGACTGACAGCAGCTGGGTTGTGCGCTACCTCACATACGGATGGTCACGCGCTCTGCATACTGGGCTCCGTGACCATCCTCATCAGGGAACTTTCAAGATTTGAGCTGCCGGCGCTGGAGCGCCATTTCCTGGCCCTCGCGGGCGAAGACAGGCGGCTTCGCTTCGGCGCCAGCCTCAACGATTTTGCGGTTCGCGCTTACGTGAAGGGCATCGATTTCGAGCGCGACGCCGTGTTCGGCGTTTTGGACGATGAATTGCGCGTCATCGGCGCAGCGCACCTCGCGCAGAGCAACGGCCATGCGGAGCTCGGCGTGTGCGTGCTGCCGGGACACCGCAATCGCGGCATCGGTGGCGCGCTCCTCGCACGCGCCCACACGCACGCGCGCAACTGGCGCGCGCATGCCCTGTTCATGCATTGCCTGACGGAAAACAGCGCAATGATGCACCTTGCGCGCAAGCAACGGATGGAAATCGTCGCCGCCACCGGCGAAGCCGACGCTTGGCTGGAATTGCCGCCCGCCGACGCCTCGAGCTACATGAGCGCGGTGTTCGATCAGCGCGCTGCGCTCTACGACTATGCGCTCAAAAGCCAGCTTGCAGGCGCCCGACGCGTTGCGAGCGCTCTTGCGAGCGGCTGGCGAGCCTTCCCTGCAGCCCGCGAGTAATTTCGAGCAGGTCGTCCATTTTCAATCAAACTAATCTGTTTAAAGACAATAGATTATGTTACATACTTAACATGTTTTCTAAAGGAGATGCAATGAGCCCAAGAAGAGTGTCGCTTGCCGTGATAGTGGGTGCCGCGCTGCTCGGATGCGCCAACCTCGATGAGCGCGGCAACGAGATGGTGGGCGGTGCAGTCGGCGGGGCGAGTGGCGCTGCGATCGGTGGCGAACTGGGAGGCCGGGAGGGCGCTGTCGTCGGCGCCGGCGTAGGTGCGGCCGCCGGAGCGGCGGTGGGCCAAAGAGCAGGCGAGCGCGACGGGGTGATCGTCAGGGAGCCCGTGGTGTCTCGGGAGCGTTCATGGCGTAGAGGCGAGCAAGAAGAAGAAAACGAAGACGACGCAGAACATGGCCACCGCCACCGCCGCGAACACAAAGACGATTAGGTCGGCTTTGTAGCCAGGAGCAGGAGAGGGGGGCGTCGATTGGCGGTGATCGGATCGACGTCGATTGATCGCCTAAGGCGGCCGCTTGCGTTGCCAGCCCGAGTTGTATCACGGGCTGGCAACGTGCGCGCATGATCGCTACTTGGGCGTGCGCATCTTTGCGAGCTGGGTGCCCGACACCGGCACCATCAGATGCGCGTAGGGCGTGCCTTTCCACATCACCCACGGACCGCCGGATTTCGGATCGGTGGGAAATGCGTCAAGCATCTGCAAGTCCTGGTAGAGCATCATGATATGCGGCGGCGACACCACCCAGGCATTGTTCGGCCTCGGCCCCGTCGCAAACGGGTCGGTATTGCTCGCGCCGCGGTCGCCTTTTAGCATGTAGGCCACGCCGGCGCTGGTCACCTTCGGCTGGCCCTTGCTCATCCAGGCCTCGGCCCATGCCTGCCACTGCTTGTCGAGACACATCGGATCGCCGCCCGAAGCCGAGCCGAATTTCGTTGGCGTGCTCGGAAAGCAGACCCACCCGTTGGTGCCCGCACGCAATTGCCTGGGTTGGCCGCCGTCCTTTGCCGGCCAATCCATAATCGTCGCATGCTTGCTGATTTGCGCAGGCGCGGCGCTCATCGCATCGGCCCTCTTCTTCGCGTCCGAGGTCTTCGCGGCCGGCTTCCCGGTCGCGGACTTCGACGGCATGGGGTGCTGCGCATACAAAACCGCGGGCACGAGCGCCGCGGCGGCCAGCGACATCCGCAAAGTGCGTCTAAGCATGGAATAGCCCTCCTCGAGAGGTTAACCGTCTTTGGGGTGGCTATTGTGCCGGAATATTCGCATCCTTGATCAGCTTGGCGTAGTTCTGCAGGTCAGTGCGGATCAGCGCGGCGAAGTCCTCCGGCGTGCCGGTGACGATCTCGTTGCCGCCCTGCGTCACCAGCCGCTCGCGCACGTCGGGCGCGCGCAGCGCTCTTGCGATCTCGGCGTTCAGCCGCTCGACGATCGGGCGCGGCGTGCCGGCCGGCGCGAGAAAGCCCTGCCATTGAGAAATGTCGAACCCCGCGATGCCGGCCTGTTGCATCGTCGGCACCTCGGCAAGCGCCGATGCGCGCCTGCTGCTCGAGACGGCGAAGGCACGCAGCTTGCCGGCGCGGATCTGCGGCACCGACGTGATGAGCGTGTCGAACATGATCGACAGCTGCCCGCCGAGCAGATCGGCCAGCGCCGCCGCGCTGCCCTTGTAAGGCACATGCGTGAGCCGGGTATTGGTCTTCAGGGCAAAAAGCTCGCCCGCCAGGTGGTTGCCGCCCCCAAAGCCCGTCGAACCGTAGGTGATCGCGCCGGGCCTGGCGCGCGCCGCGGCGACGACGTCGTCGATGCCGCGCAGCGGCGAGCTCGCGAGCGCGACCAGGACGTATTGGTAGACGGTCGCCTGCGCGACCGGGATGAAATCCCTGACCGGGTCGTACGGCACCTTGGCGTACAGCACCGGGTTGACGACGATCGGGCCGCTCGCGGTGGCGAGCAGCGTGTAGCCGTCGGGCGCCGACTTGGCGACGAAAGCGGCGCCGATGCCGCCGTTCGCGCCGGGCTTGTTCTCGACCACGAAGCCCTGGTTGAACGCCTCGCTCAGCTTCTGCCCGAGCGTGCGTGCGAAGATGTCGGCCGCGCCGCCCGCGACATACGGCACCACGACGCGAACGGGCTTCGATGGGTACTCGTGTCCATGCGATACCCAGGGCAAGGCGAGCGCAGCGAAAATGAAGACGAGCTTTTTCATGATCTGAGGTTTGCGCGCGGCTCTTCGGATTCACTGGCGACTGACCCAAGGGCTCGTCGATCTCGGACGCCGACCCGGCCGACCTTCGCCATGTCGCGCATTGAAGCGATGCCGTGCACCACGGTGCAGAAAGTGACCGGGCCGATCATCATCTTGATGAGCTGGATGAACGCGTCGCCCAGCGGCTTCAGCGCCGCGCCGGTCTGCGGGCAGAAGTAGCCGATGCCGACGCCGATCGCGATCGCCACCAGCACCTGCACGCACAGGATCGAATACCAGCGCCGGCGCTGCTCGGCCATGGACCTCAGAGGCGCAGCAGCCGCCTGGCGTTCTCGTCGGGGACGCCGGCGCCCATTAAACTAGCGGCGCAGTGCTGAGCATCGTCATCTCCACCGTCGCGTTCTTCGTTGCCAGCTATTACATCAAGCGCTGGGCCGACGACAACGCCATTCCCAAGGGGATGACGCGAAGCATCGCCATCTACGTTCTGGCGATTGCGCTGGCGTATGCCGTCGCGTGGGCCGTGGACAAGGTGGTGGCCTTTGCAGGCGCTTGATACGAGACCAGCCGTGTTGGCCCCTGCGTCCCTGCGGCGATGCCCGCCGAACTAGCTCAACGCCCGCTGCCCATCGGGGCGGGGCCCGGTCTGATTCGCTGCATTTCCTCCACCGCCTGATCCGACAGGGTACTTGTTTCGCCGGGCATTGATGTCTTGCGTCTGGGCAGATTGCTGCCGGTCACGTACTCGTTGTCATCCCTGAGTCGTGGTTTCCCATCTTTGTCGTCAGCGCTCGCGCATGCGACGAGCGAGGAGAGAACAATCATCATGCTCAGGATAGTTATTTTCATCGGCCAGGCGTGCTTAAACTGGTCGCGCGCACCGCAACGATCGCATGCTTTAGCATCGATTCCCCCCCTTTCGACTAGCGTAACGCCGCCCGGCGATTAGCGCCAGCGCGATCTTCGGGCGCTTCTGAAGCATGGGGGGCCGCCCTCATCGACGCGAGAAAGGAAACCGCCCGCGCCGGTACTGGATCAGGAGCCAGCCGCCCAGCATGCCTCCCAGGTGGGCGAAATGGGCGATCCCGGCGGCCGTTCCGGTGATCCCGAAAAACAGCTCCAGCGCCGCGAAGCCGAAGACAAAGGTGCGCGCCGACATGGGAATCGGCGGAAACAGCAGGATCACCCGGCGATCCGGGAAGTACAGGCCGAAGGCGAGCAGCAGGCCATAGATTCCGCCCGAGGCGCCCACCGTCGGGTAGGGCGTGCCTCCCATCCAGCCCGTGACGATCAGATGCGTCACTGCCGCGGAGAGCACGCAGGCGAAGTAGTACCCGAGGTAGAAGCGCGAGCCGAACAGCCGCTCGATCTCGCCGCCGAACATGTAGAGCGCGAACATGTTGAACAGGATGTGCGTGACGCTGCCGTGCAGGAAGCTGTAGCTGATGAGCTGCCAGGGCTCGAAGCCTGGGCCGGCCTCGAGGCCGGAGCTCAGCGGCCAGAGGGCGAACCATTCGATGAACGGCAGGTCCGTCGCCGTCTGCAGCAGGAAGACGGCGATGTTGGCGAGGATCAGCGCCTGGGTGACGGGAGGCATGGGCGGGAGCGCGATGGTACCGCGGCGATGACGCCGTTCAAGCGGCGTCGAGCTCCGGGTAGCGGCGGAAGATCCCCTGCTCGTTGAACGCAATGCGGCGCTTCGAGCGCAGGTATTTCCTGAGTCTTGGCCGCTCGGCGACGCGCTCGCGCAGTTTGACCAGGCGGGGGCAATTTTTTTCTAACCTCCTCATGGTCCGCGGGAAGGCATAGCGCAGCCCCTCGATCATCTGGAAAAGCGAGAGATCGACGTAGGAAAAAACCCTGAAGTCCGCGTTCTCGAAGTACTGCAGGAACTTCGGCAGGCGTTCGGTCCTGAAGTCCGCCGCGCGGCGTTTTGCTTCGGGCTTCTGGTCCTCGTAATACAGGCCGCTGCCGACCGGGTGATGGGTGTCGTGCACCTCGACCAGCCAGTCGGCGATGGTGAGCTGCAGCTGGTGCAGCCATAGCCGGCCGGCCTCGCCCCTGGGGGCAAGGCCCAGACGGGGTCCGAGGTAGAACAGGATGTTCGCGGTCTGCGCGATCAGCAGCTCTCCCGAGCGCAGGAACGGCGGCGCGAAAGGCGCCCGCTTGATCGAGGGACTTGCCAGCACGTGTTCCATCGCCCGCATGCCGCGCGCACGACGCGCAACGTCGACATAGTCGGCGCCCGCGTCCTCGAGAGCGAGGCGAACGAACTCGCCGCGGCCCTGAATGGAAGGCCAGTAATAGAGCTCGTATTTCACAGGATGATCTGCGTCTGGATCGTGAGCGACAGCAGCCTGCCCGAGTCATCGGTGACGCGCGTTTGCCAGACCTGCGTGCGCTTGCCCTTGTGGAGGGCGCTCGATTCGGCGCGCAGCTTGCCCGTGGTCGCCGCCGCGAAGAAGTTGGTCTTCGATTCGAGCGTGGCGGTCTTCAGGCCCATCGCCGAGGTGCCGACCGCGCCGATCGTATCGGCAAGCGCCATCAGCGTGCCGCCATGGACCGCCCCGGTGGTGGTCTTCAGGTGCTCGCCGATCTCGAGCTCGCCCACCACGCGCTCTGCCGCCACCTCCAGGATGCGCATCCCGAGGTGCGCCATCAGCCCGGTATTCCATTGATCGATCACGGCCTAACCCTCCCTTGGTGAAGTCGCTAGCTTCTGTGCCATGTAAACGCGAGCAGCGCCATCGTGAGAAGGAGCAGCGCCGCGGCGCTTGCGGCGAGCGACCAGTGCACGCCGATCAGGCTGCCGCCGAGCCCCACCGTCACGCCGCTGAAGGCGCGCAGGCCGAGGCTCGCCGTGGCGAACACGCCGATGACACGGCCGCGCACTTCGGAGGGCGCGTGCACCTGCACGAGAGTCTGCGCCATGGCGTTGAACGACAGCTCGAAGAACCCCGCGCTAAACAGCAGCGCGAGCGCGAGCGCATAAGAGCTCGCCGCAGCGAAGCTGCCGATGGCGACGCACCACAGCATCGCGAGCAGGAATGCGGCGCGCGGATGCGGCGGCAGCAGGCCGCGGCTCTCCAGCGCGAGGCCGGCGCAAAGCGCGCCTGCGGCGTCGGCCGCCAGCAGCATGCTGTAGGTGAAGTCGGCCTCGCCGTGGCCGAGGTCGCGCGCGAACTCGGGCATCTGCGCCTGGTAGGCGTTGCCCACCAGCAGCGATGCTCCGCCCGCGAGGAGCGTCATCGACACGATCACGCGGCTGTGCGCAGCCGCCCGCATCGCCGGCGCGAGCTCGGCGAAGCCGCGCGAGGCTGTCGCCTGTTTGCGCCCGCCGTACGGCGCCTTCCACAGCCACACAATGAGCGGCAGGTAGATCAGCATGTTGAACAGGATCCCCCGGGCGGGCCCCATCGCGAGCAGGATCAGGCCGCCGATCGCCGGGCCGAGCAGCAGCCCCAGGTAGCGGCCGGTGGCGATGAGCCGAATCGCGCTATGCAGGTGCTTTTCGCCGACGATGTCGTGGATCAGCAGCTGCGCCGCCGGCGCCCACAGCACGCCGGCGAAGCCGTGCACGACGAGCAGCGCCGCGGCATGCCACATCTCGAGCGAGTCGGTGAGGAAGAGCAACCCCCAGCCGAGGGAGGCCGCCATGAACAGCAGCATGCCGAGCTGGATGATGCGCCGCGGGTCGAAGCGATCGGCGAGCACGCCCGAGTACACCGAGAAGAACAGGAACGGCAGCCAGTGCGACAGCACCGCGAAGCCGCCGAGCGCCGGCGAATGAAACTTCTGGAAGATGATCCAGTAGCTGATGACGTGCTCGATGCTGTCCGCCATCATGGCGAGCGCCGAGCCGATGAAATAGGCCCGGTAGCCCGGATGGCGCAGGGCGGCGAAGGACTGCTGCGGCACGCCGGCGCGCGGCGGCTAGGTGTTTTCTTCCGTCCTTGCGGCGGGCGGGGCGCCTTTTTTGGGCCGGCCCGGGCGGTAGACGACCTGGAAGATCTTCACCGGCGGCACCGCCGGCGGGCTCTCGAGAAAGCGGCAGTCTGACTCGGTCGGCATGCTCGCGAGCGCGCCGATGCGCTTGCCGCCGACGAACACGGTATAGCGCAGCATGTGCGTCGAGTAGGGAATCGGCTGCGCCACCACCTCGTACTTGCCGACCATGAACCGCTTGCGTTCCACCACCGGGATTCTCATGGAGTCAATATCGCTTTCCAGAGTTGAATTCCACCTTGACCCGCGCGACTGCGCGCCGCACGGCTTCCATCTCGGCGCGCGCCGTCTGCGCCTTCTGCACCAGGTCCTCGCTAAGCGCGCCGCCGGCTACGGCCTGCAGGCGCGAGATCTCCTCGTTGACCCGCTTGTAGCGCTCCGCGGCGAGGTTCCAGCGCTCCACCAGACGCTGCTCCTGCTCTCGCCATGCCTTGCGCTTGTCCATGGATGCCTTTGGGGGTGAGGTGTGAAGTTTATCACACGAACCACCCCTTCCGGCCGCCGGTTTAGGCGGTAGGGGCTTGAAAAGACTATGAAAGCCCTAAAACTTGATAGCCCTCTGAATGGCGGGCCGCCCGCCCAGCTCCTTCGCCCAGCGCTCCAGGTTTGGGAGGCCTTCGCAGGTTTCCGGCACTGCGCCTTTCGCGCGCGCGTAGCCCGCGTAAAGCGACAGGTCGGCGATCGTCAGCTCGCCTCCCGCACAGTACTTGCGCTCGCCGAGATAGCCGTCCCACACTTTGAAGTAGCCGCGCACGCGGCTGCGGAACAGGTCCGCGGTCGGGCCGTGCGGGTCCTTGGAGCGGATCACGGTGAACAGCGCGCCGAGCATCGGCGTGATGTCGGTCGAGGCGCTCATCAGCGCCTGCAGCGTCGCCGCGCGCGCTGCCGGATCGCGCGGCAGGAACTTGCCCGATTTCTCCGCGCAATACAGCAGGATCGCGGTCGACTGCGACAGCGTGAGCGGCTTGCCGCCCGGGCCTTCGCTGTCGATGAGCACCGGGATCTGCCCCATCGGATTCATGGCGAGAAACCCGGGGGACTTGTGCTCGCCCTTCTGGAGGTCGATCGGGTGCAACTGGTAGGCGAGGCCGCATTCTTCGACGGCGATGCGCGCGCGCATGCCGTTCGACGTGCCGGCAGCATAGAGATCGATCATTGACTCCTCCGCGAAAAGAAAGATGGTACTCAGAATCGTTTCTTCAATCCAACCGTCACCTGGTGCGGCATGACGTTGAGGAAGAACGGGGTGTCCCGATGCGATGCGTAATAGCCGGCGGCGGCGCCGATGGCAAACCCGGCGATCACGTCGCTCTGCCAATGGGCCTGCACCTTCATGCGCGCGATCGCGTCATACACCGGAAGGGCCTCGAGCGCATACACGGCCGGATGATCCTTTCCATACTCCAGGACGAAGGGGGTCACTGCCGCGCTGGCGAGCGCCACCTCGCCAGATGGAAAACTTTGATGGCGGTGGCCCTTGAACCACTGATTGGGGTCGTTGACTTCGCTCGGCCGAGGCCGGCTGAAGACCTCTTTCAGGAGCGTGGTGCTCACTGCCCCGATGGCGACGGAATCCAGCGTCTTCCAATAGGTCCGGCCGAGGCGCGTCTCGCCTCCTTCCCAAAGGGCGCCGCCGATCGCGACGGCGAGGGTTCCGTACGCGAGGAAAGTCTGGTTGCTGCGCTTCCAGATTCCGCTGTTGTCGTAGGCGAGCCGGTGATCGATGCCGAGCGGGCCGCCGCCCGCCTGCGCCTGGAACGCGGCGGCCATAAGGAGCCAGAACGCGGGACTACGCCGCATACGCAATAATAAGAGGTGCAGAGGGCCAGGTCGAAAAGCGGGATGAAGCGCGCCCCGGCGCGCCGCCGGCCGCGCAAGGCGAAGGCGGGATCGCGCGGCTTGACGCCGATCGAGTGCCGCCTCGACGCGCTCTCGGGCGAAGCAGCCGAAGCCGGGAGCCGGGCGAAAGCCGAGGGCGGGATCGTGCTGGGCTGCTACAGCGACCCGCTCGGCAAGAACCCGCTGATCCTCGCGATCCTGCCGATCGATTCCATCGAGCCGACGCCGTTCCAGCGCGATCTTTCGCAGACGCATCACCGCAAGCTCGCCGACGTCATCGACCGCACCGGCCTGTTTCTCGACCCGGTGATCGCGGTCACGGCGCCAGGCAAGGGGTTCTGGACGCCGAACGGCCGGCATCGGCTCGAAGCGATGCGCCGCCTCGGCGCGCGCGCGATCACCGCGCTGGTCGTGCCCAAGCGCGAGATCGCCTGGCAGATCCTCGCGCTCAACACCGAGAAGGCGCACAACCTGCGCGAGCGCGCGCTGGAAGTCATCCGCATCTACCGCGGACTGATCGAAGAGGACGGCGCGCGGCCGGAAGCGCAGTTCACGTTCTACCTCGAAGAAGCTTCTCTGGTCACGCTCGGCGTGTGCTACGAGCGCAATCCGAAATTCGCCGGCGCGTCCTACAACCCCATCGTGCGCCGGCTCGTGTCCTTCTCGAGCGAAGCTCTTTCAAAAGTCATCAGGGCTCATGAGAGGCAGGCGGAAATGCTCCTGGAGCTCGACGAGCGCGTCGCCGCGGTCATCGCCAGGCTGAAGGCGCGCGGCTTCGTCAGCCCATATCTGCGCGCGTTCGTCGTCGCCCGCATCAACCCGCTGCGCTGGATCCAGGGCGAGCCGCCGCCGCTTGAGGAAGTGCTGAAGACGATGCGCGAACGCGCCGGCAAGTTCAACACCGACAAAGTGAAGCAGGAAGACCTCGCCGGCGCCGGTGGCGCGCCCGACGAGCCGGATTGAGGGGCCGCAGTTTAGGTTGCAGTCAGCTTGCCGCCGGCGTGGAGTCAGCGTGAGCGCGTTGCGCACGCAACACATCCTTGCACCAAGCTGACGTAAGCCTGACCGGCGAAGTTTCCGCTGGACTGGCGTAGACCCGTGCGCTCATTCTTGCCGCGGGGTCGCCCGCATCGGGCGACGTTTTTTTGAACGCTCACCAAGTTGAAAGAGGAGAGAGATCACCATGAAGTTGAATCGCACCGTAGTTGCAGTCGCGCTCGCCATGGCAGGCGGCAGCGCGCTCGGGCAACAGGCCGGCGCTCCAGTGACGGCGGAGACCTCGGTCCAGCTCTACGGCCACCTCGACGTGTCCATCGACGACATCACGAAAGGCATCGCCGGAAAGACCAATGCCGGCGGCGCCACGGCGACAGGCAAGCTCGGCTACCAGTCCGACATCTCCAGCAATCTTTCCTATCTCGGTGTTCGCGGATCCCAGACGCTCGGTTCCAGCGGACTGAGAGGGGTGTTTCAAGTCGAGACGCAACTCGATGTCGCATCAACCCCGGGAACCGGCATTCCCGACGGTTCGGTGAAGGGGGCGTGGGCATCGCGCAACAGCTTCGTGGGCCTCGCAGGAAGCTGGGGCGCGTTCAAGATCGGTAAAACCGACGCACCCTACAAGCTGTCCACCGCGCGGATGGATCCGTTCGCCTCCACCATCGGCGACTACAACAGCATCATGGGCAACACCGGCGGCGACAATCGCGCGGAGTTCGACACGAGACTGTCGCACGCCGCGTGGTATGAATCGCCAAGCATGAGCGGCTTCAGGGTCAATGCGCTGTACGCGCCCGGCCAGAACCGGTCCTCCGACAACTCGAACCCCGCCAGCGGGGAACCGAACTGCACCGGCGGTAATCCGCCGCCATGCAACGATGGCTCCTTCGGCAACGCGTACAGCATCGCCGGCATCTACGAAGCCGGCCCGCTCTACCTGATCGCTGCGTACGAAAAGCACACCGACGTGAACCGCACCGGCGACGAGGCGCCGCCATTCCCGGCCGCGGGGGCAGTGGGCGTGAAAGATGAAGACGCGTTCAAGGCAGGCATCCAATACCGCCTGCCGACCAACACGACGCTCAACTTCATCGTCGAGAGGATGACTCGAAACGCGCCAGACTCCAATGCCAACGAGCGCCAGCGCAGCGGCTTCTGGCTCGCCGCGACGCAGAAGGTCTCGGCGAACGATGACGTGAACATCGGCTGGGCACACGCCGGCAAGACGCCAGGCGATCCGACCGTCGGGCCGGTCGATAACAAGGCGAATATGCTGGCTATCGGCTACAAGCATCACTTCAACCAGCAAGCCAACTGGTATGCGGTGTACGCCCGCCAGGACAATAAAGATGGGGCGCACTACGACCTCGGCGCGAGCGGGCACGGCATCACGACCGACTGCCACGACGCGGCCGGCAACTGCTACCCCGGAGGCAAGATACAAGGCCTCTCGGTCGGCATGCAATACAACTTCTAGGCCCGATGAGTCAGCGCAGGCTCGAGGCGGCCATCGTATGATGTCCGCCTCGATTTTTCTGGAGTTGGATCTTCATCATGAAGCGCGTCGTTTGCCTTGCAATGCTGCTCGCGGCGCTTTGCGCAGCCGCGCCGCCGGCGCTGGCCGTGCTCGTTTTCAGGGCGGGCGATACGGTCTACGTCGACGGCAAGCGCTACAGCTGGGAGCAGTGGAAGAAAATCCGCGATAGCTACCAGCCCCAGCAAGCTAATCCTGCGACGCCGGCCGACATGGCCTC
>Ga0209577_10000750_pt1 | contig 32325 bp, 27 predicted proteins | sample GraSoiAngelo_109_FD_185874 | JGI IMG/M metagenome (GOLD analysis project Ga0209577, IMG submission 185874) | Grasslands soil microbial communities from the Angelo Coastal Reserve, California, USA - 14_0903_12_20cm (SPAdes) (version 2) | ecosystem: Environmental > Terrestrial > Soil > Grasslands...
GCTCTTGCCGCCGCCGCTCCGTCCGATGATGGCAAGAGTTTCACCTGTCCGCACTTCAAGATCAACGCCGCTCAGAATTTCCTGTTGCCCGATTTTCTTCTTCAACGAGCACACCTTGATCATTGACGATCCGTTACTGGGAATCGTACCACGCTCAGTCTTTACTGCTGCAAGCGGCGGCGCTTCAATCATCGCGAAATCAACTCTCAACCCCCAACGCTTTCGAGGTCAACTCTCCACGTTCAATTCATTACTCCACAACGTCGCCGCTCGGCTCATTGATATCCGGCCGGGTAAATAATGTTGAACATCATGGTAAGGAAAAAATTGCAAATCAGAACCGCCAGAGACGCGTTTACCACCGCTTCAGTCGTGGCTCGGCCGACGCCGACAGCCCCTTCGCGCGTGGTCAAACCTTTTTGGCAACTGATGAACACGATGAGTATTCCGAAACAGAATGCTTTTGACAGACCCATGATGATGTCACGACTGCGCGTCCAGCGCACCATGTTCGCCATGTAGTAAGTGCCATTAATGTCGAGCATGAAAATCGCTACGAGATAACCGGCAGCGATGCCGACGGCGATGCACTCCGCTACCAGCAACGGCATCGAGACCATCATGGCAAGCACGCGTGGCACCACCAGATAATCAACGGGATACACTGCAAGCGCGCGGAGTGCATCGATTTGCTCGGTCACTTTCATCGTGCCGATCTCAGCCGACATCGCAGCGCCGACTCGCCCGGCGACCATCAATGCGGTCAGAACTGGCGCAAGCTCGCGGCATAGAGAAACGGAAACTACCGCGCCTACGGCGGAGCCCATTCCTAGCTTGTTAAATTGAAAAAATGTTTGTGCTGCAAACACCGCGCCAGTGAAGCCACCGGTAATTATGACAACGAGCTGCGAAAGCAATCCAACCTCAACGATTTGATTCATAAACAATTTCCACCGCAGCTTGTGCGTGAAAATGGAACGAAACGTATCGGCCGTCAGCAGCACCAGCTCGCCCAAATATTGGAAAAACGAGAGCAGCGGTGCGCCCAGAGCGCTAAAGAAGCGAACCATTATGGAAAAGGTGATTGCTGGTCAGTGAACGGTTAATGCTCGGAGTCCGCAACGTTTTGGTCTGATTTCTGATCACTGATCACCGATCGCAAATCCGAACACGTGCGACCAATTCTAGTGGCCTGAGCGTAACCATGCAATTCATTCACATCAGGAAACGGATCGACGGACTTCATTCTCGCGAAGTTGCGATTGCGCCTCGCGCAAAGCTGCGTAAAGGATGGCCGTTGAACGGATGAAACGCTCCGCTCGGTTTCTGTTAGCCACGAATCTGGTGTTGGCCGCACTGTTTTTCGCAGGGTGCGAAACGGTTCCGCAAGGAATTCAGCAGGCGAGAATCGAGATGGCGCAACAGATCGCTGCGGAACCGACAGGCGACTATTATATTGGTCGGCGTTACTACAAACCCGATTACAAGTTCTGGGGTTACGTGCGCAAACCAGGTCAGCCATGGAGCACCGCTGAGCTGGTCATGCTCAACGAAAAGCAGAAACTTGCCCCGGACCGCGAACGCCTCGAATTCGGCAGCGATAACAACTACGAATACAAGCTTTACGGTTATTTCAGCGGCGACAAGGTCTATGAGCCGGCCAGCAACGGAATTTATCCGGAGTTTGTTTTGAAGGGCTACGAACTCATTTCCATGAACCCGCCGCCAATTTTCCGAAGCCAAATGACCGGTCACTCCAATCCGACGGACTTGCGGTATGTGGTGGAAAAACCGGAATAAGCGGTTCGCGTTACAAGGGACCGATTCTACGGTTTAACGCTTCAACAATTTAACGGGATATTCAACGGATCACATTTGAAATGGCCAACACCGCGAGTGCTTTCAACAGCCGCGATTCTCTGATGGAGGAATTCCTGCGCTATCTCGCAAATGAACGGAACGTTTCGCCGCGAACACTCAAGGCGTATCGCCACGCGCTCACTGGTTTCCGCGCGCAAGACAAAACGCCATGGAAAAACTGTACAGGCGACAATTTTCGCGATTATCTTTTTGCGCTGATGAAGCACGGCCAGGCGCGTTCGTACGTGCGACTGCAATTCTCCGCGTTGCGCACCTTTTATCAATTTCTCACAGCTCGGAAACGTTTCCGCCGTAATCCTGTGCAGGAAGTGCATCTTCCAAAGATGGAAAAGAAGCTGCCGCTCGTGCTCACCCGACAACAAGTCGAGGAACTTCTCACGGCGCCAGCGCGCGAGCAAAAGAGCCGATCTGCGCCGTCCTGGATGCCGCTGCGCGATGTCGCCATCATGGAATTGTTCTACAGCAGCGGGTTGCGACTGAGCGAACTGGCTGCGCTCGATATTGCCGATGTTGATCCTTACACCGAGTCGGTACGCGTATTCGGTAAGGGCCGCAAAGAACGCGTCTGTCCGGTCGGTTTGCCCGCCCTGGAGGCGATCCAGAAATATCGATCGGCGGCGAACGTCCACATAGGCCCCCTCTTCATCAACAAGGCGCGGAGGCGAATGTCTGTGCGCTCAATCTGGCTGGTATTGAAGCGTTACGTGCGGCACACATCCATCCCGATTTCAGTCAGCCCTCACAAATTGAGACACAGTTTCGCCACGCATCTGCTGGATCGTGGCGCGGATCTGCGCAGCGTGCAGGCGTTACTCGGGCACGCGAGTCTTTCCACCACACAGATCTACACGCACGTCACCGTCGAACGCCTGAAGAAAGCGTATGCTGACGCGCATCCGCGGGCGTAAATTGCAAGGTGCGCCTTAGCTCGGAGCCGGCGCGGGCGCGCTGCTCTGCGCTTGTGATTCCGGGACATGGAACGACAGCTTGCCGTCGGCGGCGATGACCTCCACATGGTCGCCCGGTTTCACGTTGCCGCGGAGCAGTTCTTCCGCCAACGGATCTTCGAGAAAACGCTCGACCGCGCGCCGCATTGGGCGCGCTCCATACTGCGGGTCGTAGCCCTTGTCGATCAGAAATTCCTTCGCGCTTTGCTGCAACTCGATGTGAACTTCCTTCGCCTTGATGCGCGTTAGGACTTTATCCACTTCCAAATCAACAATGCGCAACAACTCGGGTTTGCCAAGCGCATGAAACACGATGATTTCGTCCAAACGATTGAGAAACTCGGGCTTAAAGACACGCTTTGTTTCATCAAGAATCTTATCGCGCATCGAATCGTAATCGTGTCCTTCACTTGGAGCGCCGAAACCCATCACCGTCTGCTTCTTTAGCAAGTCGGCGCCCACGTTCGACGTCATGATGATGATTGTGTTCCTAAAATCGATCTTACGGCCTAACGAGTCGGTGATCTTGCCGTCTTCCAAAATCTGCAAAAGCAAATGCATCACGTCGGGGTGCGCTTTTTCGATCTCATCAAATAATACGACCGAATATGGACGGCGCCGCACGGCCTCGGAAAGTTGTCCGCCCTCCTCGTAACCGACGTATCCCGGCGGTGATCCGATCAGCCGCGACGCGGTAAACTTTTCCATGTATTCCGACATGTCGATTTGAATCAACGCGTCGGCATCGCCGAACATGAACTCCGCCAACGTACGCGCGAGATAGGTTTTGCCGACGCCGGTTGGACCGAGAAACACAAACGAACCGATCGGACGCTTGGGATCTTTCAAATCCGCGCGCGAGCGCCGCAATGCCTTGCTAATCGCTGTGACTGCTTCGTGCTGACCGATGACGCGTTCCTTGAGCTCGGCTTCCATCCTGAGCAGTTTTTGCGTCTCCTGCTCTTCCATCTTCTGAAGCGGGACGCCGGTGACTTTCGAAATAATGTGCATCATGTCATCGCCTGTCACGATGACTTCCCTTTCTTCGCGTTCTTCCCGCCACTTGTTCAAGATGGCATCGAGCTTTTCCTTCGTCTGCTTCTCCTTGTCGCGAAGCGCGGCGGCCTTTTCAAAGTCCTGTGCCTTGATCGCTCCTTCTTTTTCAAGGCGGATGCCTTCGATTTCCTTCTCGATGTCTTTCACGTCGGGCGGCCGCGTCATTGCGTTGATGCGAGCGCGCGCGCCGGCCTCATCCATGACATCGATGGCCTTGTCAGGGAGAAAGCGACCGGTGATGTAACGATCTGAAAATCGGACGGCAGTCTCGAGCGCTTCGTCGGTGAGCTTTGCTTTATGATGCGCCTCGTACTTCGGACGCAATCCTTTCAAAATTTGAATCGCTTCGTCAACCGTGGGCGCATCGACCTTTATGGTCTGGAATCGTCGTTCTAAGGCGGCGTCCTTTTCGATGTACTTACGATATTCGTTCATCGTAGTCGCACCAACACATTGCAATTCTCCGCGGCTTAGCGCGGGTTTAATGATGTTTGAGGCGTCCATGGCGCCTTCGGCTGATCCCGCGCCGACGATGGTATGCAGCTCGTCGATGAACAGGATGACGTTCTTGGAACGGCGGATCTCGTCCATTACCGCTTTGATGCGTTCTTCGAACTGGCCGCGATATTTCGTTCCAGCGACCATTAGCGCTAAATCAAGAGTGATGACGCGCTTGTCGCGCAATAGTTCCGGCACATTGCCGTTTGCGATCTCTTGCGCCAACCCCTCCGCAATAGCTGTTTTGCCGACGCCTGCTTCACCAATCAACACCGGGTTGTTCTTTGTACGTCGGCAAAGCACTTGAATCACGCGTTCAATTTCGTTGCGACGACCAATCACTGGATCTAGTTCGCCTTTTCGCGCCAACTCCGTCAGGTCGCGACCGAATGCACGCAGCGCCGGAGTCTTGACATCTTTCTTCGTCGGCTCGCCTTCCTGATCAGATTCGGATGGTGTGAAGTTTGGATCAAGTTCCTTCAAGATTTCATTGCGCGTGCGTTCGATGTCGAGTTCAAGGGTTTTCAACACTCGGGCCGCAACCCCCTCGCCCTCACGCAACAACCCGAGCAAAATATGCTCCGTGCCGACGTACGAATGGTTGAGCGCCTTCGCTTCCTTCCCGGCGAGCGCGAGCACTTTTTTGACCCGAGGCGTGTATGGCACGTTACCGACCAACTTGGTCTCCGGTCCGGAACCGACCTGCTTCTCGACTTCCATCCGCACCGTCTCTAGATCGAGGCCCATCTTTTGCAGGACGTTCACCGCGACGCCCTGGCCCAGTTTGATGAGTCCCAAAAGCAGGTGCTCGGTACCTACGTAGTTGTGGTTGAATCGGTCGGCTTCCTTGCGAGCAAGCGCCAAGACCTGTTGAGCTCGCGGTGTGAAATTATTCATTACTCGGTGGTCCGTTCGTCAAGCCGTTTCCTGACTCTGTTACCATCTTACTAATATCAGGTTTGGGGAAAATTTTCAAACGGTCGCGGATGATTTGAGCACGCAAATAATCGCGCTCTTCCGCATTCAATTTTTGTTGCGAGCTTTTTTGCAAATGGGCCGGCTGCGTGTCAATGAACAGCTCGTCGATCTGCAGGCGCTGGTCTTCCGGGAACGCGCCGAGGTCCATTCCGAGTTTGATAACCGAGAGCAAGTTAAGCGCTTCCTTTGATGGCATGGCATGCGCGTAGGTCAGAACGCCATAGGCGCGACCGATCTGATCGAAAAGCGTGCTCGGTTTTCGCTGAAGCAAGGTCTGCCGCGCGTCATGTTCCTTATCGATAATCGTCTCAATGACTTTGCTCAGGCGATTGATGATGTCTTCTTCTTTTTCTCCGAGCGTGGTCTGATTTGAAATCTGGAAAAGATTGCCCATTGCTTCGGTTCCTTCGCCGTAAAGACCGCGCACGGCAAGACCGATCTTGCTGACTGCCTGGATAACCTGGTTGATCAACTCGCTAAGGACAAGTCCTGGCAGGTGCAGCATCGCAGACGCGCGCATGCCGGTGCCAACGTTGGTGGGACAGGCCGTCAAATATCCAAGCCGTGGATCAAATGCGAAGTCCAGTTTGCTTTCCAGCGCCGTGTCGATTTTGTCTACGAGTTTGAACGCCTGTTTCAACTGGAGTCCAGAACGAATCGATTGCATCCGCAAATGATCTTCTTCGTTGATCATGATGCTGAGCGTCTGCCGCCGGTTCACCACCACTGCGCTCCCAGCGCCCTTGGCGGCATGCTCACGGCTGATCAGGTGCCGCTCCACGAGCACTTGCTTGTCCAACGCGGCAAGATCCTGCAAGCCTTCAGAAAACGCGTCCTGCATTTCCGGAAGTGCTTCGACGTGCGACCGGATTTGCTCCAGGATTGAGGTGCGTTCCGCTTTTTTGGCCCAACCGGGAAAGGCACAATCACGCAAATTTCGCGCGAGGCGGACACGGCTACTGATTACAACCTGGTGATGCGGGCCTTCGCCGCGCAACCATTCTCCAGCGGTGGAGAGCATGCTTGAAAATTTCATGGCGAATTGGATCGCTCGCTTTCGAGTTGTTTAATTTGATCGCGCAACGAGGCAGCAGTCTCGTAGTTCTCGGCTTCCACGGCTTTCTGCAGATTTTCGGTCAGAGCGCGCATCTGCTGGCTCAGGGCCATGGCCCGCTGGGCGCGCTCCGGCAACTTTCCCACGTGTTCGGTGCCTTTGTGCATCGCTTTTAACAGCGAGCCCAAACCCTCGGTGAAGGTCGCGTAGCATTCGCTGCAACCAAGGCGTCCCGTTTTTTTGAAGTCGGCCTGAGTAAAACCACACACCGGGCACTTTTTGGCGGGGGCCCCTTTCTCCATTTCTTCGGCTGCCCCGATGCCGAGGAGCAAATCAGCGAGCGCAAAACTAGTGGGGTCCTGAACACCTTTTTCCTTTGAGCAAGCTTCGCACAAATTCACCTTGTGCATCTTGCCCTCGAGGATCTGTGTCAGGAAGACTGTCGCATCATTACACTTGCAGACATCGCACAACATGTCTCTCAGTTAGACCGTGATGGTTTGCAAAAATTCAACCACAGAGTGCCCAACATGTTCCTCCTCGAAATCGGCTTTGGTCAACCTCAATCGAATATTGGCGTGCCGGTCTCGCGTGTCATCTCCCGGAAGCGCGCAATGATGCGCGTGGTGATCGGACCAGGTTTTCCGTTTCCGATCAAACGCCCATCGGCTTTGACCACTGGAACGATCTCGGCAGCGGTTCCCGTAAGGAAGCATTCGTCGGCCACAAAAATATCGTGTCGCGTGAAATCTGCCTCCGTGACTTCAAGGTCGAACTCGCCAGCAATATCAAATACAACAGATCGCGTGATGCCTCGCAATGCTCCGGCCGTGATCGGGGGTGTGAAGATTTGGCTATCCTTGATGATGAAAACGTTATCGGCAGTGCATTCGGCCACGTTGCCCGCGTCGTTTAACATCAGTGCTTCATCGGCGTGGGCAAGATTTGCTTCGATCCGAGCCATGACGTTGTTCAAATAGTTTAACGATTTTACAGCCGGATTGAGCGATGCCGGATTGCTGCGGCGCGTTGCGACGGTGACAATGCTTAATCCTTTTCGATAAAAATCTTCGTGATAAAGGGCGATGGTTGCCGCGATAATGATCACGCTCGGATTCTTACACTGCTCCGGGTTCAAACCCAGATTGCCGACCCCACGGGTCACAAGCAGCCGAATGTAACCGTCCTGTAAATGATTTTGCCGAATCGTCTCGATCAAAGCTTCGGTCATTTCCTGCCGCGTCATCGGGATTTCCAGGCAGATCGACCGCGCTGAATCCCAAAGTCGTTCGAGGTGTTCTTCGAGGCGGAATACCCGGCCGTTGTAAAATCGGATGCCTTCAAAGATTCCGTCGCCATAAAGAAGTCCATGGTCGAAGACGGAGACCTTCGCGTCCACTTCCGAACAGAATTTTCCGTCGATGTAAATCTTCGCTTCCCTGACGCCGGTCGTCCGGCGGGGCCGACTTTCTATTGCAGGTTCGATCGTTTCCTCGGTCGTGCGCTTGCGGGTCTTTGGTTCTTCCAGCACCGTCGCATCATTGGTTTTCATGTTAGCAACAAACCTCAAATGGTTGGACGCGCAATTCAAACCGCAATTCGCGGCGCAGACCGAGTCACTGCAAAATCCCATCTTTGATATGCAGTTGCCGGTCGCCGCGCGTCGCCAGGCGCGCGTCGTGTGTAACGACAAGGAGCGTCTTGTTGCGGTCGCGCGCGAGATTAAGCAGCAGATCCATAATCGTGTTGCCGGTTTTTGAATCGAGGTTTCCAGTTGGTTCATCGGCAAAAATAATGTCCGGGTCGTTGGTTAATGCTCGAGCAATGGCGACGCGCTGCTGCTCTCCCCCTGAGAGTTCTGCCGGTAAATGATGTATGCGATCGGCGAGACCGACTGCCGCTAAGCTCTCTTCGGCTCCAGCTCTTGCTGTGCAATGTCCGATCATTGCGGGCAACAGCACATTTTCCAGCGCGGTAAGTTCCGCCAGTAAAAAATAACCCTGAAATACAAACCCCATTTTTTTGTTCCGCAGGCGCGCCTCCGCGGCCGAGCGACCGCTATAAAGCTGCCGTCCTTCGAATTTCACCGTTCCTGACTCAGGACGTTCCAACCCTGCCAAAGTGTACAGCAACGTAGTTTTGCCCGCGCCAGATGCGCCGGAAAGAAAAACCGTCTCATTATGCGCGACATCCATCGAGATCCCGCGCAGGACTTCGATCCGACGCGCGCCCATTCGAAACGACTTGTAGATATCGCGGGCAATCAGTTGCGGTTGCTGCACGAGCAAGTATCTGCCGTTAATACTGCCAACCTGCAAGAGCAGTATGCAAAGAGCCTCCGTCAAAACCAATTTCCCACGGCGGCTCTTGCCAAAACTCAGCTGGTCTTTTCGCTATGCCATGCCTAGCGATTGAAGCGTAGGTTGATCGATCGTAGACGTCACATAAAGACCGTGATCGCGTTGGTAATCTGCGATCGCACCGCGCGTTAGCGGTCCAGCGAGACCATCAACTTCTCCGTTGTAATAACCCTGCTGCTGCAGCGTGGACTGCACATTAGCGATCACCTGGTCTGGCGGCAGGTTGTTGTAAGCGTAGATGGGACCATCCCAGGCATAATAGGCGTTAGGATAATAGCCCCAAGCCGGGAACCAGTATCCCGCGTTCCAGTAATATGGCGCGCCAAATACGAACACGATCCGGTTATGATGACTGCGCCACCAACCCTGATTATGCCATTGTGGCGTGTAGTTCCTAAAAACGGTATATCTGGCACCTTGCCAGTTTTGACTGCCCTGGATGTGCCTGCCTTGCTGGAATTTTACCGGCGGAGCCTTTGCGGTATTTGGCTGTTTGGGAACGTTGAAGTGTTGGGGCTTAATTGGCTTGCCCTGCGCTGTCTTGCCCCTAGCCACGGTAGCTGCAGTAGTGGCTTCACGCGGTTTGCCTCCGGGCTTTACTTGTCCGCCTTTTGCGGTGGTCCCTGCTTGTCTTTGAATTTGATTTTGGTTCCTCTTAGCCTTCTGGTTTTCCTGAGCAGTGGTTGAAGTCCCAGGTCGATTGCGGTTCTTGCCCTGGTAACCGGGCGTCGATGTTTGGTTATTCTTGCTTTTTTGCGCTGGGTGAGCTGCCGCTGAGGTTTGGCCTTGCCGCGTTTTCTGCCCTTGATACGTCGCCACCGGCGGTTTTTTGCCAGCGCCTGTCGGCTGCCGAGTGGGCTGAGCTGGTCGCTGGGCAGTTTGCGCCTGCTTCTTTTGTTGTGATTTCTTTTCTTGTTTTTGCTGTCCCTGTGCCACACTCACGAGCGCAAGACTACAAATTAAAGCGACTAGTATTCTCATAAGATTCTTTCTGTTGGTTTGTTAGACCCTTTGTCATTTGCATTTATTCAACGTGACAGCGTCGTTTTTTGGATGCCTTCTTGCTGTAAGGAAAACCGGACGTTTGGTCGCGGCTTTTGTCAACAATGACGGGACCCACACAGGAAACTGGTATTTTTCAGAATGCCTGCTGCTGTCGCACGGCTTCAAACAATATAACGGCAACCGCGGTGGCGAGGTTTAGGCTGCGGGTCCGCTGCATCGGAATCGTGATGCAATGATCAGCATTCGCAACGAGCAGGTGTTCGGGTAATCCCTTCGTTTCGCGACCAAAGACCAGGAAATCATTTTCGCGAAACCTGACCTTGTAGTAAGCACGTTGGCTCTTCGTGGTCAGATAAAAATAACGCATCCCGGCGGGTTGCGCGCGCTGTAGCGCCTCGAACGTTTCCCACAATTGTACCGGTACTTCCTGCCAGTAATCGAGCCCTGCCCGGAGCAATTGCCGATCGTCAAGCGCAAAGCCAAGCGGCTTTACAAGGTGCAGAGTCGATCCAGTTGCGAGACAGAGCCGACCGATATTGCCCGTATTTGGCGGAATCTCCGGCTCAACCAGGACAACGTTGAACACTCGCGTATCAACGCATGTTTCCACCCTCACCTGCCCCTGCGCATCTTCCTCTCCCTGGCCAGGGAGAGGATTGAGGTGAGGGTTGCATTGCAAGTTTACAACTTTGAGGCCACGAATTTCTCGAGCTTCACTACGTCGGCGGCGAATTTGCGGATTCCCTCGCCCGTTTTTTCGTACGCCATTGCGTTATCGTTCAGCATCCAGCGGAATTTCTTTTCATCCAGCTGCAACCTATCAATCTTCGCCGACTTCGCCTTCTCAGGACTCAGTTTCCGCTCAACCGGCTCGTTCGAGTTGGCAAGTTCCTCCATCAATTCGGGACTAATCGTCAAACAATCGCAGCCCGCCAGCTCCAGAATTTGTCCAGTGTTTCGGAAACTTGCGCCCATCACTTCCGTCGGGGTATCAGATTTCTTGTAGTAGGTGTAGATCTCCTGGACCGATTGCACGCCAGGGTCTTCGGCGCCGTGGTAATCGCGCTTGTTCTCCTTTTTGTACCAATCGTAAATCCGTCCGACAAACGGCGAGATCAGTTGCACTTTCGCTTCGGCCGCGCGCACCGCCTGCGGCAGTGAAAACATCAGCGTCAGATTGCAGCGGATCCTCTCCTTTTGCAGTTGCTCGGCGGCGTTCAATCCTTCCCACGTTGACGCAATTTTGATCAACACACGTTCGCGCGGGATTTTGCGCTCCTCGTAGAGTTGCACCAGTCGTCGCGCTTTTTTGATCGAACCCTCGACATCGTACGATAATCGCGCGTCGGTCTCGGTGGAAACGCGACCCGGCACAATGTCCAGAATGTCGGTGCCAAACTGCACCAGTAGATGATCGCAGATATCTTCGATTTGCGCCTGACCGCTCAAACCCGACTTCTTGCGATGCTTTAAAACTTCGTCGAGCAGATGCGAATACTGCTCTTTTTGCGTAGCAGCATAGACCAAACTTGGGTTTGTGGTTGCATCCTGCGGTTTGAATTCCTTCATCGACTCAAAGTCGGCCGTGTCGGCGACGACTTTGGTGAACTTTTTAATTTGCTCGAGCTGATTCAGCTTCGTCTTCTTTTCTTCAGCAACAGCGGTGCTCATAATTAGATCCTCCATCTAGTTGAACGCAGAGACGCGTTCACTTGGCTGCTCAAACGTACGCCTCGACCAAAGGATCGACAATCAGAATTCTCTCGCGTCTCGTGATTCGATCGCTGCGAGAAAAGTTAAGCGGAAACCGGCTTGGCTTCGGTCGATTTGCGTGAACCCAGCGCCGCTTTGACGAAATTATTTCCAAGTTCCCACATTGGTCCCGGAAACTTGCGACATTCGGTCAGCACGTCGTCCAAAGCGTTGACGAACATGTCCACTTCCTTTTCGCCGATGATGAGCGGCGGAAGTATTTTCAGCACGTCCATTCCGTGACCGGCTACCTGCGTGAGGATTCGATGCTTGCTCAACATTTGAGTCACGATCATCTGCGCGAAGAGCACGCTGTCGATTTTGTGCAGAAGTTTCCAGGCCATCCTGAGCTTGAACTCGTTAGGTTCGTGGAACTCGATTCCGACCATGAGGCCTTTGCCTCGGACTTCTTTTATGAACGAGTGTTTCGCCTTGAGCCCTTGAATTCTTTCCATGAGCAATGCGCCCATTTTCGCCGAGTGCTCGACCAGATTTTCCTGATCGATCACTTCGAGCGACGCCAGTCCGCATGCCATGGCGAGATTATTGCGGCCGAAGGTTGTGGAGTGCACGACACACCGGTCCATTCGGCTAAACGTCTTTTGATAAATTTCACGCCGGGTCAAAATTGCGCCGCACGGCACGTAACCGCCGCTTAATGTTTTCGCGAGCGTGATGATGTCCGGCTCCAGATTCCAATGCTGGAACCCGAACATCTTGCCGGTGCGGCCGAGGCCGGTCTGGACTTCATCGGAAATCAGCAATGTTCCGTATTTTCGGCAAAGTTCCTGCGCGCGCGGGAAAAAATCAGTCTTTGAAGTCTGGCAGCCTTTGCCTTGAACAGTTTCGATCACAAAGGCCGCGACGTCGCGCGAGCGCAGTTGCCTTTCTAATGCCTCGATATCATCGAGCGGGACGCGCGTGTCGAAACCTTCCATAAGTGGGCCGAAACCTTCGGTGAAGCTTTCGCAGCCCATTAACGACAACGACCCTATGGTCAGACCGTGGAACGCGCTCGCTAACGATACGACGCGTTGTCGTCCGGTCGCAGCGCGCGCGAACTTTAGTGCGCCTTCCATCGCCTCAGTACCGGAGTTGCAAAAGAAAACGGCATTCAGATGCGGCGGCGTCCGTTTCACCAGGGCTTCAGCCAACAGGCCGCTTAGAAGGGAACAGTCCATTTGCACCATGTTTGGAAGATCCAGATCGAGCACGTCGTGGATCGCTTGTTTCACCAGCGGGTGATTTCGACCGATGTTGAAAACGCTGTAGCCACTCAAGAAATCGAGATACGGCTGGTTATCCATATCGTAGAGATACGCGCCCTCGGCACGCGCATAGACTTTGTCGAAGCCGATGACGCGCTGCGCTGCTACCAGAGTGCGATTGATATACCGTTCGTGTAGTTCGTAATTCTCGCCCAATCGCGAGGCGACAATCTCCTTCAAGTCGAAAGCCATGAGAAACAAAACTTCAGCGATTCGCGTTCCAAACGCAAGCTATCGCCGCGCGTTGTAGCGCGTCGGAGGTCACTTCTGACGCAGCTATTTTAACATGCTCGGTACAGCAAAAAGCTGCAGGATTCATACGAATCCCGCAGCTTTTGTGTTTCGGCGAATTGATTTCGCTTAATCTTCAACTAGCACGCGCTCAACCGTGCGATGCTCAACCGGTCCAGTGTAATAAACACGGACTCTTTGGCCAGCTCGCAATGGAGCGGTCACAACCTGGCCCGCGGCGTTAACGATGTGCGCCGCTGTGCCCAGCGCAAAACTTACCGGGCCCTGCTCGCCCCTGACGACGATGGTCTTGCCAGGTTCATACGTCGTTACCGTACCTGTCTCGTAAGTTGTGCTCGTAGTAGCTTCCGTTGTAGTTGCAGGTCTGTTTGTTGTTGTGGTTTCTTCAGTCGTGGTGGTGCTGGTTTGTGCAAACGCCAATGGCGCAGCCAGCCCGCAGACCAAAGCAATGATTGTTTTCTTCACTCTGATGCCTCCTTCTTGATTAGCTTTACCCTCACGTTCGTGACTCACGCCTCGAACGGACGCTACTTTTCGGAAGTATTTAGGACTCGGCGATTTGAGTAGGCGTCGCCAATTCGCTAACATAGGACGCGAATGACGAGCAAAACACCGCATGCCGATCCAATAGTTACACCCGAGCTGGCGAAACAACATGGCCTTACTCCCGAAGAATTTGAGCGGATCAAAAAAATCCTTGGACGCGACCCGAACTTCACCGAGCTCGGCATTTTCTCCGTGATGTGGAGCGAGCACTGCTCTTACAAAAATTCGAAGAAAGAATTGAAGAAATTCCCCACGACTGGACCGAACATTCTGGTGAAAGCTGGTGAAGAAAATGCGGGCGTTGTTGATATCGGCGACGGCTGGGCAGTCGCGTTCAAGATGGAGAGCCACAATCATCCGAGCGCGATTGAGCCTTTTCAGGGTGCAGCGACCGGGGTCGGCGGGATCATTCGCGACATCTTTACCATGGGTGCGCGGCCGGAGTTTTGCCTGAACTCGCTTCGCTTTGGACCGATAGTAGCGCATGCCTCTGGTTCGCCAGAAGACGAATCTGCCGTGGCGGACTTGCGCAGAGATAAGGCACGTAAGCGGGACGCATGCGCCACCATCGTCGCCAACAGGCGGCTTTTTAAGGGCGTTGTTTCCGGCATCGCGCACTACGGGAACTGTGTGGGGATTCCGACAATTGGCGGCGAGATTTATTTCGATGAAAGTTTCGAGGGCAATCCGCTGGTAAACGTTTTTTGCCTCGGTGTATTGCGCCACGAACAACTCGCGCGTGGCGCGGCGGAAGGCGCGGGCAATCCCGTGTTTTATGTCGGCGCCGAGACCGGCCGCGACGGGCTTGCAGGCGCGGCTTTTGCGTCGCGCGAATTGACGGAGCAATCGAGCGAAGATCGGCCCGCCGTGCAAGTCGGTGATCCATTCAAAGAGAAATTACTGCTCGAAGCATGCCTCGAACTGATCGCTCGGGATGCGGTTGCGGGAATTCAGGATATGGGCGCAGCAGGACTCACTTGCTCAACGTGCGAAACAGCCAGCCGTGGCGGCAGCGGAATCGAAATTGATCTGGCCAAAGTTCCAAAACGGGAGCCGGGCATGACGCCGTATGAAATCATGTTGAGCGAATCCCAGGAACGGATGCTGATCATTGCCAAGCGCGGACGGGAAGGTGTTGTTCGGGAAGTGTTCGACAAATGGGATGTGCCATGCGCAGAGATCGGCCGCGTCACAAGCGACGGCTTCATGCGAGTGCGAAACGACGGAGTGACCGCCGTCGAAATTCCAGCGAAAGCCCTTGCCGAAGAAGCGCCGCTTTACTCGCGCGAAGCGAAAAGGACGACCACGGATTACACGGATCACACAGATTTTTCGAAGGAGATATCCGAATTACCTGTGTCATCCGTGGTTCAATCTCTGCGGCAATTGCTTCGCGATCCCACAATCGCGTCAAAAAACTGGGTCTATCGCCAGTACGATCACACTGTTCGCACAGGGACACTCGTGAAACCCGGGTCAGACGCGGCGGTATTTTTCGTGCGTTACGCGAACAAAATTTTGGCTGCGACCACCGATTGTAATTCGCTCTATTGTGCCCTCGATCCGCGTGAGGGCGGCAAAATCACCGTTGCCGAAGCCGCGCGCAATCTCACCTGCTCTGGCGCGCGGCCGCTCGCCGTGACCGATTGCCTGAACTTCGGAAATCCTTACAAACCCGAGAATTTCTGGCAATTGCGCGAAGCCATTGAAGGCGTGGCCGAAGCCTGCCGCGTATTCGGCACGCCTGTGACAGGCGGAAATGTCTCTTTGTACAACGAGAGGGTGGCAGCGACGCCTTCGTCGCCGGAGTTGGCACAGCGAGAACGCGACCAGGGCGTCGCGTCCACGTCCGTGGTCGATCCAACGCCAACGATCGCGATGGTTGGATTGATCGATAAAGAAGAGTACATCACCACACAATGGTTCAAAGATGAAGGAGACATGATTATTCTGGTCGGCACTGTGGCCGGCATCGGTGACGCCGGCGCCGGGATCACCGATCCCGGCTACAGCCTCGGCGGCTCCCGTTACCTAAAGGTGTGCCACGGATTAAAAATCGGACCGGCACCGCGCATCGACCTCACACACGAAATGAACGTACAAAACTCCATTCGTGATCTGATCCATGCAGGTCTTGTCAAAAGCGCGCACGATTGCTCGGAAGGCGGGCTCGCGGTGGCACTCGCAGAATGCTGTTTGAATCCTGAACGGCTATTCGGAGCGGAGATTCGATTGAACGCAGGCGACACGCCTGCCACTACGGCGCTCTTCAATGAATCACAGTCTCGGATCGTGATCTCGGTCGCCGCTGAAGATCTCGCCGCCACAGTCACCATCCTGCGCGAACGCGAAGCCCCATTTCAGCAACTTGGCAAAGTCGGCGGCGACGAGTTGCGAGTCCGAATAGCGAAACAAACATTTCGCTGGTCAGTAGGCGAGCTTTACGATGACTGGTGGAACGCGATCCGTCGCGCAGTGGAAGAAGAAGAAACCATTCCGAGCTTGTGAAGCTGCGAAAGGCGCGATTGAATACGCGCCAACTTGATCGATTATTTGGTGTGACTCGCCCCTCGAAGAGACTGGACGCAGACGAGACGCTGGATTCTGCCGTGCTGCCGCAGCACGAGTGCGGGCTTTTTGGCGTGTTCGGGCACCCGAAGGCAGCGGTCCTCACCTATTACGGATTATTTGCGTTGCAGCACCGCGGACAGGAAAGCGCCGGCATTGTGACCAGCAACGGCCCCGGCACGAGCTTTCTCATGCATAAAGATATGGGTCTGGTGTCTCAGGTCTTCGGCCAGGAAGAACTGGCAAGGCTAAAAGGCACACGCGCGATTGGGCACACGCGTTACTCGACCACCGGCACCAGCACCATTAAAAATGCGCAACCTTTCGTGGTCGATTGCATCCGCGGCCAGATGGCTATTGCGCACAACGGCAATCTCATCAATGCCGACCTGCTGCGCGACGAACTGGAACGCAAGGGCTCGATTTTCCAAACGACGGCCGACAGCGAAATCATTCTGCATCTTCTCGCGCAACCGCTGGATAATGGGAGCAGCGCGCTGGCACCCCTGCGGCGGATCGAGGGCGCATTTTCGCTTTTAATCATGAGCGAACGCGAATTGATCGCCGTGCGCGATCCATTCGGCTGGCGACCGCTTTCGCTTGGAAAACTTGATGGCGCTTATGTAGTAGCCTCAGAGACGTGCGCATTCGATTTGATTCATGCGGAATTCATTCGCGACATCGAACCGGGCGAGGTTTTGATCATCGATGAGAGCGGAATCCGTTCGGAATTCCCGTACCAGCCGCAACAGCCGGCATTCTGCATGTTTGAGTACGTCTACTTCGCGCGACCGGACAGCAAACTCGGTGGCGTGAACGTCGGCAAAGTCCGGACCGAAATGGGACGCGAACTGGCGCGCAGATTTCCTGTTGAGGCCGATATTGTCGTGCCGGTGCCGGATTCCGGAAATTACGCTGCCCTTGGTTTTGCAGAGGAACTGAACATTCCGTTTGCACATGCGTTCGTCCGGAACCACTACATTGGCCGCACATTTTTGCAGCCGAGCCAGCTCATCCGCGATTTCGACGTGCGCGTGAAATTGAACTTGATCAAGGAGATGGTCGCCGGAAAACGCGTTGTAGTCGTGGACGACTCAATCGTGCGCGGCACCACATCGCGCGCGCGCGTCGTGAATCTGCGCGAAGCCGGCGCAAGAGAAGTGCACATGCGGGTGAGTTGTCCTCCACATCGTTTCGCCTGCCACTACGGCATCGATTTCCCTGACCCTGAAAAATTGATCGCGAATCAGATGCCGATAGACGAGATCTGCAAATACCTGGGCGTGGACAGTCTCGGCTATCTCGACGTCGAAGGCATGGTGCGCGCGACGGGTAAACCGTTGAACAGTTTTTGTCTGGCGTGTTTCAATGGCGATTATCCCCTGCCCGTCGACCCGGCACTCGATAAGTTCATCATGGAAAGGCGCGAGCAGCGCGCCAAAGCGCTCGCCGATCAGGAAGCGCAGCCAACACTGTTCACCGATTTGAAATGAATTATCGGGCAGGCGCTTCGCCTGGCGGAACAATCTCGCAAACCGAGCCGTCGCCCTGCAACGTATGATCGTGAACAAAGCGTATGCTCGCGCAGGCGTAGATGTCGATCTTGGCAACACGCTGAAGCGACAAATTCAGTCGCTCGTGAAGGAAACTCATGGCACGCAGGTCCTCGGGAAAATCGGAGGGTTCGGTGGATTATTTCGCGCGAAATTCCCCGGGATGCGTGAGCCAGTGCTCGTAGCGAGCATCGATGGCGTCGGCACGAAGTTAAAGCTCGCGTTCGCGATGAATAAACACGACACCGTCGGGGCAGATCTCGTGAACCACTGCGTCAATGATATTGCCGTACTCGGCGCGCGTCCGTTGTTCTTCCTCGATTACATCGGTTGCGGGACACTCGAGGCGCGCGTGTTCCAGCAATTACTTCGCGGTCTTTCCCACGCCTGTCGCGTCGCGGGCTGCGCACTACTGGGCGGCGAGACGGCACAAATGCCCGGTATGTATCTCACGGGCGAATACGATCTCGCAGGTTGTATTGTTGGCGTCGTCGATCGAACAAAAATCATCGATGGCAGGACGATTCAACCCGGCGACATCATTCTCGGTCTCGCTTCAAATGGTCTGCACACAAATGGCTATTCGCTGGCGCGGAGAATCTTTTTCGAAAAGATGCAGTTAAAAGCGGCATCCCGTATGCCCGGATCGACAAGCACAGTCGGACAAGAACTGCTGCGCGTACACAAGAACTATCAGCCGCTCCTGGCAAAACTCTCCCCCCGCGTCATTAAAGGTCTCGCCCATATTACTGGCGGTGGTCTCATCGATAATTTACCGCGAATTTTGCCAACAACCTGTGACGCGGTGATTGAAACCAAGAGCTGGGGTGTCCCGCGCGTGTTCCAAATCCTGCAGGAAAATGGAAATGTAGATCGGGAAGAGATGTATCAGGTGTTCAACATGGGAATCGGCATGGCAGCGGTGGTCGCGGAGCGAAGCGCCAGGCAGGCGATCGCGTCATTGCAGGCGAAACGAATTGGTTATATCGACGGCGGGACAGGTAAAGTGCGTTTGAAGTTTTAGTTTTGTCAGCGCACGCGTTGTTCTGGGGAGCGCAGGCTGCCAGCCTGCTAGTCTCGGCAGCTTGCCGAGACGGGGCGAAACGGCGTCACCTCGAATTGCTCCGCAAAAATGTTGCCGGCAACTACAGGTTGGCAGCCTGTGCTCCCCGAAAACGCATGCGCTACCTGGGCAACTGTGGCGATGCGGGATCGGTCGCGTTGACCGCAACTTCCAGTTCCTGCTGCGGTGCTGCCGCTGTGACTTTTCCCTTGCGCGAAACCCGCTGCAGGCCCGCTCGGAATGCTGCCAAGTCAACCAGTTCGGCGACTCGCGATTTCAATGCGCGCGCTCGTGTCGCAAGGAAACCCAAAAAAGCTCCGTAAAAAATTATTGGCCAGAGATCAATGTGAGAAATGTTGAGTTCGTGGTAAATCAGCAAACTGATCGCAATCAGATTAAAAATGATCGTAGTAACAACCATCCGATTGCGAAGCCGCACTCGCGTCAAACATTTCCCGCCGCCGTGATATTCGGTTACGGTTTGCAGCGCGATGCTCCACCAGAAATTGCCGTAGATCTGAATGTCCCAATCATTCCACCCACTGTCGGTGGAATAGCGCCACCCTTCGTCCTCCAATAACTCAAAGAGCGGGCCCAGCAAGTAATGGCGATCTCTCCCCTGCTCGCTCCAAAATATGCGGCGGCTCAAACTGCCTCCCGCGCGGACGCGCTCGGGCAAATGTTCGTGTCTTCGAATCACATTGACCGGCGTGCGCTTGAAACGCAGCCAGGTGAAATACCGCGAAAACCCGCGCACCAGCGGCTGCACAAACGCCAGGATCATCACCAGCAGGCGCGCGTGCACGGTGTCGAACTTCGGTTCGATTCGCGCCCGCACCATATAGGAAAGCGCAACACAAAAAGTGCCGCCCAGCATCAGGTATGGAACAATGCGCAGCGCCGGCAGAAAAATTCCCAGGCCAAAGAGAAAAATCGTCAGCGCAAACCATTCGATGCTGCTCAGGTACGCAGCGACGTCTGATTGCGGCGTGGGATAGATCGATTGGAAAAATCCCTCACCGAAAATCCCGTGGTAAATCACCGGGCGATTAACAAACCAGCTGAACCGCGTCGCACCGTAGATTTGACCGCGCCATTTCGCTGTGCCGGTCGGTCCGAAGAAGATCAGATGTTTGAAGCGCAGCAAAGATTCAGCTTCGCCGTAACCGTCTTGTTGCTTGAGGAAGTCCCGAAGAGTGAAACGTCTATAATGCCAGACGATCGCGGTTGGGCTGAATGCGATAACCCATCCGGCCTGCTGAATTCGCCAGCAGAAATCGACGTCGTCTCCCGCCTTGCGATATTCCGGATCGAACCCGCCGACGCCTTGGAACGCCCAGCGGTAAAACGCCATATTACATCCGGGAATATGCTCGGCGACGGTATCGGTGAGCAGAACATGATTGGGACCGCCCGGCGCCGCCGCAACGCACGCCTGAATCCAATTTCGTGCCGGCGGCGTGATGTTTGGTCCGCCCACTCCGGAGTAGTCGCCGCTCACGAGTGTCCCAATCAGGTGGTAGAGCCAATCGACATCCGCCATGCAGTCCGAATCGGTATACGCCAGCACTTCGCCTTTGGCGGCGGCGGCCCCCGTGTTGCGGGCGTGACTTAATCCATGGTTGCTCTGATGAATATAGCGCACCGACGGGAACTGTGCGGCGACGTAAGCCGTATCGTCGGTCGAACCGTCATCGACTAGAATGACTTCGTAATTCGGATAGTTCAGTTTGCCTAACGAATCGAGGCAAGCGGCAAGAGTGTGACCTCCGTTGTACGAACAGACAATGACCGATACGAACGGCGTCTGCGGCAATAGAAGGTGAGGCGATGCGGAATCACCTCGACCGAGCTTCTGCTGAATTGTGTAGAACGCCTTCTTCGGCTCGCGTTGGCGCGTGACGATGCCGAATGCCCAATCTGTAATCTCCTGGCCCCCGGTAAACCATTCGTCCGTCCACGTGAAAAGAATCGTGCCTGCCAAACCGCATTTTACAACGCTGTCGATATGCCAGCCGAGCATTTCGGCCTGCTCCTCTTGCGAATGGCGGATCGTGTCCATGCCGAATTCACCCAGGATGAGCGGGTGCTCGCCGGTGAGATTTTGCAGCCGTAACAGGTAACCTTCGAAATCACGCTGGTTATGAAGGTAAACATTGAAGCATGAAAAATCGGCATTCTGCGGGAGCAGATATTCTGTCGGCGGATACGTAGCATACGAAAAGAGCGCATCCGGATCGATGGTCCGCCCGATTTGAATGAGTTCCTCGACAAATTCAATCACTCGCCGCGTGCCGAGCCAGCGCGCCATAGTGCTGGAGATCTCGTTTCCGACCAGATACCCAAAGATTGCCAGATGTCCGGCCTGCGCCTTCACGGCGGCGCGGACATTTTCAACGATCTGTTTCCGCATCGATCGCTCACGCAGAAACTCGATGTGCTTTTCCCATGGAAGGGTCACCAGCACGCGCAGACCCGCTGCAGCGCAACGATCGAGAAACCAGCGCGGCGGCGAATGATAAATCCGGATAACGTTCAAACCGGCCCTACGCATTAGAGCCACATCGGTGTCGATCTGCTGCGGAGGTCCAAGATAATTGCCGTCCGCGTCCGGCTTGAAAGGACCGTACGTGACGCCTTTAACGAAGAATTTCTTCTCGCCTTCGAAAAAGAACTTCGCCCTGGGTCGAATCCGGGAAGTTGTCGTTTCCGTCATGTCGAGTGAAGTCGCCGCCGGGCCGCAGTATTTCCGACTACTTAAAGACATCCCTCGATGTTCGACGGGACTTAATCAAGAGATTCCTGGACTCCGCTAGCAATGACAAAGAAGAAATGTCATAATCCCGCAGAAGTTTTACTGTATAGGTAGCGGTGTCGGCTGCATCACATCTAATATCACAGGCGCCACGCCTGCTCTACAGTTCCGCTAACACATCGCGCACAACAGTGCCCGTGCGCTGGATGTCGCCCGGTGTATGCGATGTGGAAATGAATCCGGTCTCAAATTGCGACGGCGCGAAATAAACGCCGCGTTTCAAGCAACCCCAGAAAAATTTCGTGAACATTTTCAAATCGCTTGTTTGCGCGCCTGCGAGATCATGAATTGGTCCTGCCGCAAAGAACAAACAAAACAACGAACCGAGCCGGTGAAACGTGACGTCGAGCTTGGCGTCTTTGATCGCTGCGCGCGCGAGCTCTTCTAAGTGAAGGCCCAGGTGTTCGAGTAATTTCCAACCGTTAATTCGTTCAAGCTCGCGCAGTTGGGTCAGACCGGCGGCGAGCGCCAGCGGATTGCCCGATAACGTTCCGGCCTGATATACCGAGCCATCCGGCGAAAGCTGGTCCATGATTTCGGCGCGCCCGCCAAATGCGCCCACAGGTAGCCCACCACCAATTATCTTTCCAAGTGCAGTGAGATCTGGCATCACGCCGTAAATTTCTTGTGCGCCGCCGCGCGCAACGCGGAATCCAGTAATCACCTCGTCGAAAATTAAAAGCGCACCGTTTCTCGTGCATTCTTCTCGCAAGGCAGACAAAAAATTGTCTCTTGGAAAATACAGACCGGCATTTGCGGGAATCGCCTCAACGATTACCGCTGCGATTTGATTTTTGTTTTCCTGAAACGCTTTTTTCACTAACTCAGCATTATTAAATGGCAGCGATATTGTGAGATCGGCGAATGCGCGCGGCACACCAGCGCTGCTCGCATGGCCGTGGGTGAGCGCGCCGCTTCCACTTTTCACCAGCAGCGGATCAGCGTGCCCGTGATAACACCCGTCGAACTTGATGATCTTGTCCCGCCCGGTGAATGCGCGTGCGAGGCGGACGCATGACATTGTCGCTTCCGTACCGCTGTTGACCATCCGCACTTTTTCGATTGACGGCACCCACTCGCAGATTAGCTCCGCCATCTCCACTTCCAGCGGATTCGAAATTCCGAAACTTAATCCGCGGGTTGCAGCATCACGTACCGCGTCAACGATTACTTTCGGCGCGTGCCCGAGAATCGCTGGTCCCCAGCTTCCGACGTAATCGACGTATTCATTTCCATCCACATCCCAAATCCGCGCACCTTCTCCGCGCGCAACGAACCACGGCTCACCGCCCACATTGCGAAATGCGCGGACAGGTGAATTAACGCCGCCGGGAATGCGTTTCTGCGCCCGCGCGAAAAGTTCGGAAGACTTCGTCACGAGGTGAGGATAATCGGATTCGTTGAAGCGTTAAAGTGTTGAACAGTTGAAGCGAAAAGATGTAGAGGCGCTTCTGCGAAGCGCCTAATCGTTGCTCAGCGCTTGATACAAGCGCCGCTACAACGATATTAGTCGCTCGCGCAAATGGCGGGGTAGCCAAGTGGTAAGGTCGCGGTCTGCAAAACCGCTATTCGCGGGTTCGATTCCCGCCCCCGCCTCTTTTTATAGGTAAATTGGGCACAAGCGACGCCAAAAAATGACCGAGTGAGAACGGAAGTGAGAACAAATCCACTGATTTCCGCCATTGTCAGTGAAGCGGGATTTTGGGTTGTAGGGCGGTGGTCGCATCCGCGACTCGAACGGCCAAATCAGAGTCGTTGAGGAGTGAGTGATTTCGTTCCTGAATGAGATCAGGATTGTTCTGCGTCAAAGTGCTCATCGAAATAGTCTTTTAATCGATGAAGCTTTCGGTGCGAGTTGGCGTAGACGACAAGATTTTGGTAGCAGTCTTCCGCATCGATTCGCCTCCCTGTGGGATAGCCCGCATCATTTCTAGTTAATCGGATGAGCTGAAGAACCGTCGTAATATTAGGTTCGATGTTTTCTGACAAATCCGGCGGTATGGATCCTCTTGCAGCAATGAGCCGCGCTTCGAACTGCTGCAATTTATAGACGTAGAACTGTTTCGAATTTTCCAATGTCGCCTTTAATTTGTGGGCGGGTCTGCCTTGCCACGAAACAAAGCTCGCTGCGACATCAAGACTTGTGCCTTCCGCCGCTACACCTAACATCACAGAACTAGCCAAAAAACACTCCTGCTCGTAGCTTTTCAGCGCCTCTCTCAGATACTGTTTCGTTGTTTCAGACGTTCTAGGAGCGGCCTCAAGCAGACGTTCCATGTAGCGCGCGGGATCGTGAGGGTTGAATTCCTCGCCATCAGCAGCTCTCCGACCTCGCTCAGTTAGCCATACTCGGCATTGGGTAAACGATCTATCTCCGCCGATGAATATTAACCGACGGCAATCAATTCCCAGAATGCTTGGCTAAACACCTCCATCGTTCTGACGGGACCTGCATTCCGAGCCTAGTCCCAATCAGGTTGCAAAGCGCACGTGCGGCATCAGTTATCAAATACCCAATCTGTAAACCGGGGTCTGCCTTAAGTAAACGCAGGATAACTGTTTGGGCCTCTGCTGCGTCCATCGATTCTCCAGATAAAGACTGTTGGTGCAAAAGGCAAATCTGTTGAACTCCTCGCGCAGCATTCGTATGAGCTAGAATTTCGAGGGCTATCCCTTTGAGAATCGAGGTCGCCACACCTTCACCGCTACGCAACGGCTCCCGTGAGGCGTTCCCATTCGTCGAGGCTCCCGCGAAAACCAAGCTGACAGGCGGTATTGAAACTCATCTGGGCGATCATCTCGCGGCGCTTTCCACTTTTCGTGTCGGCGACATTCCGATAATGGCGGCGCGAAATAAAGATGTGCGACGCAAGCGGGTCGTGTTCGGCTTTCATTGCCGCAAGTTCGCATTCGACATTGCGTATTGCCGCGGTCAGTTGTTCCAGTGCTTTTTGAAGGCGTCCCACATAGATGTTCACCCGCACATATCCGCGCCGAAGGTCAAGCGTTCAGCGAAGTGGATCGGAAACTGTAATTTATGCCGCGGTAATTTGCTTTACTGATCGTGGAGAACGATTTGCCGGGCCGCTTTGCTCAGTTCAACCTGTGTGCTCACCTTCTGGATTTGCGCGCTCAGAGCCTCAATTTGCCTTTGCTGTCGTAACATCATCGCTTCCTGGTTCAAAGCCACAAACTTCAAATCCTGAACCGTTTGGTGCTCTTTGAGAAACTCGTTGAGCAACATCGCGTTCACCGCTTCGTAGCGCACCGTGTAGGGTTTTCCTTGCTCATCACGGGCCACTAGATCAGGATTTACTTTCTCGACCTGCTCGGCGACAAGGCCGAACTGCGGGATGCCATCGGGATCGAGATCTTTTTTGTAGCGGAACGTGACCGGTTTTAGCGCGAGAATCGCTTCGCTCGCCTTGTCCATCGGTTTAATCGCTTCCTTGAAGCGTGCAGAGGACGTAGTCGTGCCGAGGTGCCCGCTACTATCTATGATCACCGCTATTCCTGTCGGGACGGTTACCCCACTGATTCCAGCGATGAAAGTACCATTGTGTGTTCCCCTGGTGCCAATGCGAATCTTTTTGGATTCACCCGCTAGACCTGCGGCGCCAATATCGATGTTGTTGCTCCCAATAGTGAGATTTGATCCAGCGGAAACGCCGACGGCAATGTTACTCGCTCCGCTCGTGTTGTTGAGCAGGGCGTTGATGCCCACAGCGGTGTTACTGCTTCCAGTGGTCTCATTGGAAAGCGTCGAGAAGCCCATAGCGGTATTGGCGCTTCCAGTAGAATTATTGGTCAGAGCGCTCACGCCGTCGGCGGTATTGTTGTTCCCTGTCGTGTTGTTTGCCAACGCTTCAAAGCCGCTCGCTGTATTACTCGTTCCAGTGCTGTTCAACTGCAGCGCCAAAGCACCAATCGCAGTGTCGTTCGCTCCGATGGTAGTTCTAGTCAAAGCGCCCGAGCCGACCGCGGTGTTATCGTCAGCCGTAGTATTACTCAACAGCGCGCTGTCACCAAAAGCAGTATTATTGCTCCCAGTACTGTTGAGTTCGAGGGCGAATGCTCCATCGGCGGTGTTACCGAAACCGGTAGTGTTACTAAAAAGCACATCGAATCCGGTTCCAGTGTTTTGATTGCCAGTCGTGTTGTTAAGTAATGCTTGGTAACCAGTGGCCGTATTATCGCTGGCAGTGGTGTTAAGTTCCAGTGCACCTGCACCGGTTGCAGTGTTGAACTGACCCGTGGTATTATTCAGCAGTGCCTGCCACCCAGAGGCAGTATTTTGTGTACCGGTCGTATTTTTAAGCAGAGCCTCGAAGCCCACCGCCGTATTGGCGTTCGCAGTGCTGTTAGCACCCAGCGCGCCCTGACCAATGGCGGTATTTTGCGAACCCGTTGTGTTATCAAAAAGCGCAGCGCTGCCTGCGGCCAGATTGTCGCTACCGGTGGTGTTAAAATCCAATGCCTGATTGCCAAGCGCAGTATTACTGTCACCCGTTGTGTTAGCGAACAATGTGTTCCTCCCAATGGCGGTGTTGAAGGCTCCGCCTGTATTGTCAATCAACGCATTCAGCGGACCCACCGTTGTAAGGACGGCGCCAGTGGCCGGGTCAAGGGTGTAAAGAATACCCTGAACACCGAACGTTCCCGACGCGGTCAGCTTTTCATCGTACGCACAAGGAAACGCTTGTCATCGTCGCGGTGCGCGTCAACCATTCAGATTGTTCGCGCGCCGCAATCGACGGCTGAGACGCAGTCCACGCTCCAACCCGCTTTCTTGAGATTGTCAGGGATGGTTTCCCAATACTTCAATGCCAGCGATGTCTAGTGATTGTTCGAAACCGTTTGCGGTGGGGGTTTGCTCAGTTCAAGCTGTGCGCTCACCTTCTGTAGACCAGTACTGAGCATTTCAACCTGCTTTTCCAGCCGCACGATGGTCGCCCCCTGTTCTTGCACTTTGCACCGTTCTTCGGCAAACGCCTTATGCTCTTTCAGGAACTCATTGAGCAGCATCGCGTTCACCGCCTCGTACCGCACTGTGTAGGGTTTTCCTTCCGCGTCGCGTGCCACGAGATCGGGATTTACTTTTTCCACCTCCTCAGCCACGAGGCCGAATTGCGGGATGCCTTCGGGGTCAAGCTCGTGCTTGTAGTGGAAAGTCACCGGTTTCAGCGCGAGGATAGCTTCACTAGCCTTATCCATCGGTTCGATCGCGTCCTTGAAACGCTCCGAAGAGACCACCGTGCCGAGATGACCGTTGGTGTCGATGATTACCCCTACGCCTCCAGCAACGGTTGCTCCACTAATACCGGCGATTAACGTGTGCGTCTGAGTTCCTTTTGTGCCTATGCGGATGTACTGGGACTCGCCAGCTTTACCTTTGTTGCCAATATCGATATTGTTACTGCCTGTGGTGAGATTTATCCCGGCTTCAGAGCCTAATGCGATGTTGCTGCTGCCGGTCGCGTTGTTGAGCGCGTTAAATCCCAAACATGTGTTGCTATTGCCGTTCGTGTTAAAAAAGAGCGCGCCATTACCCATCGCGGTATTGTTGTTGCCGAAGCCGTTGAGGCCCATGGCCGAGGCCCCGACCGCCGTATTGTCGTTGCCTGGCCCATTCTGGAAGAGCGCTTCAAAGCCAATCGCAACGTTGAAGCTTCCCGAGCCGGCGAATTCCATTGCCTGCGAGCCCACCGCCGTATTGCCGAAAGTAACGGTAGTAAGACTCATCGCATCGAAACCCACCGCCGTGTTATCGGTGCTGTTATTCACATCGAGATCAAAGAGCGCATCTTCTCCCTCGGCGGTATTGTCATTGGGATAGCCTCCGTCTGGCGCTGGGGTTACGGCTCGAGCCGTCGGCGAAAGCGCAAAACATGCGAGTGTAAATATCAGAGTTACTTGACCCAATACGAACTTTTTCAGATAGATTTTCATGGAAGTAGTTTTAGTTGTGCGAGCGAACCATTCGCTCGCGGGTTGCCCTGCGGAAAGCGGGTCAGGTGGAGCTCTTTCTGGAGACGCCCAACGGGACTTAGCGCGGATGTGACTTTGACAGGCGCGGGGAGAGAATGTCAATACTATTTGCGCGACGCGCCGATTAACTCCGAGAAAGATGGTCAACTTTTCATCCGCCCTTACGATGAATCGCTCTCCGTCGCCGCGATGTGCGTCCGCGATCCAGATCGTTCGCCCGTTTGCGGTGCGGGTTTGCTCAGTTCAAGCTGTGCGCTCACCTTCTGTAGCCCCGCCGTAAGCGCTTCGATTTGTTTTTGCTGACGCGCGAGAGCAGCCTCAAAGTCTTTGCGTTGCTGCTCAACCTTGCGGTGCTCTTTGAGAAACTCATTGAGCAGCATCGCATTCACCGCCTCGTAGCGCACGGTGTAAGCTTTCCCTTGGTCGTCGCGAGCCACTAGATCGGGATTTACCTTCTCCACTTCCTCAGCGACAAGCCCGAATTGCGGGATGCCAGCGGGGTCAAGCTCCTTCTTGTACGAAAGGTTACAGCTTTAGCGCGAGAATCGCTTCACTCGCCCTGTCCATTGGGGTTAATCGCGTCTTTATAGCGTTCTGAGGAAGACTGTGCCGAGGTGACCATCAGTGCCCACAACTACGCCGACGCCGTCAGCGACCGTCGCCCCACTAATACCGGCGAGAAACGTGTGTCTCTGAACCCCTACCGTGCCGATGCGAATGTGATTGGATTCACCCGCGAAACCGCGGTTGCCGATGGCGATATTGTTGACACCTGAAGTGAGATCCGCACGAGCCCAATATCCGAGCGCGATGTCGCGGGTTCGATTCCGCCCCCGCCTGTCTTTGTATGCCTGTGTCGCACTTCGCAATTCGCGGAGAGCTGTGCGCTGAATGCCAATGAAATGACGGAGGTGAGATCACTCCTGTTACGCAGGCGAGCCTGCGTTTTTGGGGCTGATACGGTGTTTTAATCTGTACCAGGCGCGCTTTTAGACGAATGCCCAATCCAGTGATCTCCAATCGTCATCGCTCCGTCATTGAATGGTGGCGGTGATTTTGCAGGGAAAAGCGGCCGTAAGACGGCGAATGCTTGCGAAACGAAGGCAATGGAAACAAGTACAATCGCTGGTGCACATTTCATGTCGCGCGGTCTTATCAAAATTCAACCGCGTGGCAAGCAAATTTTTTCTTGATCGCGGTAATTAGGGCAAGCGCATGCTTGCCCGGGTGATTGGTTGAAGGGTTAAAGCGCCTCAAAAGCACAGCACGGAACAATTGTGTCGCGTGACTTCAGTACCGCCGCGGAATCCTTCGACTTCGCCGCGCTTGGCTCAGGATGACCGCGCTTCAATGCTTCAATTCTGCAATTCTTCAACGTTGCGAAGCGAGATTCAACTTTGCGATTCGCGCTTTGCGATTATTTTCCCGGCCGATGCCACAGTTCACTTATCGTGCGCGCAACGCGCAGGGCGGTTTGGTGGAAGGGGTGCTAGACTGCCCTGATCGCGCCGTTGCCATACGGCAGATTGAATCGCAACACTGCATTCCGATTCGGATCGATGTCGTAGATGCGGCAAAGCCGAAAGGAACAAAAACAGATTCACCGGCGCCGGCGCATAGAAAATTGCGGCTGCTTGCCTCACCCGAGATTGTTACGCCCGCGCAAAGCCTGAAAATTCCGCACAGCCAGTTGCTCATTTTCACAGAGCAGCTCGCGAATCTGCTGCAAGCCGGCATGACGCTCGACGAGGGTCTGTCGGTTTTGGAGAAACGGTTGAAACACCCGCGCGTTCACCAAATGACGCACAGACTGCACCAATCCCTGGTCGACGGGCGCAGTTTTTCGCAGGCCCTGAGCGAGATGCCGCGGATTTTCCAGCCGCTCTATGTGAATCTGGTAGCTGCAGGCGAGGCGAGCGGTGCGTTGCCGCAAATTCTACTGCGGCTGGTGAAACACTTAATGCAAGCAAAAGAATTGCGCGACCGTGTGCAACAGGCGTTGATTTATCCGGCATTTCTTGCACTGGCCGGCGCCGTTCTCGTGACGATTTTCATCACGTTCATGGTACCGCAGTTAAGCGGGTTCATGGCGCAAACAGGCGGCGCACTTCCATTGCCCACTCGGATCCTGTTGCAAATTCATCATGCGATTACCGGCTATTGGTGGGTGGCGGCGCTGCTGGTGGCCGGCGGAATCGTCGGTTTCCGTGCCGTTGTTCGCACTCAGGAAGGCCGCATGGGTTGGGACCGCTTGCGATTACTAATCCCAGGATACGGAGGGGTGATTCGCCATAGGTATTACGCGCAGTTTGCGCGAACCTTGGGAACATTGATGGAAAATGGCGTGCCTTTGCTGCGATCACTCGATCTAGTAACGGAAATCGCCGCGAACCGCTTCCTGGAAAGGAAACTTGGTGAGGTGCGCACGGCGGTGATTGATGGCGCGACGCTCTCGGCTGCCTTGCAACAGCAGAAGCTCTTTCCGGATTTGTTCACAGACATGATGGCCGTCGGCGAACAAACCGGGCATTTCGCTGAAACGATGCAAGCCATCGCCGACGTGTATGAACGCGAGCTTGATAAATCGGTCGGCGTAATTTCGCAACTGATTCCCCCTGTAATCATAGTGATGATCGCCGTTCTGGTGGGCTTGGTTGTGTTCAGCATTTTGTCGGCGGTGTTTGAAATGACGCACAGCTTGCAAATTAGACCCCATTAAAAGTGAGAGCTTGCAAAGCGGGTTCGGTGTGAATACTCTCGCGCAGTCAATGTTGGCCCGGGCTGCGTTTGCGATCTTTTTTGTTGTGGTCTACCGCGTATCCGCGCAGGAAGCGCTGACCGATGCTCTGCCAGCTACGGCTGATGTGATTGCGCAGCCAGTCCTGTCCAGCGCTTGGTTGGATCTTCGCCAAACAATGTCGCGCAATTCTAAAACGCAAGACGCGCCGGCATGGGTTGAGGCGCTCACGCTTCTGCCGGGCGAACTGACCGAAGGCGGTATGGCATCTAAAAGTGTGTTTCGCATTCGTGTGACGCAACCCGGCCCGGATTATCAAATCCTTTTCTTCCGCTTATTCTTTGACGATAAACCCAATCAGCAGCCGGAATTGATCGCATGGGACGAATCCGGCAGTCATATTTTGCGCTCGGGCACGCTGGGCGCGGGAATGAATCTCCCCAGCTCAGATTCAGTCATAATTCCAATGACCGGCGCCTCGGCAATCGATATTGAAGTCCCCGGCGACGGAAAAACGATTCGTGCGGCGTATCTTGATTGGATGACAGCCAGTGAGGTCGTGCATCCGGCAAATGCCGAACATCGCGACATCATTCCTGAGCCATTCTCGTCGGTACCGGCGCTGCATCCGCCGCCCGAAGACGTCGAGAACTTCGGAACGGTGACCGCTACTCTCGCCGCGGAGGCAATTCGAATTGACGCACAGAGTCAGCAAAACGCCGCGTTCCAATTTCCTATTGAAGCGGAACCTCTGACCGCGCTTTTGACTTTTGAAGTTGCAAATCCGCGCATCGACGCGCCGCCGGAAGTATATCTCAACGGCCAAGACATCGGACCGGTTGCATTCACTCTGCCGGACCTCGCTGACCCTGGTTACCGTGGCGAATCTGAGCCGCTTACGACCGAGATGCACTTCAATTACACCGGATGGCTACGAGCTCAGAAACTTGTGCCAGCCACCGTCTTAAAGGTCGGTGCTAACGACCTTGTTGTCGCCAACGGCGCAGGTCCGGGGGCTTCTGCAATCCGGGCGACGCAGATCCAGTTAAAGTATATTTGGGACAAGTCGGATTATCTTCTGCAGGCCGGCCATTGATTGACGTTGTCATTTTGAGCCGAAGCGCTGCAAAATGCACAGCATGAGGCCAGGCTTTCAAACATCTCTGGTTTCGCAGCATCGGCCCTGAAATAGTCAGAGATTCTTTCGCTCCGCTCAGAATGACACCCGCAAGGTGCCACTAGTAATTATTCAAGATGAAGCTACTGTAGTCCGGACACGCAGACTAAGGATCCTCTTTATTGAGATGAGAACAAAATTTAAGCAGCAGGGCTTTACGCTATTGGAGATCATGCTCGTGGTAAGCATCATCGTGATCATTCTGGGAGTCGCGATTTCAAAACTTGGCAATACGACCGGTATTGCCAAAGCCATGCGCGTACAAGCGGACGTCCAGGCGATCAAGACACAGCTGCAACTGTACGAAAGCATGAACGGGTTTTTTCCTACCACGGAGCAGGGTTTGCAGGCACTGGTGACCCAACCACAGAACGATCCCAAACCCACTCGCTGGTATCAGTTGTTTAGGGAAATGCCAAAGGATCCGTGGGGCAGCGATTACATCTACCGCTATCCCGGTGTGAAAAACCCCGGCGGCTACGATCTGTATTCCGCAGGACCCGACCGGCAGGCTGATACCTCGGACGACGACTTGGGCGGCGGCTAACCGACTGTCGTAATCGCGCCTGCGGCAACGGCCGCATCTGGGTACGCGATGCTTATGTCGCGTTACTGCCTGGACGGTCTACCCCCGCCAGGCGGACCTTTCGATGTCCTTGGGTTGCGTTGAATCGCACCGCGCGTACGCGGCTGCATTGCTTCCCGCGAAGGAATCAACTGTTGCAGTTCGGGCGGTATGTTAGCCGGCGACTTCGGAAGGGCGGCCGGATTTGGAACCGGACCCGAAGGGGCAACGAGACGGCCGCCAGGGCCTCCGCCAGCCGCCG
>Ga0209577_10000751_pt1 | contig 32278 bp, 36 predicted proteins | sample GraSoiAngelo_109_FD_185874 | JGI IMG/M metagenome (GOLD analysis project Ga0209577, IMG submission 185874) | Grasslands soil microbial communities from the Angelo Coastal Reserve, California, USA - 14_0903_12_20cm (SPAdes) (version 2) | ecosystem: Environmental > Terrestrial > Soil > Grasslands...
GGGGGCGGGAGAAGCCCCCGAAGGCGATGGCCCCCAGCACCGACCCGGCCAGGGCCACCACCACGGCGTCGATCACGATGGCGGCCGCCCGTCTCCACCAGGGCGCCAGGGGGCGGTCGAAGTCGTCCGTGGGACGAGCCGCGGTGCGGGCCCACTCCTCCCAGTCCTCGGGCTTCACGGGACCGGTCTCCTCGGGTCTGCTGGAGTGCTCACGCCGGGGGACCGAAGGAGGCGCGGTCCCCGCCCGCCGGCTCCGATATCAACTTTACATAACCTATCTTCTCGGCGGTCTCGGTGGAGATGGGTGGGCCGGGAGGGCGGTGCGAGCCTGGCGAGCTGGGCGGGCTAGGCCGGGAGCGCACCCAGGAACTCCAGGGCTGCGTCGATGAAGCGCATGTGCATGGGGGTGCCCAGGTGGTCCACGCCGGCCAGGGTGACCAGGCGGACGTCGGGCAAGGCCGCCACCAAGGGGTCGGCCGGACCGGCGAAGTCGGCCGTCCCCAGAACGACCAGGACCGGGCAGCGGATGCGGCCCAGCTCGTCGGCCGACAGGGGCTCGGTGGGTCGCCGCAGGCAGGCGGCCAGGGCCTTGGGGTCGTTGTCCCCGTCGGCCGCGAAGCGGGCGAAGGCTCGTCCCAGGGGTTCGGACGCCTCGCTCGATCCCTCGACGGCCCGGGCCATGGGCTCGGGATCCTCGGTTCGGAACAGGCTGGCGCCTACGCCGCCGGTGACGATGTGGGCGAACCTCTCGGGGGCACGGGCCGCCACCCTGAGCAGGACTCGCGCTCCCAGCGAGAACCCGATGGCGTCGACCTGGGACCCGTCCGCGATGGCGGCGGCCACGTCGTCCTCCAGGGACGCGTAGGCCGCGGGGTCGTGGGGCCGGGGGGCTCGGCCGTGGCCCAGCAGGTCGACGCCGATCACCTCGCGACCGGCATCCTTCAGCAGGTCCACCCATCCGGGCTGACGCCAGTTGCGTTCGAAGGACGAGGCGAACCCGTGGACCAGGAGGACGGGGGGCTCGGACATCGCCGAAGAGTACGTCGCCGGCGGCGGCGGCCGATCTTCGTCGGGCGCCAATGCCCATGTCCCGGCGCGGGCCCGCTCCTGTAGGTTGAACGCGGGGGATGGCACGCAGGATCGAGGTCGAGCTCACCAGTGAGCGAGAAGACGGGACCTGGACGTGGCGCGCCGCTGGGGCTCGTCAGCCCAAGGGCGTGCTGGACGGTGCGCTTCTCTACGACGGCGCCAAGGTCGGCGACGTGCTGCGAGCCGACGCCGACTTCGAGGTGGACGGAATCTTCATCACCTCGGTCCTCCCGCCCAAGGCCGATAGCCGGCGCGAGCCGGAGCGACTCGAGCTGCTGGGTCCCAGCCGCCCTCAAGAGGGAGTGACCACCTCTCTCGTCGGGCGCGACCGCGGTGATCGCGATCGCGGCGACCGCGGGGACCGGGACCGCGGCGAACGTGGTCCCAGGGGTGACCGCGGTGATCGGGCCCGCCCGGGCCGCACCGGCGACAGGCCCGGGCGTGCCGCGTCTCCCGAACGAGCCCGGCGCGACCGGACGGGGCGGCCCGAGCGGGAAGAACGACGGCCGGACGCGCCTACCCCGGCCAAGGGACGGGAGCGGGACGAGAGAAAACGGCCTACCGGTCGCGGTCCAGGACGCTCGGAGGGACGCCCGTCCGGCACCGCGGCACCCGAGACCGCGCCCTCAGCCCCGCGCTCGGGAGTCGAGGCGGGCGCGGGTGACGACGAGCGCCCCAAGCCTCGCCGCCTCGCTCCCGGGCACGTGCACCGCTCTGCAGTCCTCGAGACCCTCCCCCCCGAGCAGAGGCCTATCGCTGAGCAACTGCTCCGCGGCGGGATGCCTGCCGTGCGTCAGGCCGTCGAGGCCCAGAACCAGGCGGCGCGGGAGGACGGCTCTCCCGCGATACCCGCGGGTCAGGTGCTGGCGCTGGCCGAGCAGCTCCTCCCCCGGCTCAAGACCGCGGAGTGGCGCGACCGAGCCGAGGCCGCGGCCAAGATGGCCGACGAGATCAGCCTGCGCGACCTGCGCTCGGTGGTGGCGGGCGCGGACGCGGCGGCGCGCGACGACGAGACCCGCTTGCTGGCCAGCACCTTGCGCGACGCGCTCGAGTCCCGGTTGCGCCAGCAGCGCGACGCCTGGCTGGCAGAGATCGGCGCAGCGCTCGACGAAGGAAGGCTGGTGCGCGCCCTGCGGCTGTCCGCTCGCCCCCCCGATCCCGGCGCCCGCTTCCCCGCTGAGGTGGCGGCGCGCCTCAGCGCCGCCGCGGGCGAGGCCATGGCCGCCGACACGCCTCCCGATCGTTGGACTGCGGTGCTCGACGCCGTGGGCGCCTCCCCCGTGCGTCGCCTGGTCAAGCCGGCGGGACTGCCCGATACCCCGGGCGAGGACCTTCTCCGCGCGGCCAGGCAGGCCTGCGGACGCGTGCCGGCCGTGGCCGCCCTCCTCGGCATCGACATGCCTCCCCCTCCCGGCCCGCCTCGCCCTCCCCGGCCCGCTCCCGCGCGGGGAGGCATCCGCCCCGGTCAGCTCAAGCCCTGGAGCGCCCGGGGCATGCCCTCGAGCCCCGGCCGTACGGGCCGGGCCCGGCCGGCGGTGGACAAGCCCGCGAAACCCGCGCAACCCCCGGCCCCATCCGAGGCCGGGGCGCCCCCCCAGCCCTCAGAGACCTCCGAGGCCGCTCTGCCCTCCGAGCCTTCACAGCCCTCGGCGCCCCCCCAGCCCTCAGAGACCTCCGCTGTCTCCCACGAGCCGGCGCCTCCTGTTGGCGAGGAGACGGAGCCCCCGGTCGGGGCGCAGCCGCCGGCCGCCGAGCACCAGCAGCAGGAGCAGGAGCAGAAGGAGGGGGAGGGGGAGGGCGCCTCGCACCCTCCGACGACTCCCGTGGACGAGTCGCCCAGCAACGGGAGCTGACCCGCTTCCGCCGCGGTTCGCTACTCGCGCTCGATCAGGATGGACGACGGGCTGGCCCGACCCCTGTAGGCGCCGGTGCCGCACTCCTCGTCCCAGCGAGCCCCGCAGCAGGCGCACTCGCAGGAGTCGATGTTGAGCGACGCCAGGTAGAGGCGCGCCACCGCGTAGGCGGTGCAGAACGGGCACTGCAGGTGTGCCGGTGCCCCGTCCTCATCGACGTGCTCGCCCCGTCCGTCTCGACCCTGGTGCCCGTCGCGGTTCGTCTCGCCCACCGCCCTCAGGGTAATCAGGCCCGGGCGCTAGTCTGCGCGACCATGGTCGACTACGAGGTGAAGGGGCGCGCCGCCGTCCTCACCATCCGCCGTCCCGAGGCGCGCAACGCCATCAACGGCGAGGTGGCCGCGGCGATGGAGGCGGCCGTCGACCGTCTCGAGGAGGACCCCGAGGTATGGGTCGGGATCGTGACGGGTGAGGGTCCGGTGTTCTCGGCCGGCGCCGATCTCAAGGCCATCGCCGCGGGTCAGGCCGCGGCACTGCAGACGGCCAGGGGCGGCTTCGCCGGCATCACCCGCAGGGACCGGATCAAGCCCCTCATCGCCGCGGTGGACGGGCCCGCCCTGGCCGGAGGGTGCGAGATCGTCCTGTCCTGCGACCTGGTCGTGGCGTCGACCAACGCCAGCTTCGGTGTTCCCGAGGTGAAGCGCTCGCTCGTCGCCGCCGCCGGTGGGCTCTTCCGGCTCCCCCGGGCCCTGCCTCAGGCGATCGCCATGGAGCTCGTCCTCACGGGAGACCCCATCCCCGCAGCCCGAGCCCACGAGCTGGGGATGGTCAACCAGCTCGTAGAGCCCGGTCAGGCCCTGCCTGCCTCCCTGGCCCTGGCCGAGCGCATCAGCGCGAACGCCCCCCTGGCCGTGCGCGAGAGCCGGGGCATCGTCAAAGAGGCCCTCACGTCCGATGACGAGACGCTGTGGCAGCGGACGGGCGAGGCCATGGCCCGCCTGGTGCGGACCGAGGACTTCGCCGAGGGGCCCAGGGCCTTCATCGAGAAGCGGCCCGCGGCCTGGAAGGGCCGCTGAGCCCCCTACCGCGATCGGAGTCAGACCGGCGCGCTCAGGCGATCACGTCGAGGATGCCGTGGTCGTGCAGGAACTCGGCCAGTCCGTCCACCAGCTTGCGATCACACACCTCGGGTAGGGGAACCCACGAGGCCTCAGCCGCGTCGTCGCCGGCGACGGGATCGGCGGGGTCGAGCACCGTCACCCGGAAGTCCAGGATGACGTGGTGGTGGTCGGCGCCGATGCGCTCGACCCACCCGACCAACCCCTCGCACACGCCCTCCAGGCCCGTCTCCTCGGCCAGCTCGCGGACCACGGCCTCGGCCAGGGTCTCGCCTCGCTCCACCCGGCCCCCGGGCACCGACCACTCCCCCGCTGCCGGTCCCCGGCCCCGGCGCACGAGCAACAGCCGTCCCGCGTCGACGGCCACCACCCCGACGCACACCTCGGGGTGACTCACGGCTGGACGCGGTGGTGCATGACGAGAAGGCGCGCCGTGAACCCCGACCCCTCGAAGAAGTTCTTGGTCGCCCGGTCGCCGGGCAGGGCGGTGGCGTCGACGCCCTGGCATCCCCGCTCTGACGCCCACACCAGGAGGGCATCCATCAGCGCCTCCCCCACTCCCACGCCCCTGGCGTCGGGTTCGACGTAGAGGTCGCCGATCACCCCGAGGGTGGTTCCGTCCCGCAGCTGCTCGATCCTGGCGCTGGCGAAGCCCACGACAACCTCGTCGATCGTGCCGGCCAGCACGCAGGAGGAGCCGTCCTCCAGCGCTCGAGCCAGGTCGTCTCCGGCCTCGTCCCGGGCCTCGCGGGCGAGGAACATGGCGCCGCCCCGCTCCGAGGCCACCTCGTCCCGTGCCTGCCGACTCAGCTCCGCAACCCGGACCAGATCGTCGCCGGTTGCGGGGCGGGCCCCCTCGACCACCGCGGTCAGGAGTCGGTCTGGAGCTGGTGGATGCGCGCCAGGATCGTCTTGCGCCCCCGATGGCCGGCCTCGTGGGCCCTGACCTCCTCCAGCTCGTTGGGCGACAGACCGGCCAGGCGCTGCACGACCTGGGAGGCGGAGAGCAGGTCGTAGCCGGGGATGGCCAGGGTGCGGCGGCTGGCGCCGTCCCCCGCCGCGGACGGGTGAGCCGGGGCAGGCGACGCCGCCACTGCGGCAGGGGGCGGGCTGGGGCCCGGGGCCGGGGTGCCCGACCAGGCGCCCTCCGAGCCGTTGGGCCAGGGCCGGTCGACCGTGGCCGTCGCCGGCGCGGGGCTCGCCCGGTCCTGGATCTCGTGCAGGCGGTCGGTGGCCTGGCCGACCAGGCGCTCCACCTCCCGCTGGGCCTGGCCCAGGGCGAACTGTCCCGCCATCTTGGCCAGCGCGAGCTGGCCGCTCACCTGGCGGCGGCCCCTCTCCACCAGCCTGGGCAACTCGTCGCGCACGGTCAGGGCCAGGCCCACGGGTGCGTAGAACAGGAGGTCCAGAGCCTGCTCGACGGCCTGCTCGACGGGCGACTGCTCCTCGGTCACGGAGTGCTCCTTCCCCAGCCGCCCGGTCTAGACGCAGTCACGGCAGAGCTGGCGTACGGGGTCGGCCAGCTGGCTCGGGTGCTTGACCAGGAAGCAGGACTGGCACACGAACTCGTCGGGTCGCTTGGGGAGCACCTTGGTGGTGGGCTCGCCCCGGTCCTCGGTGTCGGGTACCTCGTCCTCGTCCTCTTCCTCCTCGTCCGCGACGACCAGGCGCTCCTTGAGGATCACGTCCAGGCTGGCCTCGACGTCCTCGTCCTCGACCTCGTCCTCTTCCTCCTCGTCCTCCTCTTCCTCGGTGACGACGGCCGCGGGGGCATCTTCCTCCTCCTCGCCCACGTCCTCGTCGATGTCCTCGTCGACCAGGTCTGTGTCGAGGTCGTCGTCGAGGAGATCCTCCTCAGGCATGTCCTCGAGGTCGGCTTCTTCCAAGTCCTCTGGCTCTACGACCTCCTCGTCCATCTCGTCGAGTTCGTCGTCGAGGTCGTCTGCCATCAGCGTCCTCGGTCGTGGGGCGGTGGATGCGGGCCGGGAGCATACTGCCGCCGCGCCGGGTGCCTGAACGGGATCCGGGTCCGGCCCGGGGTCGGTACCGGAAAAAGGCGAAGATCCGGCCGGGGAATGGCGCCAATCGTCCCGATTCAGCCCGCCGGCCGGGAGCGAGCATGAGGGCCCAGGGAGCCGTTGGTGCCATCCGGTAGCCCACCCGTCCCGGCGTGCCGACGCCCGGGCGACTGGGTTATTGGGATGTTCTCTACTTGGCTCCCTGAACCCCCAGCTGCCTTCAGCGCCCCCTCCCGCGCACACTGCTCGAGAGGCCCACGACCTGGCGTCTGGGGCGTCGGGGCGTAGTTATGGCGCGCGCGCGACCGCGCCGTCAAGGGCCGATCCACCCCGGTTGATCAGGCTGTTCGCGCGTCTGTGCAGGTCAGGCGCGTGCAAGAAACCGGCAAAGAAAACTTCAGGGTGCGAACCGGTCGCGAAGGGCAAGGACGTCGACCACGTACTGACGCGTCCCCGGGTGCATGCCCTCCCGCTGCAGGGAGGCCAGACCCTGGGCATAGGCGGCGATGGCCCCGGCCTCGTTCCCGCCCGTGCGCCCCAGCAGATATGCCATGTAGCGGGCGGAGAGCAGGACGTTGTCCTCGGGGCGGGCGGGGTCCAGGGACTGGTTCAGCAGCCCGTTGGTGAACGACACCGTTATTGGGAGTAGCTGGCCTATCCCCACGGCGCCGATGTGCGAGACGACCTGCGTCTGCCAACCCGACTCCTGCCAGGCCAGGGCCTCGAGGAGGGGGGCGGGCACACCGGTGGCCTCCGACGCCCGCACGAACGCGGGCAGAAGGGCCACCCGCTCGGGATGGGCCCGGAGCTTGGCGGGGGCGTTGGCCGACAGTCGGGGCGCGGCCTTGCGCCTGCGTCGGGATTTGAGCGCGGAGCGGGCCCGGGTCCTGGGAGTGGCGGCGACCCGGCGCCTGGCAGGGGCGGCCGTGGTGACACGGGGCTTGGCGCTGATGGGACGGGCCCGTGGGGCCTGGGCCGTGCGCTGGGACGCGGCGCCGGCGGGGGCCGTGCGCCCCGGCCCGTAGGCGGCCTGGCCTAGCTGGAGCACCACCCCCAGGGCGGTCAGGGCGGCCGCAGCCCGGACGGTGCGGCGACGGGCGCCGGTGGGCAGGCGATCGGGGCGTCTGGGCATGGCGGCAGCGACGAACGACTCCTCGAGGCTCCGCCCTCGGCCCCCAGGGTACGCCACACCTACCTCATGAGCAACACGTGCAACAGAGGTCGCCGGCCCTCAGCCGGCCCTCAGCCGCTCAGGTGGGCAGGGTGCGGGTCGCCCGCCGGGTCTCGGCCCGGCGCTCGGCGTCCAGGCGCTCGAGGTCGTAGGTGCCGTGGTCGACGAAGCCCATGAGGGCGGCCACCGAGGGGTGCCCGGCCTGCTCGGCTATGAGCCGGTGCATCTCCTGGGCCAGTCGCCGGTACTCGGGGTGACCCTGGGGCCCGGAGCGCAGCTCCAGCATGTGCATGGCCTCGCGGGCGTTCATCTGCAGCACGTAGCGCACGCGGAAGGCCAGCCCGACGGCATAGGCGGCCTGGCCCGGGAAGCTCGGCGCCAGGGCCTCGTACAGGTCGGCGGAGCGGCCCAGCGACTCCTCGAACCGCTCCTGGTAGCCCGCCTCGACGATGGCGTCGGGGACGACGTAGCCGTGCCTGGGGGTCAGCTCCTGCCATTCGATGGTGAGCATGCGGTGACGCTGGAGGTCGCGGAAGGCCCCGTAGTCCGACAGCACGTCGAAGCGATAGAAGGTGCGCTCCAGGGCCCGGCCCGGGCGGTGGCGGCGGTTGGCACGCTCGCCTGCATAGCCCTGCACCACGGCCAGCTTCTCCTCGGCCGACAGGCGCCGGACCCGGGCCAGCACCTGGTCCTCCGGTAGGTGGGTGTAGGGGTAGAGCATGGCCGCCACGACCTTGTCCTCCCCGTCGGGGTCGAAGTCGACCAGCGTGACCGACGGACGGGGCTCGGGTTCCTCCCGGCCGAAGAGCGAGGAGGCCACCTCCTCCATCACCACCCTGTTGCGTTCCAGGTAGGCCGACCAGGCCCCGCCCCGGTCGGGCGCGTCCACCCGCTTGAGGAACGAGGGGATGACCTTGCGCAGCTCCTCCAGCATGAGCTCGGCGTAGGCCCGGGCCTCGGGCAGGGCGTGGGCCCGCATGCGCAGGAGAAGGGCCTCGTAGGCCTGGCCCGTGCCGTAGATGCCCACGTTGGAGAGCGAGGCCGCGGGCAGCAGGCCCCGCAGCGCGTCGAAGGCCTTGGCCCGGATGGCCTGGCGGTGGACGAAGTCGGAGTCACCCTCCTCGTTGGGGTAGCGCGCCGCGAACCACGTCTGCATGGCCGGGACCAGCGAGGCGTAGGTGTCGAACATGCGGTCCATCTCGCCCACGTAGCGCGCACCCATGGCCGACTCGCAGATCTTGGGGTCGCGGTAGTAGCGGTAGCGGCCCTCGAGCCGGGTGTCGTAGGCGATGTAGCGGGTGGACTGCTCGAGGTAGCTCATGAGCCGGCCCCACTCCAGGACCTTGGTCAGCAGGTTGGAGGCCTGCTCGCAGGCGAGGTGCACCCCGCCGAGCTGGGCGACGGAGTCGTCGCCGTACTCGTAGAAGACCCGGTCGTAGAGCTCCTCGGCCCGCCTCAGCCCGACGGTGGCGTCGATGGTGGCGTCCCCGGAGATGTCGAGGTCGCCCACGAACTCGTCCAGGAAGAGCCGGCGCAGGCTCTTCGGTGAGCGGGAGTAGCGGGCGAAGAGGGCGCCCTTGACCACCTCGGGCAGGTTGACCAGGGCGAAGACGGGCAGGTCGAGGTTGGTGAAGTACCGCCGGAGGACGTCCTGCTCCTCGTCGGTGAAGCGTTCGGCGGCATAGGGGTGCATGACCCTGGAGGTTACGGCGGCCGTCGGGGCCAGCAGTGGACCGCTCCCAGTGGGCCTCAGACCACCACCCGCAGGGCGTCGGGCACGAGGCGGACCGACAGGTTGGAGGCCCGGCCCACCCTCTCGCCGTCGAGCTCCACGGCCAGGCGGCGGTCTGCCTCGAGCTGGGCTGCTGGCACCCGTCGCTCCCGGATGCGGGGATGGGGCAAGTGGGCGCCGTGGTGCAGCCTCGCCCTCACCTTGGCCAGGTCACCGAGGCGGAGCCGGGCCTCGTACACGTCGAGCAGGCCGTCGTTGGGATGCGCCCTGGGGCCCAGGTTCCACCTTCCCCGCCACTGGGCGTTCATCGCCGCGACCACCTGGGTCCAGAGCCGGTCGTGGGCGACGAGGTGGGCCATGAAGAGGTGGAGGCGCCCGTCGACGAGGGCCTCGCCCAGGTCCACAGGGAAGGTCATCGCCGCAGACGACCACAGCCTGCCGGCGTCCGCTCCCCCGCCCAGGGTGCGGCACAGGTCCCCTCCCACCAGGCCCAGGACGGGCCAGGGCCGGCCCTCCAGGCGGGCCGCCTCCAAGACCCGGCGGGCGGCGGCGTCGTCGGCCACGACCACGCCCTCGGCCGGCAGGGGCGAGGACCACCCCCAGGCCTTGCCCTTGGCCACCGTCATGGCCAGGCTCCACCGCCGGTCAGGGCAGCGCGTACGGTCACGGCACCGCGCCTCCCACCACCGAGGAGGCGGCCACGACGCCCCTGAAGAGGCGGTCGGCGGCGGTGCGGGCCGCGGCCGCGGTGGCGGGGTCCGGGGCCACGTCTCCCAGCTGGCGGAGCAGGTCGAGCAGCTGCTTGACGTTGCGCACGAAGTCCCCGCCCGAGATCTCCTCCTCCGCGATGACCTCCCCCAGGTCCTCCCCCGCGGCCCAGGCGTAGGCCGCGGCCACGAAGCCGGGGTCGGGGGGCCGCGTCGCGGGCAGGCCGCCCTCCTCCTCGGCCGCGTTGAGCTGGTGGCTGAGTCGCTCGATCCGGGCCCAGCGCTCCCTGACCCGCTGCGATGGGAACCAGGGCGTGGTGGCCGGTCCCGGTCCACGGGCCTCGAAGGTGAACACCGACGCCAGGGCCGCCACCGAGGCGGGGTCGAGGCCGTCGAGGAGCCCCGTCTCCAGACCCTCGGCCACCAGGAGGTCGCACTCGTGGTAGATGCGGCCCAGCCGCTCTCCGGCACCCGTGAGGCGCCAGCCGTCCACATAGCCCCAGGCCTCTAGGACCCGCAGAACCCGGTCGAACTGGCGGGCCAGGGACTCGCTGCGGCCGCGGATGCGCGTCTCCAGGCGGCGGGCATCGCCGCTGAGCCGGTCGGCTCGGGCCGCGGCCCGCAGGTGCTCGCGCAGGTCGGGGCAGGACGCCACGGGGTGGGCCGACAGCGGGTCGGGTCGGGTGCGGGCGTCGCCACGGTCGTCGCCATCTTCGCCATCGACCGCGCCAGGCCGGGGATCGCCGGCGGGGGGCCGGTCGGCCGGGGGCAGCCGGGCGCCCCGCAGGGCAGCGGCGGTGTCGCGCAGGAACCGTTGGCTGGACGGCTCGTAGGGGGCGGGGAGCTCGATGCGGCCGACGGCCCGGGGCGGCTCGCCGAAGTCGCGCTCGTGGAGGGTGATCTTGCGGGTGTCGACGCTCACGCCGCCGACCCGCACCTCTCCCCCGCGCCGCCGGCTCGTCGTGATGACGGCCAGCCTCCCCCCGGCCACGGCCCCTGGGAGGGAGAGCACGTCGCCGGGCCTGAGCCGCTCCAGGGCCTGGTGGACCTTGTCCTTGGACCAGGCGCTGCGGATGGCGGCCCGCTCGCCCCCCTGCGCGTGGCGCTGCAGCTCCAGGTACTCGTGGATGTCCCCCCTGTCGCACGCGGCCCGGGCCCGGGCCGCGGCCAGGAGCTGGGTGGTGCGCTCGAGCTGAGCCTCGAGGCGCACGACGTCGGCATCGGCCCGGTACTGGGCGAAGGAGAGGTTGAGCAGGTGGTGGGCCTGGTCGGGCCGGTACCGGTGCACCAGGTTGGCGGCCATGTTGTAGGTGGGCCGGAAGGAGGACGTGAGGGCGTAGCTGCGGGTCGACGCCAGCCCCGCCACCTGGTCGAAGGGCACGAACGGCGACCACAGCACGATGGCGTAGCCCACCTCGTCTATCCCCCGGCGCCCGGCCCGCCCCGTCAGCTGGGTGTACTCCCCCGGGGTGAGGAACTCGTGGCGCTCGCCCGTGAACTTGGTGAGCTTCTCGATCACCACCGAGCGGGCGGGCATGTTGATCCCCAACGAGAGCGTCTCGGTGGCGAAGACCACCTTGACCAGGGCGGCCGCGAAGCAGGCCTCCACCGCCTCCTTGAAGGGCGGAACCAACCCGGCGTGGTGGGCCGCCAGCCCCGCCTCCAGCCCGTCCAGCCAGGCGCCGTAGCCGAGCACGCGCAGGTCCTCGTCGGTGAGGGACTCGACCTTGGCCTCGGCGATGGCCCGTATGTCGCGCCTCTCCTCGGGCGTGGTCAGGCGCACGCCGTCGCGCAGGCACTGGCGCACGGCCTCGTCGCAGCCCATCCTGCTGAAGACGAACACGATGGCGGGGAGCATGTCTTCCTCTTGCAGCCGCTCCACCACCTCGGTGCGCCGGGGGGTGTAGGTCGAGGACCGGGGCCGGCCCCGGGACGGCCGATGGTGCGACTGGCGGGCGGCCTGGCTGTCCAGGGCGGCCGCCTCTCCGTTGGGGCGGCCGTCGACGAAGGTGGGCAGGAGGTGGAGGCGCTCACTGTGCCTCTCCCCCACCAGGTAGAGGTTGCGCAACTCGACGGGCCGCCTCTCCTCGATGACCGCCGCGGTCGCGCCCCGCACGGTCTCGATCCAGTCGGCGAACTCCTCGGCGTTGGACACCGTGGCCGACAGGCACACCAGATCCACGTCGGGCAGAGCGTGGATGATGACCTCCTCCCACACCGCGCCGCGGTAGGGGTTCTGGAGGTAGTGGACCTCGTCGAGCACGACGTAGCGCAGGCCCGACAGGGTCGATGACCGGGCGTAGATCATGTTGCGCAACACCTCGGTCGTCATCACCACGACGGGCGCCTCGCCGTTGATGGAGTTGTCCCCGGTGAGCAGCCCCACGCCCTCGCTGCCGTGTATGGCCACCAGGTCGCGGTACTTCTGGTTCGAGAGCGCCTTCAGAGGGGTCGTGTAGAAGGCCTTGTTGCCCTCGGCCAGGGCCCGGGCCACGGCGTACTCCGCCACCACCGTCTTGCCCGAACCCGTGGGAGCGGCGACCAGCACCGAGCGCCCGGCGTCCAGGGCGTCCAGCGCCTCCCGCTGGTAGGGGTCGAGGGCGAAGTCGAGGGACGCGACGAAGGCGTCACGCCGCCTGCCTCGCGGCTCGACCTCCCTCTGACCTGCGCCCGGGTCGGCCCGGTCCGGATTCGCTGTCCCCATACCTCCAGCCTTCAGCGTCTGGGCCCGCTCAGCGCTTCAGCAGCCTCCCCACCAGGATGGCTCCCTCGTAGAACACGTACATGGGCACGGCCATGGCGAACATGGAGAAGGGGTCGGCGCTGGGCGTGATGACGGCGGCCACCACGAAGATGGCGAGAAAGGCCCAACGCCTCCACGAGCGCAGCTTGGCGCTGGTCAACACGCCCGCCAGCTCGAGGGACACCAGCACCACGGGGAACTCGAAGGCGATCCCAAAGGCCAGGATCATGAGCAGGATCAGGCGCAGGTACTTGCTGGGGCTGAAGAAGGTGCGCAGCGAGTTGCCGCCCACGTAGATCAGGAAGTGCAGCGCCTGGGGGAACGTGAGCATGGCCACCAGTCCCCCGAGGGAGAACAGCACGATGGAGGCCGCGATGAAGGGGATGGCGTAGCGCTTCTCCTTGGGGTGAAGCCCGGGGGTCACGAAGCGCCACAGCTGCCACAGCACCACGGGTGAGGCGAAGAAGAGCCCCGACCACCCCGCGATCTTGAGGCGCAAGGTGAACGGCTCCAGGGGATCGGTGACCAGCAGGATCCTGGTGCAGGGCGTGCCCGAGGGCAGGTGCTGAACCTGGCAGTAGGGATGGACGAGCACCGAGAGGATGCCGTTGTAGAGGAAGAAGCCGACGGTGGCTCCCAGCCCCACAGCCACGACGGAGATCACCAGCCGCCGGCGCAGCTCGGCCAGGTGCTCGACCAGCGTCATCTGGCCGCCGGGGGCGGCTTGAGGCTTGCGCCTGCGTTTGGGGAGCCGGATGCGGATTGGAGATTCTCGCCGTCGAGAGCGTCAGTTCAGGCCCGGGTCTCCCGCGGGCACGGGTGGGGACTCGGGCTGGTGCCCCGGGGCTGGTCCGGCCGTCCCCGGTGGCGGGCCCGGCGGCGTGGCCGGCCCGGCCGGGGCCAGCGTGGTCGGGGCCGAGGGCTCATCCGATCCCGGGGCGCGCTCGGAGGGGTGGGGCTCGGAGAAGGCGCGCATGGGCTCCTGCAGGGCGCCGCGGACCTCGGCCTCGAAGCCCGAGGTGACCCGGCGGAACTCGCGGTAGGCCCGCCCCGCCTGCCGTGCGACCTGGGGCAGCCGCTCGGGGCCCAGGACGATGAGGGCGATCACCAGCACCACGATGATCTTCTCGGGGCCGATGTACACGCCGGCCGATTCTACCGACAGTCCCTGCGGGGCCCGGGCCCGCCGGGGTCGCCCTCGATTCCCGCCGGGGCGGGGCTCAGGCGGGTGTGCGGGAGGAGGTCAGGCGGGCTCGTCCCAGCTCACCGAGGCGGTGAGGCGGTCGAACCAGCCCTCCTGCTGCAGGGCGAAGTGGAACTCCAGGAGGTCGTCGTAGGAGATGGGCGCCCCGGCGTGGATCTCGTCCAGCTCGGCGGGCAGCTCCCACGTCGACATGCGCACGCCCGAAGACACCAGCACCTCGACGACGCGGGTCTCGGCCGGCTTGGCCACGGCCAGGCGGCAGGCCGGGCAGCGGAAGGCATAGGAACCCTCATTGGTCGTGGTGCAGACCAGCACCTGCACGTCGGCGCTCGTCAGCTCGACGTCGCCACAGGTGGGGCAGCTCGCTCGGATGGTGGCCACGGACTCTCCCTTCCAGACCCACCCGAGGGATCGGCGAAACGGGCCCGACAGTTGAGCGCGTGAGAGGGGTTTCGCCCGGCGGTTCGCGTATTTCCCGAGCTTTGTCCCCGGTTCGCGCCGAGGGTGGCTGAACGCTCAATCCTCCCCCGGGCGGAACCGATACGCAGGGTGATGACCCAGTCCTCTTTGGTACGCCTCGAGCGCCTCCAGGCCATCCTGCGCGCCCTGACGGCGGGGGGCAATCCCGAGCGGGTCCTCATCCAGGTCCTGGACGCGGTCGTGAGCGAGGCGGGCGGGACCTACGGCCTGGTGTGCCGCATCACCGACGGCCGGGTCGTCCCCCTGGCCAGCACGGCGCTGGTCGGCGTCGGGGGCTCGGGCAAGCGCCTGCTGGAGGCGGGCCAGGCCGCCATCACCTCCCGCAGGCTGGTACGCCAGCGCGAGGGGTCGGGCGGCGCCGAGATCGTGGCTCAGCCCCTGCGCTTCGAGCAGCGCAGCGTGGGCGCACTGGTCATCGGGGGGGGCGCCCGGGTCCTGGACGCCATGCCCCTGGGCGCCTACGCCGACCTGGCCGCGCTGGCCATCGTGCGCCAGCCCGCCGTGCCCGTGAGCAGCTCGGCCGAGGTGGTCGACGTGCTCAACGTCGTCACCGCCGATCTCGACATGACCTCGGTCCTCTCCCGGGCCTTCGACGCGGCCGAGCGGCTCTTCGGCTCGGTGGCGGGCTTCTGCGCGCTGGGCGAGTCCCAAGCGATGCGCATCGTGCACTACGTCGGCTTCGAGCGAGAGGCGCTGCGGGTGGCCAGCCGTCACCCTCAGTTCCGGGAACTGCTCGAGCTGTCGGAGCTCTGCGTCCACGCCCCCGCTCCCGCCGCGCTGGTCCACCTGGCCCCCCCGGGGACGGTAGGCATCGGCGTGCCCCTGGCTGCGCCCGGCAACCACCTCGGTCGCCTTGTCCTGTTCGTGAGCACGGTGCCCGACGCCGCCGGCCAGCACCTCCTGCGCGGCTTCGGCGGCCAGGTTGCCCTGGGCCTGCGGGCCGCCGGCGCGGCCCGGGCCGTGGGCGAGCGTGAGGAGCAGCTGGCCTCGGTCGTCCACTCCATGGCCAGCCCCGTTCTGGTGGTGGACGAGGCCGGACGCTTCGCCATGCTCAACAGCGCGGCCAGCGAGCTGTTCCGCCTGTCCCATGCCTTCGAGCTGGGCCAGCCCGTGGCCGGCAAGCTGCACAACCCCGTCCTGGAGTCGCTGCTGACCGGGGACGTGGACGTCACCACCGAGGTCGTCGTCGACGCGGGCGAGGACGAGGCCCGGGCCTTCCGGGCGACGGTGCGCCGGGTGCGGTCGGCGGGCGGACGGGTGCTGGGCCGCCTGCTGGTGCTGGACGACGTGACCGCGGACCGGGAGGCGGAGCAGCTGAAGGCCGACTTCGTGGCCGTCATCGGCCACGAGCTCCGCACCCCCCTCACGGTCATGAAGGGCTACATCCACACCCTGGCCCGGCGGGGCGCCCAGATGGACGACGAGAAGCGACAGCGGGCCTACGACGCCCTGGTCACCAACGCCTCCCGCCTGGAGCGTCTCATCGAGGATCTCCTCTTCGTCTCCGCCATCGAGCGCAGGCGGGTGGCGCTGGACCTGGAGTCGTGCGAGGTCGGCGGTCTTCTCGACGACCAGGCCGACGACCGGGTCTCGGTGCGCCATCCCAGGCGCAAGGTGGAGGCCGCCGTCGACCGGGGCAGGCTCGAGCAGGTGATCCACCACCTGCTGGACAACGCCCGCAAGTACTCGGACGGTCCCATCGTCCTGGAGCTGGTCGACCGGGGCGAGGAGATCGAGATCTCGGTGTCCGACCAGGGACCGGGTATCTACTCGGGGGACATCCCCATGATCTTCGAGCGCTTCCGCCAGATCGACGGGACGGGCACCCGGGCCCACGGTGGGCTCGGGATCGGGCTGTACCTCTGCCGGCGGCTGGTGGAGGCCCAGGGGGGGCGCATCTGGTGCGAGAGCCGCCTGGGGGTGGGCAGCCGCTTCGCCCTGACCCTGCCCAAGGACGGTCCTGCCGACGCCGCCGTGGCCCGCTCGCCCGAGTCCGTGGCTGCGGCGTCGCACGTCACCTCGGCCCCCATGGGCGCGACCGTCTCGGTGACCGAGGCCGGCGCCATCGACGTCGACTCCCCCTTCCCACCCTCCCCCACCACCGACCTGTCGGCCTTCTGATCCTCCTCCCCGTCGAGGCGGGAACGGGCCCGCCGCTGACACGATGGGGACGTGGAGCCGCTGCTGTCCCACCCCATCGGCTTCGCCCATCGCGGGGCGCGCGCCCACGCCCCCGAGAACACCATCGAGGCCTTCCGGCTGGCCCTCCGCCTCGGGGCCAACGGCCTGGAGAGCGACGTGTGGCTCACGGCCGACGGGGTCGCCGTGCTCGACCACGACGGCGTCGTGCGCTCGGGGGTACGCCGGCGCCCCATCGCATCGGTGCCCCGCGCCGCCCTGCCTGCGCACGTGCCCACGCTCGAGGACCTGTATGCCGAGTGCGGCACCGCCTTCGAGCTTTCCCTCGACGTGAAGGACCCCGAGGCCGCGCCCCGGGTGATCGCCGTCGCCCGTGCCGCCGGGGGCGACGCGGTGGGCAAGCTGTGGCTGTGCCATCACGACTGGGGCCAGGTGGCGGCCTGGCGCCCGCTGGCGGACGAGGTGCGGCTGGTCGACTCGACCCGGCTCCGGCGCATGCGTGAGGGGCCCGAGCGCAGGGCGGCCACCCTGGCCGAGGAGGGCATCGACGCCGTCAACCTGCACCACACGGATTGGACCGGCGGCCTGACTACCTTGTTCCACCGCTTCGAGCGCATGGCCTTCGGGTGGGACGCCCAGCACGAGCGGGTGCTGCTCTCGCTCCTCCACATGGGAGTCGACGCCGTGTACAGCGACCACGTCGACCGCATGGTCGACGCCTTGGCTCAGGCCCGCCGCTGAGCGCCTGGAGCCGCTTGAGCGCCTGGAGCCGCTTGAGCGCCTGGAGCCGCTACAGCGACTGCTGCTACAGGAACTGCAAGGAGGACAGGGGCCAGACGAGCACGAAGGCCCGCCCCACGATGAGCGACTTGGGGATGGCGTGGAAGAAGCGGCTGTCGCGGGAGTTCGACCGGTTGTCGCCCATGACCCAGTACTGCCCTGGCGGGATCACCTGACGGTCGATGCCCGTGGTCGTCGTGCCCGCCGGGAGGTAGGGCTCGCGCAGGGTGCGGTCGTTGATCACCACCTGGCCGTCAACGCTCTGGATGGTGTCGCCCGGCAATCCGATGACGCGCTTGATCAGGTCCTTGATGGCGGGCGCCCCGCCCTCCAGCTTGGGGCGGGTGAAGACCACGACGTCGCCCCTGTGGACGGGATGGGCGTGATAGGCGAGCTTGTTGACCAGCACCCGGTCGCCCACCTTGAGGGTGGGCTCCATGGACCCGGACGGGATGTAGAAGGCCTGTATGACGAAGGCCTTGATGACCAGGGCGGCGATGAGGGCGGCGGCCACGATGGCGACCCACTCCACCACCGACCGCACCGCGCCGCCGTGCCGGGCCCGCTCCTTCTCCGCGACCGGCACCGGCGGAGACCACTCCGGCCGGGCCAGCGACCCGGTGGCGGGCTCAGGACCGGGCTCGGGGCCGGGGGCCACCGGTGGGACCCCTTGGGCCGGCGTGGGAGGACCCGTCCCCGGGTCGGCGGCCGCCCACCGGGGCACGGTCCAGCCCGCGCCGTGCTCGCCGGGTGCGGGCGCGGCGGGTCCGGAAGGCGGATCCTCAGGAGCCGGGGTGACGTCGGTCATGGCCGGAGGCCGAGGCTACCGGGTCCGTCGCGGAGGGACGCGGCAGCTACGCCGGCGGCGCCCGCGTAGGTGAAGAAGCCTGCGTCCTGAGCCGGCCCCCGGCCCATGGTGGTCACCTCCACGGCCGTCTGGGCCAGCAGCGCGGCCATGTCGGGCACGTCGAGCTCCACCACGTCGTGGCCGCCCAGCCCACCCAGCTCCACCCTGCTCGCGCCAGAGGGGATGGGGACGACGGCGCGCTCGTGGGCGTACTGCAGCGCGGCCACCGAGTGGTGGCTCAGGCCGCGGTGGCGGGGGCGGGCGTCGGCGTCGGACCAGCGCAGCGCCACCACCGGCCGGGCGCCGGCCCGACCGGCCAGGTCCACGATGCCCGCCACCTCCAGGGCGCTGAAGCCGGTGGCGGTGGAGGTGCCCACGACGCCCGGGCCCGTCCCCACCACGATGGCCTCGGCTCCGAAGTCGCGGCGTGCGACCTGCAGACCGGACACGAGGTTGACGGCCTCGCGGTCGCCCCCGAAGGCCTGGCCCACGGTGACCGTGCCCACCAGCAGCCCCTTCTCGGTGAGGGCGGCCACCAGGTCCGACAGGGCAAGGGGAAGGCTCCCGCCGTCGGTCATGACGTAGCAGAGGGGCGAGCCGGGAGCGGCGTGGGCGTAGGCCACGGCCACGCAGGCCACCTGGCTGTGGAGCCCGCAGGCGACGACCGGGGTTCCCGCTAGGTCGGCGGGAGGCTCCTCCCCCGCCTCTTCGGCCGCGCCCACGTCGACCTGGAGGCTGGTGTAGCGCAGCTTCATGACCCGGCCCCCGCCGGGCTCCGACCACTCCTCCCGGGCCAGGTTCCAGTGCACGACGTCCCAGCCCCCCGTCCCCAGGCCCAGCTCGACCGCGGTGGTGTTGAGGACAACCCGGTCGCCCACGGCCACGGGACCGGTCAGGCGGGTCAGCACGTAGGCCCGTCGGCCGTCCACCTCCACCCTCTGGAGCCCGGGGCGCTGGCTGATGAGGCTGGTGACCGTGCCGGTGCGGAAGGAGGGCACGCCGGGGCGGCCTACAGGCTGGCGATGAGCTTCTCGACCCTGTCGTCGCGCGACTTGAAGGGGTCCTTGCACAGAACGGTCCGCTGGGCCTGGTCGTTCAGCTTGAGGTGGACCCAGTCCACGGTGAAGTCCCGCCGCCGCTCCTTGGCCTTCTTGATGAACTCCCCCCGCAACCGGGCCCGGGTCGTCTGCGGAGGTGTGTCGACGGCCGCGTCGATGTCGGCGTCCTCGCACATGCGCTCGACGAGGCCCCGGGACTGCATGCGGTAGAAGAGGCCCCGCTCCCGGCTCACGTCGTGGTACTGCAGGTCCATGAGCGCCACCTTGGGATGGGTGAGCGCATGACCGTGACGGTCGCGGTAGCGCTCGATGAGGTGATGCTTGATGACCCAGTCGCACTCACGGTCGAGGGTCATGGGGTCCTTCTCCAGGCCCTCGAGGCAGTGGGTCCACATGTTCAAGGCCTGCTCCTCCAGCGCGTTGAGGCCCTTGAGCTCGTGGTAGCGCTGGGCCCGGGTCAGGTACTCGGACTGGATGTCCAGCGCGCTCACCTCACGCCCGTTGGCCAGCCTCACCCGCCTGCGGCAGGTGATGTCGTGGCTGATCTCCCTGATGGCCCGGATGGGGTTCTCCAGCGTCATGTCCCGCATGACCTGGGCGTCCTCCAGCATCCGCAGCAGGATGCTGGTGGCACCGACCTTCAGGAAGGTGGCGTACTCGCTCATGTTGGAGTCCCCCACGATCACGTGCAGCCGGCGGAAGCGCTCGGCGTCGGCGTGGGGCTCGTCCCTGGTGTTGATGATGGGCCGGCTCCTGGTCGTGGCCGAGGAGACGCCCTCCCAGATGTGCTCGGCCCGCTGGCTGATGCAGTACATCGCCCCCCGGGCCGTCTGCAGCACCTTGCCCGCGCCGGCGTAGATCTGCCTGCTCACGAAGAAGGGGATGAGGGTCTCGGAGTAGTGGCCGAAGTCGTCGCGCCGGCTGGTCAGGTAGTTCTCGTGGCAGCCATATGAGTTCCCCGCCGAGTCGGTGTTGTTCTTGAACAGGTAGATGACGCCCCTGATCCCCTCCTCCCTCAGGCGCTGCTCGGCCGAGAGGAGGAGGTGCTCGAGGATGCGCTCCCCCGCCTTGTCGTGGATGACCAGGTCGAGGACGGAGTCGCACTCCGGGGTGGCGTACTCCGGGTGGCTGCCCACGTCGAGGTAGAGGCGGGCGCCGTTCTCCAGGAACACGTTGCTGGAGCGACCCCAGCTCACCACCCGGCGGAACAGGTAGCGCGCCACCTCGTCGGGGCTCAGGCGGCGCTGGCCACGGAGGGTGCAGGTCACGCCGTACTCGTTCTCGAGTCCGAAGATGCGTCGATCCACTGCACGCCACGGTACCGTTCAATTCGTGGGCTCCCGTCGAATGGTCCACCTGACGAGCGTGCAGGGGCCCTTCCACGCGAGGGTCGTCGTCGCCCGCCTCGGCGCCGAGGGCATCCTCACCGAGCTCCGCCCCCCGGTGGACGGCCCCTACCCGGTCCTCCGGCCCGTGGACGTGTACGTGAACGAGGAGGAGGCGGAGGCGGCCCGCGAGCTCCTGCTGGCCGATGAGGTGGAGGCGGCCCTGGCCGATGTGGGTGACCCGTTTCCCGGGCTCACCGACGAAGGCCGCGAAGCGGACGCAGAAGCCAGGGACTGGGCCGCGGCCGGCTCCGCCCGCAGGGCCCGGCACACCTGGATCCTGGTCGCCGCCCTGGTGGCGCTGGCCGCCCTGTCCTTCGCCCACCTGCTGAGCTGAATCGCCCGAGACGAGGGCCTCAGGCCAGGAGCTGGGCTGTCTCCGCGGCCTCGACGCGACGAAAGGCCCGCCTGGGCCGGGAGCGGGCCAGCACCGCGATCTCCAGCTCGCCGGGGTCGATCTGACGGTCGGGGCCGGCCAGCGCCCGCACGGCCGCCTTGAGGGCGTCGGCCAGCGAGATGCCCTCCCGGTAGTCGCGCTCGACCCGCTCGGCGATGGCGTCCGCCTCGCCGCCGATGACGGCGAAGTTGCGCTCGTCGACGACGGTGCCGTCATAGGAGATGTGGAAGAGCTGGTCGTGCCCGGGGGCGGAGCCCACCTCGGCCACCAGGATCTCCACCTCGAGAGGCTTGATGTCGTGGGTGAACACCTGGCCGATTATCTGGGCATAGGAGTTGGCCAGCGAGCGGGCGTCCACGTCCTCCCGGCTGTAGGTGTAGCCCTTGATGTCGGCGTGACGGACGCCGGCCTGACGGAGCTGGTCGTACTCGTTGAACTTGCCCACTCCGGCGAAGGCGATGCGGTCGTAGATCTCGCTGATCTTGTGGAGCGTGCCCGAAGGGTTCTCGCCTGCGAGGACGATCCCGTCCTCGCAGGCCATGCCGATGAGGGAACGTCCCCGGGCTATGCCCTTGCGGGCGTAGTCGGCCTTGTCCTTCATCAACTGCTCGGGGGCGACGTAGAAGGGCATGCTCATGGCCGCTGCCCCATGGCCTTCTTTTGCTCGATGAGGTTCCCGAAGCGCTCCGCCACCTCGGAGTCCTCCACGTGCTGGAAGCCCTGCGCGGTGATGGTGGCGACCGTCGGGTAGATCCCACGCACCACGTCGGGACCGCCCGTGGCCGAGTCCTCGTCGGCCGCCTCGTACAGGGCCAGGATGGCGAGCTCGATGGCGTCCTCCCTGCCCATGCCGTCACTGAAGCCGAGCTTCACCGCGGTGCGGGCGTCGCGCCCCCCCGAGCCGGTGGCGTGGAAGTCGGCCTCCTCGTAGCGGCCGCCGGTGACGTCGTAGGTGAAGATGCGCCCCACCCCCCTGCGGTTGTCGTAGCCCGCGAAGAGGGGCACGACAACGAGGCCCTGCATGGCCATGGGGAGGTTCTGGCGGATCATCTGGCCCAGCTGGTTGGCCTTTCCCTCCAGGCTGAGCGTCACCCCCTCGACCTTCTCGTAGTGCTCGAGCTGGGTCTGGAAGAGCCTGACCATGTCCAGGGCGGGCCCGGCCGCGCCGGCGATGGCGACGCCGGAGTTGCGGTCGGCCTCGAAGACCTTGTCCAGGGCCCGGTGGGCGATGGTGGGCCCTTCCGTCGCCCGCCTGTCCCCCGCCATCACCACGCCTTCGCCGTAGCGGAGGGCCACGATCGTGGTGCCGTGGCGGAGCTCCATCGGGGGGTTCCCGCCCTGGGCTCGGGGCGTGGGAGGGTCGAGTCCCACCCGGTGGAGCAGCTCGGTGAAGCTGGGTCCGGGCCCGTCTCCCGGGGGGAACATGGGCAGGCTCATCGCCTGTGGAGGCTACCGGTCAGACGGGATCCCCGGTGAGGGGCACCAGCCGCGTCCGCCGGTGGAAGACGAGGTAGTGCGCGGCTTCGGTGAGCAGGGCGGGGTCCTCCCGGAAGAGACCCAGGGCGTTGTTGCAGCGCACGCAGAGAATCCCCCGCACCTCCCCGGTCAGGTGGTCGTGGTCCACGTGCAGGCTCACGCGCTCGCCAGGCAGCTCCCCGCAGATAGCGCAACCGCCGTCTTGGAGCTCCAGCAATTCGTCATATTCGGCCTGTGTCAGGCCGAACTTTCGCTTCAAATGACTCTTGCGGTCACTGATCTTTTTCTTGCCCGACTCGGCGTAGCCTCGTTGGTTGGCCCGGTACCGCTCGGGGTTCTCCTTGTTCCACTGCGCTGCCCGCAACCGGCCTGGTTGGGGATGAGCGGCATGGCGTGCGGCCTTGGCGACGAGATTGCACGCCTTGCAGTCGCTGCGGTAGCCGTCCTTCATGCCCTTGGCCTTATAGAAGTATTCGGAGGGCTTGAGCTCCCCGCATTTACTGCATTTCTTCAAACTATTGGCCGCCCTTTTGCACGTAGTTCCTCACGAACTCCTCCGCGTTGTCCTCGAGGACCTCGTCGATCTCGTCCAGCAGCTCGTCCAGCTCGGCCTTGAGCTTCTCGCCCTTCTCCGACTTCTCGGGCGTCTCCTCGACCACCTCTTCCTCACGGGTGGTCGACTGCTTCTTCTTCTGCTCTCGTTCTGCCATGGTGCACCGATCTCCCTACGATCCCAGCCGTTCCAACAACTCGGCCGGGCTCGAGCATCCTTCGAACAGGGTATCGACCATGGATGCCGTCCCCCGTAGCGGCTCCATCATCGGAACTCTTCGCAAGGGGTCGCTGCCCAGGTCGAACACGAGGGAATCCCAGTTGGCGGCGGCGATGGCCGACGACCATCGCTGCAGGCAGCGGCCCCGGAAGTAGGCCCGGGTGTCGGGGGGCGGCTCGGTCACGGCCCGCTCCACCTCGGCGTCGGTGACCAGGCGCTCCATGTCCAGCTTGGCGAACAGCGACTTCTCCGGGCGCACGTCGTGGTACTGCAGGTCCATGGCAGCCAGCTTGGGGTCGCGCCACGACAGGCCGTGGCGGACCCGGTAACCGTCGATGAGCCGGTACTTGGCCACCCAGTCCAGCTGATCGGCCAGGGCCTCGGGCTCGGTCTCGAGCCCGGTGAGGACCGACTCCCAGCGCCTCAGGACCTCGGCGCCCGACTCCTCCCGGCCCAGGCAGGCCAGGCCCCGGTCCTCGGCGTACTTCCGCCCGAGATCGAACAGCTCCCACTGCATCTCGAGGGCGGTCATGGAGCCGCCGGCGGCCAGCTCCAGGGGCTGGCGCAGGGTCATGTCGTAGGAGACGCGGCGAATGGCCTGCACGGGCGCGGTCAGGGTGAAGTCGCGGTCCCTGAACCAGTCGTCCTCGATCATGGCCAGCACCAGGGCGGTGACCCCGACCTTGAGGAAGGTGGCCACCTCGGACAGGTTGGCGTCGCCCACGATCACGTGGAGGCGGCGGTACTTCTGGGCGTCGGCGTGGGGCTCGTCCCGGGTGTTGACGATGGGTCGCTTGAGGGTGGTCTCGAGACCGACCTCCTCCTCGAAGAAGTCGGCCCGCTGGGTCAGCTGGAAGGGCACCTCGACCCCTCCGGTGGAGGGCGCCTCCGATCCCACCTTTCCCGCCCCGGTGTAGATCTGGCGGGTCACGAAGTGGGGCATGACGTGCTGCACGATGCGGGCGAAGGGCACGGCCCGGTCCATCAGGTAGTTCTCGTGGGTCCCGTAGGAGTTGCCCTTGCGGTCGGAGTTGTTCTTGAGGATCACGATCCCCTGACCCTGGGGCAGGGTGCGGGCGGCGGCCTCTATGGAACGGGCCAGGATGCGCTCGCCCGCCTTGTCGTAGGCCACCAGCTGCTTGGGGTCGGCGCACTCGGGCGTGGAGTACTCGGGGTGGGCGTGGTCGACGTAGTACCGGGCCCCGTTGGTGAGAACGGCGTTGACCAGGTGGGTCTCGACCTCGGGGGGCATGGAGCCCTCCCGGGCGAAGCCACGGGCGTCGTTGCCCGGCGACTCGTCCTCGAAGTCCCAGTCCACCTTGCGCTGCAGGTCGGCCACATAGGCGTTGATCAGCACCGAGGATGCCGCTATCGGGTTGGAGTCCCCCGAGCCGCGCAGGAGGATCCCGTACTCGGTCTCGATCCCGCACACCTTCTGGATGGCCACGGATCGACCCTACCCGTCCACGGACCCGTGAACTACAGACCATCGGGAGACGCGCCCGCGCCGCTGGTGGAGCCGCGTCCCAGCCGGGCCCCCCGTCCCCCCCGTGCCCCCGTCCAGACGAGGCCGGCTAGAGGTACTGACCGGTGCCCACCCGCTCGATGGCGCGGCCACCGGTGGTCTCCTTGCCCTCCGAGAGGATCGTGCGCACGTAGACGATGCGCTCGCCCTTCTTGCCGGAGATCTTCGCCCAGTCGTCGGGGTTCGTCGTATTGGGCAGGTCCTCGTGCTCCTTGTACTCCTGCCTGATCGACTCGAGCAGGTCGGAGGTCCGGATGCCTCTACCTTCGCCGGCGATCGTCCGCTTGATGGCGAGCTTCTTGGCCCGGCGCACGACGTTCTCGATCATGGCGCCCGAGGAGAAGTCCTTGAAGTACATCATCTCCTTGTCACCGTTCTGGTAGGTGACTTCCAGGAAGCGGTTCTCCTCGTCGGCGCGGTACATGTCGGCCACCGTCCTGTCGATCATGACCGACACGGCCTTGGCCCGGTCGCCCCGACCGAGCTCGTCGACCTCGCGGTCCTCGAGCGGGAGGTCCTCGGTGAGATAGCGGGAGAAGATGTGGGCGGCGGCCCGCTCGTCGGGACGCTCGATCTTGATCTTCACGTCGAGGCGTCCCGGACGCAGGATGGCGGGGTCGATCAGGTCCTCCCGGTTGGAGGCGCCGATGACGATCACGTTACGAAGTGCCTCGACCCCGTCGATCTCGGCCAGCAGCTGGGGCACGATCGTGGATTCCATGTCCGAGCTGATGCCCGTCCCACGCGTCCGGAACAGGGAATCCATCTCGTCGAAGAAGACGATGACGGGCACGCCCTCCTCCGACTTCTCGCGGGCGCGCTGGAACACGAGGCGGATCTGGCGTTCGGTCTCACCGACGTACTTGTTCAGGAGCTCGGGCCCCTTGATGTTGAGGAAGTAGCTGCGGGCCTGCTTGTCGCCCGAACTCTCGGCCACCTTCTTGGCCAGGGAGTTGGCCACGGCCTTGGCGATGAGGGTCTTGCCGCACCCGGGCGGGCCGTAGAGGAGGATGCCCTTGGGGGCGGGCAGCTTGTGCTCGACGAACAGCTCCCGGTGAAGGAAGGGGAGCTCCACGGCGTCGGTGATGGCCTCGATCTGTTCGTCCAGGCCGCCCACGTCCTCGTAGGAGATGTCGGGCACCTCCTCCAGGACGAGCTCCTCCACCTCGGGGCGGGGCAGCCGCTCCAGGAGCATGCCCGTGCGGGGGTCCATGAGGATCGAGTCCCCGGCCCGGAGCTTCTCGCCCACGAGCTCGTCGGCCAGCTCGGCCACCCGCTCGTCGTCCGCCCGGCCCACGATGATGGCCCGCCGGCCGTCGTCGAGGATCTCCTTGAGGGTCACGACCTCGCCCGCCACCTCACGGCTGCGGGCCAGGACCACGTTCAGGGACTCGTTGAGCACGACCTCCTGGCCCCGCTGGAGCTGGGTGGCGTCCAGCTCGGGGTGGAAGGCGACGCGCATTTTGCGCCCTCCGGAGAACACGTCCACGGTGCCGTCGTCGTTGGTCCCCAGGTAGGTCCCGTAGGCCGCCGGGGGCTGGGTGAGCTTCTCGACCTCCTCTCGCAGGGCGGCGATGTGCTCGCGCGCCTCACGCAGGGTGTAGGTGAGCTTCTCGTTCTGGGAGACGGCCTGGGCCAGCTGCCCCTTGGTCTCCAGCAGCTTCTCCTCCAGGGTGCGGACGCGCTTTGGAGCGTCCTGGAGGCGCCGGCGGAGGGTGATTACCTCCTCCTCGAGCACCTTGGCCTGTTCCTGGAGCTCCGCGACCTCGCGCTCATAGGCGGTCAGCCGACGCTGGTACTCAGAGTCCGCCGTCGGGACCACCTCCTTCCGTCGTCCTCCACCCCTGTTCGGGACCATACACCGGCACCTGCGGAACAGGTGTCACTTTCAGCGCCCCCCGTGGCCCTCCGTGACGCATTTCACCCGCCAGTACCGTGTAAATTGACAGCTGCGGTCGGGCTACCTATGGTCGACGTGTCGCCCGCCGCGGCCACAGAGCAGAACAGACCGGAGAGCGAGACCGGAGAGGGAGTCCATGAAGGTCTGGATCGATCAGGATCTGTGCACCGGTGACGGTCTCTGCGAGGAGATCGCCCCCGCGGTGTTCACCCTGCTGGACGACGGGCTCGCCTACGTGAAGGAAGCCGACAAGGTCTTCAGCGACCCCGGCGGGCCCGAGGGCCTGGCCGCGGTGCCGGACGGCATGGATGACGCCGTGATCGAGTCGGCCGAGGAGTGCCCGGGCGAGTGCATCTTCATCGAGGTCGACTGACCCACAGTCGGCCGCGAGCTGAGCGTGGGCTGAGAGAGCCGGCGGGGTACGTGTCAGTCGGCCAGGCAGGGCCCGGTGGCCACTGCCCCGGCCCGGGGACGGGACAGATCGGCCGTCACCTCCCGGGTGGTCAGGGCGTAGGCGGTCCCGGGCCGGTCGGGGGCGATGGCGAAGGCCACCCCGACGACGGCCCCGGCGTGGTCCACCAGCGCTCCCCCGGAGTCACCCGGATGCAGCACCGAGGCGAGTATGAACACGTCGCGGTGGGTCGTGTGGCTGTCGTAGAGGTCGCGCCCGACGGCGTCGACCTCCTGCTGCACCCTGGCCGGGGACACCACGACCCGGGACGTTCCCTCGGGGTGGCCGAAGACGGCGCCGACGGCCCCGGGGCCGCCTGAGCCCAGGCCCATGGGGATCTCGCCCAGGGCCCCCACCCTCAGCAGGGCTATGTCCCGGTCGGCGTCGAACAGCACCACGGTGGCCGCCAGTGACCTCCCGTCGGGGCGCAGGACCTCGGTGGAGCGCTCCCCCGCCACCACGTGGGCGTTGGTGACGACCAGGTCGGGGGCCACCGCGAACCCGCTTCCCTCCTGGATGCGATGGCAGGCCTCGCCCTGGACCTTCACCGTCGAAGCCTGCACCCGGGTCAGCACCGCCGGCGCCAGCCCCGAGTCGGCGGGCGGTGGCCCCGCTGCGGGCGCGGGACGGAGGGCGTCGAACACGCTCGGGAAGCGATTGGCGCCCACCAGGCGCCGCAGGGCCTGCAAGGTGTCCGGGGGTCGGGGCAGGTGGGAGTCCACGGCGCGGGCGATCACCGAGTTGCGCACCTCCCGCGACACCGAGGGAGACGAGTCGGCCATGGCCGGCACCAGCAGCCAGAAGGCGGCCAGCACCCCCACCGCACCGGCCGCCGCTCCCGCGCCCTTGTCCACGAGCGACAGAGGCCCGAGCGGGAGCACGCTGCGGATCCGCGAGCCCACGATCAGACCCAGGGCTTGGCCCGCGAGCGAGCCCCCCACGAGCACGATGGCCGCGACCATGAGGCGGCTGGCGGGGGTGGAGCCGTCGACGAGGCGGATGGCCGCGGGCAGCTCGCGCACGGCGATGAACAGCCCCAGGGCGAGCCCGACCCACGACGAGGCTCGCGCCAGAAAGCCCAGGCGGTAGCCCCCGATGACGGCGGACACCACGGCGGCGAGAACGATCAGGTCGAGGAGGTTCACGGTGGTCGAGGGGTGGCTCGGTCACCCCGCCCGCACCATAGGGGTCGGGCCGGGGCCGCCGGGCCTAGGTCGAGAGCAGCCGGGCCGAGGTCAGGAACCCGGTGTGGCCGACCATGCGATGGTCGGGCCGGACCGACTGGCCCTCGACGTGCCAGCCCCGGTGGAGGACCTCGACCGTCTCGGCCAGCCCGAAGGGCCCGGACGCGAGCGTCTCCCGCAGCTGGGCGACCTGCCCGATGGTCGGGAGGTAGGCGACGAGGATGCCTCCCGGGCGCAGGGCTCCCTCGGCGTGCTTCACGACCCGCCACGGCTCGGGGACGTCGAGGACGACGCGGTCGAGGCCGGTGGCGTCGACGCCCTCGTAGACATCGCGGTGCTCGACGCGGAACCTCTCGGCCGCGTCGGGACCGAGGAAGCCCTCCACATTCGCTCGGGCCCGGGACGCGAAGTCGGGGCGCAGCTCGTAGCCGGTCAGCTCGGCGCCGGCCCGCAGCAGGGTCATGGACAGCGCCCCCGAGCCCACCCCGGCCTCCAGCACCCTCGCCCCGGGGAAGACGTCGGCCAGCATCAGGATGGGGCCGAGGTCCTTGGGGTAGATGACCTGGGCGCCGCGGGGCATCTTGAGCACGAACTCGGCGAGGGTGGGCCGGACCACGACGTAGCGGCCCCCGGTGGTCGAACGCACGACCGTGCCCTCCTGCGATCCCAGGACGTCGTCGTGGCGGACGAAGCCGGCGTGGGTGTGGAACTCCGCCCCTGGGGACAGGGTGAGCAGGTAGCGCCGGCCCTTGGAGTCCAGCACCAGGGCCCGATCGCCGGGGGCGAACGTACGGGTCATGCGTCCCCACGGGCCCGGCGCCGCGGCCGCCCCACGGAGACTGCCTCGGACCGTGGGGCCGGGGCGGCGTGGGCCTTCTCCACCAGGCGGCAGAAGGCACACACCTCGCCCGTCGTGGGCGCGCCGCAGGAGATGCAGGGCCCGAGACGCTCCTGCTCGACGGTGGCATCGGGAACGAAGCGGTGCGAGGCCCGCTCCAGGAAGCCCAGATAGAAGGAGGCCTTGGAGCCGGGCGAGCGCTCCTCGATGGCATCGAGGGCGGCCTTGTACCCGAGGTGGCGATTGCCCTCGGCCATGGGGCACTCCTCGACGATGTAGTCGATGCCCCGGAGCACGCAGTAGGCGGCCATCTCCCGCTCCCCCAGGCGGATGAGGGGTTTGACCTTGCGCACGAAGCCCCGGGCCGCGGGCAGCACCGGGAGCTGGCGGCCCAGGTACTCGGTCGACCAGTGCAGCACGTTGCCGAACAGGACCGCGGCCTCGTCGTCGAGGTTGTGGCCGGTGGCGACCACGTCGTAGCCGCCCTCCAAGGCCGCCTCGTTGAACAGGTGTCGCTTGGACAGACCGCAGGCCGAGCACGGGACGCGCCGGGCCGCGGCCGCCCCGTCGGGGATCCCGAAGCCGTGCTCGGCCGGCAGGTCGAGGACCCGGAGCGAGAGGCCCCGGCCCTCGGCGAAACCAGTGGCGAAGGCCCGGGACTCATCGCTGTATTCGCCGATGCCCAGGCCCAGGTACAGGCCGTCGGCCTCGTACCCGAGGTCGAGGAGCAGGTCCCACAGACCGAGCGAGTCCTTCCCCCCCGAGACCGGGACCAGGACCCGGTCGCCGCGCTCGACCATCGCGTGGTCGTGGATCGCCCTTGCCACCTGCTCCCGGCAGTGGCGCAGGAAGCAGCCCGCGCAGAAGCCGGCGTTGTGGCGGCGCACCTCGATCACGGCCGGCTGCCGGCAGCTGCGGCACTTCATGCCCCGCCTCCCGAGATGACGGGCCGAACCTCCACCTCGTCGCCGTCCTCGAGCAGGACGTCGCCCGTGACCAAGGTGTCTTGCCTGATAACCAGGACCGACTCGCGGTTCAGGGCGAGGCGGTCGAGGAGGACGTGTACGCGCAACGGCCCCGCCATCTCCACCTCGCGCCGGGGATTCCGCAGCCGGATCTTCACCCCACGAGGCTACGCCCTGGCCTGTTGCCTTCAGCCCCCGTTGGCCGTGGGCTCCTCCGGGAAGTGGCTGATCACGATGGTCTCGCCCGGGTGCAGCTCCTCCTGGTACACGACCTTGGCCTTACCGTCGCGCCGCACCATGCGGGCGAGAAGGGCCGCGGCCCCAGCCACCACCCAGAGCCGGTTGCCACCCAGGACCCCGCGCCGCCACGCGTTGCGGGTCAGGTAGCTGATGACCCATTCCATGGGTCAGACCCGCCGGATCTCGACCACGGTCGTCTTCTTCTTTCCCCGGCGCCGGCCCAGGAAGTAGGCGGCGCCCACCAGCACCACGGCCAGCGCCGCACCCACGGCGATCCCTATGGGCTTGGCCGCCTGGGCCGTGCGGTCGACCTCGCCCTGGATCTGGCGCAGCTTGGCCTCGATGTCGTCGCGGGACACGGGCTCGGTGGCAGTCACCACGTCACGACCTCCGTCGCCTCCTTCTGTCTCTTCCCCGGACCGCGGCCCAGCCCGCCAGAGCGACCAGGACGAGGGACGCGCCCGCGGTGATGGCGTACGGGACCCAGGTGAGGTTGCCGGTGAAGGCCGTACCCGTCTCGTCCTGCAGGGCCCGCAGGCCCCCGACCAGGAGCAGCACCAGACCGCTCCCCAGCACCACCGAGCCCGTCACCCCGGCGACCACGAACCGTCCGAGCCCCTTGGCGGGCTCGACCGTCTCCTGCTTCAGATAGGCGAGGGCCAGCTCCCACAGCTCGCCGACGAGCGCCGGGACGCTCTTGCTCTCCCGAGTGTCGAGCACGGTTCTTCCTACCATCTTCAGCTCGGGTCATCCCCACGTCAGCTGCTCGACATGCGGAAGGCCAAGAGCTCGGCCGCCTGGACCGCGGCCAGCTCCAGCAGGCCCATCCTCTCCCCCGCGTCGTCCGCCTCGAGCAGCCGCTGCTGGTCCGCGGGCCCGAGCGGAGCGATGGCACAGAGCTGCCAGGCCGCCACCTCGGGGCGCTCGTCCAGCTCGACCGTGGCGGGAACGACCTCCCGCTCGGCCAGCTCGGCGGCCAGTCCCAGGGCCCGCCGCACCGCCTGCTCGGCCCCGGCCATGGCCGCCTGGGACGGGCGGTCCGCTTCGTCTCCCAGGCGCTCCACCAGGGCCACCGGGTAGGGATCGTCGGGGAGCCAGGTGCGCACCCGCACGCGGGTCGTGCCCCGGGCCCGAAGGACCCAACGGCCGTCGGGGAGCTCGAGCTCCTCGACGATGCGGGCCACCGTCCCCACCGAGAACCGCGTGTCCCCGCCCCCAACCTCCGAGCCCCGCTCGATGAGCACCACGCCGAACTGGCGGTCGGTGCGAAGGCAGTCCCTGGTCAGGGTGCGATAGCGGGGCTCGAACACGTGCAGCGGCAGGTCCATGTGGGGGAAGAGCACGCACCCCAGCGGGAACATGGGCAGCGGGAGCAGGGGCGGCCCGGCGTCGCCGCGGTCCACCTCGGCCTGCTCCGCCTGCTCGCCCTGCTCGTGGTCGCTCATCCCCCCGCCGGGCCCAGATCGGCGGTGGGCGCGACCGCGGGCCAGCGGGCCAGGGCTACGCCCACCCGTTCCTCCAGGGCCCGGCCCAGTGCGTCGCGGGCCACGTCGTTGACGATCATGGAGAAGGCCAGGGGGGCCGCGTCCTTCTCGTCCACCAGCCCGCTCAGGCTGACGACGGTCTCGAGGGAGCCCGTCTTGGCCTTCAGCCGGCCCGCGGCCGGGGTGCCCAGGAAGCGGCGGCCCAGGGTGCCGCTGCGGGCCGCCACCGGGAGCCCCGCGGCGATGGCGTCGGCCGGGTGGGGTGCCTGCAGCGCGTCGAGGACGAGCTGGCACGAGGCCCGATCGGCGCGGTCGAGGCCCGAGCCGTCCACGGCCGAATACTGATCCACGGGCAGGCGGGACGACAGCAGGGTGGCCCGCACGACCGACAGCCCCGCCGCAGTCGTGCCCTGCCCGCCGAAGCGGGCACCGAGCTCTTTGACCAGGTCCTCGGCCGCGTTGTTGTCGCTCTCCCGGAGCATGGTTCCCACGATCTGGGCCACGGGCAGGGAGGGGAGGCTGGCCAGGACCGGCGCCGTCCTGGGCGCCACGCCCTGGGCGGGCGGGCCCGTCACGGCCACGCCCCGGGCCTGGAGCAGGGCGGTGAGCACGCCCGCCGCGTGCACGGCCGGGGCCGGGGCGATGACCACCCGAGGCGTGAACTGCGCGAACCCGTCGTTGACCACCAGCGCCCCCATCGGCCCCACCTCGCCGGCCGCGGC
>Ga0209577_10000752_pt1 | contig 32239 bp, 27 predicted proteins | sample GraSoiAngelo_109_FD_185874 | JGI IMG/M metagenome (GOLD analysis project Ga0209577, IMG submission 185874) | Grasslands soil microbial communities from the Angelo Coastal Reserve, California, USA - 14_0903_12_20cm (SPAdes) (version 2) | ecosystem: Environmental > Terrestrial > Soil > Grasslands...
TGCGATCGTAACCCGCGCGTCGGGCCGTCCACTCTTTATTGCGCGAACTGCGGACACGCTCATCGCAGCATCACCCAGCCAATTACTTGAACGAATGAGAATTTGAAATGGCTTTAGATCCTGAGGTGAAACGCCCGGTGGCAGATGGACGCCGCGTTTATACTGCGCGAGAAGGAAATTGGGCTGGGGCGTCTTCCAGCGATTGTGCACCCAAAACCAATCTTCCGGTGCGACGCGAATTTGTTGTTCGATGATCTGATTTATTTCTGCAGTGAGCGTGGCAACGGAGGCGTCTGCCTTGGGCGGATCAAAGCGCTCGGTGAAAACCACGCGCCAACGCGCCAGACCCGTCGTGTAAACGCCTGCGGCGATTAGCGCCGCTCTGGTCCTCTTGGCAAGCAAGGCGGGCAGGGGCGAAGTGGACGCCAGCTTTCCAAAGAAGGGTGTCCACAGTCCGTGATCGCCAGCATGTTGGTCGGACAAAACACCGACGCCGCCGCCGGACCGCAGCAGGTCGATCACCGGTTGAAATCCTTGCTGGCGATCGAATAATTCCAAGCCGGTTTGGCCACGTGTCCGGCGCACGTGCGCGTCAATGAAGCGATTACCAAGCCTCTGATAGACGCTCGCATTGCGCACATAACCGACGAACTTCGGCATCAATTGCGCGAACAATTCCCATGTTCCAAGATGACTCAAAACAAGCACTACGGGAACACCGGCGCGAAATTCTCGATCCATCGCCTCGATATTATCCACCTTGACCCGCTGCAGGATTTTTTCGGGCGGCATTGCGGTGAGTTTAACGCTACAGAGAAGGTTAGCGCCGAGTCGTTGGAAATGGCGACGGACGAGGCGACGCATTTCTTGCGGGTTTTTTTCATTGGTAAACGCGATGGCAACGTTGCGCTTTGCCAGGCGCCGATATTTCCCGGACAAACGCCATGCACAAAAACCGAGGAACTCCCCGGCGACAAAGAGAACCGGTAATGGTAGTCCGGCGGCGATTGCCGACCCCGCGCGGTAGAGAAGATAGACTACGAAATCGAGCATTGCAGGACGAGCGGTATCTTGGAGCGGCGCGGCAGGGTAGATTTGCCTGTGGCCGCCTTCAACCAATATAATGTCCCCGGTGTCGCCACTGCCTTTCCACTCCACCAATGCCGATTTCGTTCGCGTTATATCGCGAAAGTTCGCAGATGGCCGATTCCTTATCATCGGCGCGAGTGCTCAGGAAGTTGAGCCTCAATTTGCTGAAGCGAAACGAGAAGCCTCCGTCATGTTGTCTCCCGGTGACCTGGCGACAAACCTATGGCCGGGTGAAGCCACGGCGCACTTTGAAACCGCAGTTTGGTTTTATTCTTCTGGAGAAAACGATGATAATCGCATGGCGGAAGCGCTCTCGCGTTGCGCGGACAGGATTGTGCTCCTTCCCGGGCCCGGCGCTGAACCTGCCAGGCGGCGTCCGCAAATCGTTCAGCGTTTCGAGCGCTTTGGACTACTGCCGGATTACGAATGCGACCTAATGGAATTAGATCCGGGAGCCCTATGTCTTCGACGCCAACCGAGTGTAGCGCCCGGCGCGCTAACGCCGGCCGTGGAGGTGACTTTTGCCAGACTCAACAAAGCGCTGAGCGACTTGAAGGGATCACTTCAAATCCGTTGCTCTGAACTGGAAGGGGCGCACCGTCATATCGCTGCGCTGGAGGAGAAACTGCTCAAGCTCAAAGAATACCGGCGCGAATTGAAATTGCTAAAAGAGCAGAAACGAACCATGCGGAAATCGCCGGAGCGCCGCGTGGGCCAGGTATTGCTCGCGCCATATCGTCTTCCGGAAAAACTGGCAAAAACGGTTTGGAAAAAGCTCCGCCGACCCGCGCGAGAAAGTCGAAGATCCGTCGCCCCGAGCGAATATCAGGAATGGTTCGAGCGGCATCGCGCAACTGCGCGCGACCTTGAGCAAATGCGAAATCAATCACGTGCGTTTGCTTCGAAGCCGCTAATTAGCGTAATCATGCCAGTCTTCGACACACCTGTGCAGCGGCTTCAGGAAGCGATTGAATCAGTGCTCGCGCAGGTATATGAAAACTGGGAGCTCGTGTTAAGCGACGATGGATCGAGCGACGCTGAGTTGCTCCAAGCGCTGCCTCTGCTGGCCGCTCGCGATCGGCGTATCACCCTAAAAAGCCTCGGAAAACATGAAGGCATTTCGGCGGCACTGAATCAAGCGTTAGCGCTCGCTCGCGGGGAGTGGGTCGCTTTTCTCGATCATGATGACGTCATCGAACCCGATGCGGTTTTCCAGATTGTGAAACTTTTACAAACCCATCCGGATGCCGATCTGATTTATTCCGATGAAGACAAGCTCGGCGAAGACGGCGTCGAGGCTCCTTTATTTAAGCCAGATTGGTCGCCCGATTTTTTCCTTTCTTACAATTACGTTGGCCATTTAACCGCAGTGCGACGCGACATTGTGCAGCAGGCTGGCGGTTTCCGTTCACAATTCGATAGCGCCCAGGATTACGATCTCTTCTTTCGCGTGATCGAGCAGACCCAGCGAATTCATCACATCCCCAGGGTCCTGTATCATTGGCGTCGCTCGGAGAGCTCCAGTGCAATCAGCGTTCGTCAAAAGCCCGAACAACTCGAGGCGTCGCGGCTTGCGATTGAAGCTCACCTGAAACGCCGCGGCGAGTCGGCCCATGTGGGTGTGGACTGGCGCACCCACGCCTTCTGCGTCAGACGCCGGTTGTTGGAAGCGAAGAAAATTTCGGTCATCGTTTCAACTTGCCACGGCCTGGAGTTGCTAGAGCGATGCATCGAAAGCCTGACGAACAGAACAAGTTATCCGAATTATGAAATTGTGATCGTTAACTACGATGAGTTCCATGGCGCGTCAGCTTTTCCTTCGCATTTTCCATATCGTACCGTGCGTTTCTCAGGCGAAGCCAATGATTCCGCGTTAAAAAATTTCGCGGTAAATCAAACAAACGACCCATGGATTCTTTTCCTGGGTGAAGGAATCGAACCGATCGAACGGGACTGGCTGACCATTATGGCCGAGCATGTCCAGCGGCCAGAAGTCGGAGTCGTAGGCGGACGATTGCTGAATCCGAACGCTACGGTTGAACAGGCGGGGATGGTTGTGGGTGTGAATAAAACTGCGCAACCGGCTTTTCACGGTTTTCCGGCAGAACATCCTGGCGCTAATCGCCAATTGCAGGTGACTCGAAACTGCAGCGGCGTTTCGAGCGCGTGTATGCTCACGCGGCGTGACGTTTTTCAAGAAGCGGGCGGGTTCGATGAAAGCTTGGAAGGGGCACTCGCCGATGTCGATCTTTGCCTTAAACTGCGTCACGCTGGCTATTTGATTGTTTATACTCCGTTCGCAAAACTTTGCTGGCATCGAGCGCCATCCCATCAGATCGACATGAAGGGTGAAGCGATTATGCGCGAGCGTTGGGCTGGTGTTTTGCGGCGTGACCCCTATTACAATCCAAATCTTTCTCGCGAACGAGCCGATTTCTCGCTAGGCAAATAAATCATTGGCTAAAGTGAAATGAGCAAGCACGAAGAAAATCTTTGGCAAGGTATCGACCCTGGGGCGCGAAGGAACCTAAACACCCGAGATTACCGCTCGGCATCCTTCACGCAGGAGCTTTCACAACGAGGCGTGGACGCAGGCGAACTCGCCGCTGCGAATCGGAGTCAGCGCGAGATTAAGAATGCTTGGATCCCGGGCGTGGAAATTTTCGCGCGAAAAGTTTACCCGCAGCGGCACCGTGGACTTTTCGGCGAATTTGTACGGCGCGAGGAAGGCATTCTCGCGCGGATTGGTCTCTGGCCCAAGCAATGGTCAGCTGCGCGGATGTTTTCGGGAACTGCCAAGGGTTTTCACGTGCATCCACCAAGCATTCCGGAAAATAGTGATCCTGTAGATTGGTTGCGCCGCTTGTATATCGATGAGCCTGATAATTATTCAGCGCGAAGCTATGACAACGAGCAATGGGACGTAATGTTTTTTATTCAGGGTCGTCCCGAGATAATTCTGTTCGACATTCGCGCGGGATTACCGCGGCGAGTGATGCGTTTCTTTGTGGACGGCGACAATCATCGCAGCGATAACAATGTCGGTATTGTAATTCCACCGGGCGTGGCGCACGCCATTCGCGTTGAAGGCACAGAAGACGTGATCATGGTTTATGGGACGAGCACAGTTTTCCGTCCCGAATTCGAAGGCCGCGTTGCGAGTGACGTGGAAACTGCCGCGCTCCCAGAATCGTGGCAAAAATTCCTATCGCTGTAGCGTCGGTCTATGACGTCGCGTTAGGCGCACGGGACTCATAAAGGCGCCACTATTAAGATGAAACGAAGTTTCGATCCGACTGTGCTGGAGATGATGGATCGGGACCAACCTCCCTCCGCCGAACTGGAACGCGATTTGGAACGTATTCGACAACTGAATCGCTGGTTCGGAAGCTATCATCTTGTATTGGCTTTTATTCGCAGTTGGATCAGACCGGGCGACAAATTGCGTGTCGTCGACCTGGCAACGGGATCGGGCGATATCCCCCGATTGATTGTCGATTATGCGCGAAAGATCAGGGCCAAGGTAGAGATCGATGCGTTGGATCGGCAGCCTGCCACATTGGAAATCGCCAGAAAACTGAGCGCCGATTATCCGGAGATTTCCTACCGTGAAGCCAACATTCTCGAATGGAACTGTGTCGAATCATATGACATCACGCTTTGCACACTGGCGCTTCACCATTTCAGCAATGAAGACGCGGTGCGCCTCCTGCGCAGATGTTGCCAGGTGTCCAAAAGATTTGTCCTGGTGTCGGATTTACGACGTAGTTTTTCCCTTGTCGCAGGCGTTTACGTGTTGACTACGCTTATTTTCCGCGAGCCGATGACTCGTTACGATGCGCGGCTCTCTGCCGTTCGAGCCTTCTCCTTTTCTGAGATGCGTGATCTTGCCCTGCGCGCTGGATGGAAAAATTTCGGTCACAAGAAATTCCACTTTGCCAGGCAAGCCATTTGGCTCGAATCAACGTGACCCCATTTCTCTTCCGACCACGAAAGCATTCGGAGGTTGCCCGGCCGTAGCTTTATGCGGTGGCTGAAAGGAATCTCTGGATATTTGCTTCCATGATCGACTCTGGTTCTAGGATGCGGATCATCACGACGATCGCCGAGGCGCAAGCGCAGCCGCATGCCAAATGCCGTGTAATTGTTCCCACGATGGGCGCTCTGCACAAGGCGCATGGGGAAATGGTCCGAGTCGCACGCAAGCATGCTGGCCACGATGGCGAAGTGGCACTGAGCATATTCGTTAATCCGTTGCAGTTTGAACCTGGAAGCGATTACGAACGCTATCCACGTTTGGAAAAAACGGACGAAGAATTTTGTCGGAACGCCGGGGTCAACCTTTTGTTCCGTCCGAGCGTTGCGGAGATGTACGCTGACGATCGCACCGTGTTTGTCGAGGAAACTTCTCTTTCAAATACATTGGAGGGCAAATCGCGACCCGGACATTTCCGCGGTGTTTGCACAGTTGTCGCGAAGTTGTTCAACGTTCTTTCAGCGGACGCCGCTTTGTTCGGTGAGAAGGATTTTCAGCAACTGGTGATCGTTCGGCGTATGGTGCGCGACCTCAATTTCAAGACCAACATTATTGCAGTGCCTACGGTGCGCGAAGAAGACGGTCTGGCATTCAGTTCGCGCAATCAATATTTGAATCCTGAAGAGCGCAAGCAGGCGGCCATTTTGCACAAGGCTTTGCTGGCTGCGGCAAATGCCGGCAACAAATCCGCGAGGGAAATTGTCGATCTTGTTAGAAAAGTGATCGGTGAAGCGCCGCTGGGACGAATTGATTATGTGGAGCTGGTCGATGCGGAAACCTTGCAATCCATTGCAACGGTCAGACCGAATTCGTTGCTCGCGGTTGCTGTGTTCTTCGGGAAAACTCGCTTGATCGACAATATCCGCTTGGGATGAAGGAATATGTCGTGACGAGAGAATTCTATCTGCGTGTTTGAGCATTTAGTCCCAGCAGGCAAGATTGCTGCTTCACGGTCATGAAGGAATACGATTTCGTGGTGATCGGCAGCGGTATCGCCGGCCTGAGTTTTGCGTTGAAAGTGGCAATGCACGGTTCGGTGGCTGTGATGACGAAACGCAAAGGCTCCGACACAAACACCGCTTGGGCGCAAGGCGGGATCGCCTGCGTGACGAGCGATGAAGATTCGTTTGAACTGCACGTGCGTGACACGCTTGAAGCGGGAGCGGGTCTGTGTGACGAAGGAGTCGTACGCACGATTGTGACTGAAGGTCCGGAGCGCATCCGCGAGCTGACTGAGCTCGGTCTGCAGTTCGATGAACGTGAGATTTCGGGACATCGCGAGCTTGATCTTGGCAAAGAGGGCGGTCATTCCAAGCGCCGGGTTCTGCATGTGCGAGACGTAACCGGGAAACAAATCGAAAACACCTTGTTGCGTGAACTGGGCCGACAATCTCATGTCCAGCTATTAGAAAATCACATGGCCGTGGATCTAATCACGGCAGCCAAGCTCGGGTTCGCGGCAGAAGATCGCTGTCTTGGTGTCTATGTCCTGGATGAAAAAACCGGAGAGGTAGAAACTATCCGTTCAGATCGGATCGTGCTTGCGACCGGCGGTTGCGGCAAAGTTTATCTGTACACGACGAATCCGGACGTTGCGACCGGCGACGGCGTGGCGATGGCATGGCGTGCGGGCGTAGAGATTGCAAACATGGAGTTCATCCAGTTTCATCCCACCTGTCTTTTTCATCCACAGGCAAAATCGTTTCTCATTTCGGAGGCAGTACGCGGTGAAGGCGGAATCTTGCGCAATAACCGCGGCGAAGATTTCATGCAGCGCTACGACTTGCGCGGTTCGCTAGCGCCGCGCGATATTGTAGCGCGCGCAATTGACGCGGAGATCAAGCGATCAGGGGCCAAGTGTGTATTCTTGGATATCACGCATAGATCGCCGGAATTCATTCAAGAGCGTTTCCCGCACATTTATCAGACATGTCTGCGGTTCGGGATCGATATGTCGAAGCAGGCGATTCCGGTAGTACCCGCTGCGCATTATCAATGCGGGGGAATCAAAACGGACGTGAATGGCGTGACGAGTATGCCCGGGCTGTATGCGATTGGGGAGGTCGCGTGTACTGGATTGCACGGAGCAAATCGGCTCGCGAGCAACTCGCTATTGGAAGGCCTGGTAGTGACGCATCGGGCCGCAATCACAGCCGTTCGGACGCGATCGGCTTCGAAACAAAAGATTCCGTTACCGGAATGGAAATCGGGAAATGTGCAGGACGTCGATGAGCTGGTCGTGATTTATCATAACTGGGATGAGATCAGACGCTTGATGTGGGATTACGTCGGAATCGTCCGTACGGACAAGCGCCTCCAGCGTGCGAGCGCGCGACTGCGAAACTTGCTGCGCGAAATTCGCGAGTTCTATTGGAATTTCAAAGTATCCGTTGATCTGTTGGAGTTGCGCAATCTCGCAGCTGTCGCCGCCTTGATAGTCGACTCGGCGCTGTGCCGCAAGGAGAGCCGCGGCCTCCATTACACGCTGGATTATCCAACGGCGGGCGATTCTCGATTCGAACGCGACACTGTTCTGAGCCGCGGCTAATACTGTAGCTGGCGTCGTCAATGCCGGTTTCTCTGAATTGCGCGCACTGCTGCGTGCCGGGGATGATGCAACAATCCTTCACGTGTCGGACCCGGGAATTTCGGCTTGCCTAAGAGCGGGGAATCGGGTAGAAGGTGACGGCGTTTGTTAATGAGGAGACTTCTTGCGGCTTGTTTAAGTCTGGGGATTGCTTGCGCGGCTAAAGCCGACGAACAATCCACTTCTCCTTACGCGACGGCGGCCGACTTTGCGAAGTACGCGATGAAACTGCGGGAGCAGGCGCTGCTCAAAGTAGAACCGCAGGTCTTTATCCCGACCAGCTCGCGTCCTGCGGTGCAGCGCTATCCGTGGAAGACCAGTATCGTGACCACGGTATTCTGGGTCGGGGAACAAGCGGGAGGCAATAACCCCGTCCCGAACTACAGAAGTTCATGGGACGCAAACTGGACGAACAACTACGGCGGCTTCGACAATCCAGATTCATCGGCGCGACGCAGCTATATTCCGATTGCATTCATACCGCGACAAAATCCCTTCTATTGTGCCTTGCCGTACAACGACGTGACGCACGGTCAGTTCAAGCCGGAAGCGCCACTGGTGATTCCCTGGTTTAAGCAAGCCTATACGGGACCGGGACAGTCGGTGTGCTGGCACCGATGGCTCGCCATTCGCAAGGGCAATCGCACCTGTTATGCCCAATGGGAGGACTGCGGCCCGTTTCGCACAGACCATTTTCAGTACGTCTTTGGAAATGAGCGTCCCAAACCAAACCTGAATCACGGTGCTGGGCTGGATGTTTCGCCGGCCGTGCGCGATTACCTGGGACTGGCGCCAACCGACGTGACCGATTGGCAATTCGTCGAAGTTCGCGATGTGCCATCGGGGCCGTGGCGGAGCTACGGCGAAAATAACCACTTTGTCATCGCGCGTCGTCAGAACGAGCAGCGGATGGCAGACCGCGGCCTTGGCGCCGCGAAGAAGTAGGCGTATTAGACGAAAGCCTAACCGCCTGGCGAAGACGCTGGCGAGGGAGTCGGAGAAGGGGATCCAGTAGCGCTTGGTGGAACGTTTCCGCCCGGCTGCGGAGTCGCATGGGAGGGTCGAGCCGCCGCCATGCGAATCAATTCCGATACCGTGACGAATTTGAACCCTTTTGCCTCGAGCTCATCGAAAGTGGAAGGCATCGCTTCGATCGTCCCCGGGTGAATGTCGTGAGATAAAACGATCGAGCCGGGCCGCGTCTCCTTAAGAATGCGAGCTCGGACCACAGCCGGGCCGGGCCGTTTCCAGTCATACGGATCGACGTCCCAAAGAATGATCTCGTAACCGAATTCATCGTGGATCCAGCGTTTCTCGCGGGCCGTGATCGATCCATAAGGCGGCCGCAGCAACGTGGGTCGCTTGCCCGTGGCGTTCTTAATTGCATCATCGGTTTGTTGTAGTTGGCGGCGAACGTTTTCGTCCGACATCTTACCAAAATTGGGATGCGACCAACTATGGTTAGCAATTTCATGACCTTCCTCCGCTGCCCGCGCAACGATCTCAGGATGTTCCGCGACGTTTTCGCCGATCACGAAGAACGTCGCCTTGATGTGGTGCGCAGCCAGCAAATCGAGTAATTTTGGGGTCAGCGTCGCGCTCGGTCCGTCGTCAAAGGTCATCGCGATATACGACCCATCGACATGGACCGAGTTGAATGTAGTGCCCGGTTCCTCCGGCGTGGCTCGAGACTCTCGCGCTGCACCTCGCTTTGCTGGCGTGGGTTCCGCTCCAAGCCCAAGGTTGAAGCTTAATATGGCGAAACAAAAGAACAGCAAACGGTAAGCAGACATAAGTGGGAACTCGGCGAAGGTGAACGCGTGTCTGGCAGAGGCTGGCAGTCACCCAAGGCGCTGCCGCCTCCCTTGCACGAGAGCGACAAACCCGCAGCCGATTTTATTTGCGGCAGAAAACAAGGCCCATTCAGCCTTTCCGCAATTTCTGTAGTTGCGCGATAAACGCGGTGGGACCGTCGGGAAAGTAACCGTCATACCGCCAAAGCTTTTGTCCGTCGGCGCTGAGCACTACAATAGTTGGAAACCCCACAATGTCGTACTGCTGCGCAAGTTCGCGGTTCTGCTTTCTTAATTCGGGGGCCTGCGGTTTGGCACGCGGGAAATCCAGTTCCACGACGACCAGATTCTCCCGTGCGTAGTTCTTAAACTCTGACTGCAGGAGAACTTCTCTGTCAAACTTTTTGCACCAGCCGCACCAATCCGAGCCGGTAAAATCGAGCAACAGAAATTTGTTACCAGCCTTAGCTTCTTGCTGAGCTTTCTTGTAATCAGTGAGCCAGTCAGACTCCGCGCCGGCGAACGGCCCGGAGATAAAAATAAAGGCCGCAACCGCGAAAAGAAAAAAACGATGGGTTTTCACGTCACCATCTTCGGTGGAAATACTGCCTCGCGCAAGAGTCCCGAAAGGATTCGGGACCAGCGCAGCAATTATTTTTAACTCCGCAAATAGCCCGGCGAACGAACGCCGGGCTATCGACGGGTTTGGGATCTACCGCAGATGCTTCGAGACGAGCTTGGTCATCTCGAACATACTCACCTGGCTCTTACCATTGAATACAGGCCTGAGTGAGTCGTCGGCGTTGATCATGGTTCGTTTCTTTTTATCCTGGCAACCGTGCTTCTTGATGTAGTTCCAGAGCTTTTTGGTAAGCTCCGAGCGCGGTAGCGGCTGCGACCCGACAATGGCAGCAAGCTTATCGTCAGGCTGGACCGGTCTCATGAAGGCGGGATTCGGTTTGCGCTTGGAAGTTTTCTTTTTGGTTTTCGGCATGGAGGCTGATTAACGTTTCGCTGGAGAGAGAGCAACACTAATTTTAAGCAAACGAAAAATTTATTGAGGGGCCATCCGGCGCACCGCCAAAGCTGTCATATCATCAGACAAGGAGTCTTTGGGGTTATTTGGCGTTACTCGTTCTAAAATTCCCTCGAGCAATACTTCGGCAGTTGGAGCAGAATGATTCAGCATCTTCTCTAACTGTTGGGGTGTCACCCGATGGCGTCCATTTTCTGAAGAGCCAAACAAGCCATCGGTATAGAGAAGGAAGGCGTCCCCTGGCTCAAAGTCGAGCGCGGTCTCCACAAATTCAGAGCGTTCGATCAGGCCTAACGGAGGCGCGACCGACGCAATCGATTCCGTTGCACCGTTCTGGCGAACGATGAGAAGCGGCGGATGACCTGCACCCACCGCGTGCGCGCTTCCGGTTTTGTGATTAATCGCGACACACATCGCTGTCATGAAAGAGCGGCCGCCAAAGATGCTTCGAAAGTCATCGTTGACTGCTTCCATCACGCTGGCTGGCGCGTTGTGCTCCGCACTGCCATGGTGAAAGAGAAGCTTTGCGAGCGTTGTAAGCAGTGCAGCAGCGGCCCCGTGACCGGAGCCATCGGCAATCCAGAACAAGATCCGACCATCTTTCATTCGCAGCCAACCGTAGATGTCGCCCCCTACCTGGATTACGGGACGGTAACAAGCTGCAACATCCCATCCGGGAAGCACCAGGGGCTTTTGGGGAATTAACGATTGTTGCGTCAAGCGCGCCGCCGCCAGATCGCGCTCAAGGTCGCGACGCCACCGTTCGAGTTCGTCATTTTGCCTCTCCAATTGCCGTCTCATGGAACGGAGACGAAGCTGGGTCTCGATTCGCGCACGCAACACTGCCGCATTGACTGGTTTTGTCACAAAATCATCTGCGCCAGCTTGCAAACAATTGACTTCGCTTTCCTCGCTTCCGTGCGCAGTCAGCATAATTGTCGGCAACTGTGCAATTGCCTGGTGCTGATCCGAGCGAAGCTGTTTTAGCACCTCGGCGCCATTTGCTCCTGGCATGTCGAAGTCGAGCAGCAGAAGCGAAGGCGGCCTGGCGTGAATCATCTCCAACGCTTCAGCTCCGTCCCCGGACACTTGGCATTTGTATCCCGCGGACGTCAGCACTTGCGCCAGGATTTTGCGGCTCAAGGCGTCATCATCCACTATCAAGATTTCTGCGTGGGAGTTGTTTGTCATCGATGTCTCTATCTTGGATTCGGATGGAAAGCGGACCGTCATTGTATCCGCACGAGTTTTTGCAAAAGCGTCGCTGAGTGTGAACAAAAAGAGATTTAATGATTGGCAACGACTCAGACTGTGGATACGATTGTCACAGTATTTCCATTTATGAAATTCTCATTGTCGCTTGCTCTGTTCACGGCCTTCCTCGTCGCCTCATGCAGTGAAGAGCCGCAGCCACCGCCCCCCCGACATCGGGCTGCGAGCTATGCCCCCGACCAGTACCCGCCACCGCAACAGCCGTTCAATCCAAACGGTCCGGCTCAACCTACAGGCACACCGCCCGTGGAAACCGCAGCAGCTTCACCTCCTCCAACAGCAGCCGCGCCAACGAAGGTCGCAAAGGGAGATTATCCGTACGGAATTCCCGTGCCTGGCAAGCCTCACCTGGTAGAGAGTCCCTATTCACCTGGCAAATATATCGATGTGGAAGGCTTCCCTCCGGGAACGGAGGTGAAGGATCCGTACACGGATAAGATTTTCCTGGTTCCGTGACGGGTTGCTTTTGAGGGTGTTCAAGGCTGATGCTGGATGCTGATATCGGGTGCCGGATTGTCGCGGCGCCTGTCTTTTATCGAGTATCCCGTATTGAGTATTCACTAACGGTTTCTTCTTATCTATGGAGTTGCGAGTAAAACGGGCACCTCGAATTGACATCGAGATTACCGTGCCGGGCGATAAAAGTATCTCGCATCGCGCGGTAATCATCGCCGCCTTGTCGAATGGAGTGTGCACCCTGCGTGGGTTTCTTCCCAGCGAAGATTGTATGCACACGGTGAATGCGCTGCGCGCACTCGGCATTAAGATCGAACAACCTGATCCGGCCACGATGATCGTGCACGGGAAAAAGCGGGTTCTTACGCCGCCCAAAAGCGAAATCAATTGCGGCAATTCCGGCACTACCATGCGTCTTCTCGCCGGGTTGCTTGCCGGGCAGACATTTGAAAGTCGCCTTGTCGCGGACGCCGGGCTGTCAAAACGTCCGATGGAGCGAGTCATTGCGCCGCTTCGTCAAATGGGTGCAAATATTGTCGCGGAAGGTCCGGAAGATACGCCACCGCTGCGCATTCAGGGCGGTTCTTTGCGTGGTATTCGCTATCGACCGCCTGTCGCGAGCGCACAGGTGAAAGGCGCATTACTGCTGGCCGGCCTCTTTGCCAAGGGCAAGACCACCGTGATCGAGCCAGCCCCAACTCGAGATCATCTGGAAATGATGTTTGATTATTTCCTGGTCCGAATAGCGGTGGACGGGAGTGGCAGCGTCACTGTATTTGGCGACCAGGTCCCAGAGTCCCGTGACTTTGCCATTCCAGGCGACATCTCTTCTGCGGCCTTTTGGCTGGTTGCCGCTGCGGCCCAACGACGGGGTCACGTGCTCGTTCGCGATGTTGGCTTGAACCACACGCGAACGGCGTTACTCGGTGTTTTGCTTCGAATGGGTGCGCAAGTGCGCGAGGCCATTGAAGACAGCGATCAGGTCGAACCGCGTGGAATTGTCGAAGTCACCGGTTTCCCCCTTAGAGGCACTGTCATTCAGGGTAAAGAAGTGCCGCGGCTTATTGATGAACTGCCGATTCTTGCAGTCGCTGGCGCTCTTGCGGACGGCAAGACGATTATTCGGCACGCGGAAGAGTTGCGCGTAAAAGAAAGCGATCGGATCGCTGCAATCGCGCACAATCTGCGTGCCATGGGAGCACAGGTAGCGGAAATGAACGATGGCCTGGAGATCCTTGGTCCGGCGCCGCTGCATGGGGCCCGTGTGCCAAGTTTTGGCGACCATCGTATTGCGATGGCGTTTGCCATAGCCGGCTTGTTCGCTGATGGCGAAACTATTGTTCAGGAAGCCGAATGTATTCGTGAATCTTATCCTGGATTTGAAACCGTGCTTGAAGAGTTCACAAATTCAAAACGGATGCAGATCAGCACGCCTGTGATTGGTTCACTAACTCCCGGTCCGGCCGAGGAAGGAGCATGAGCCTCTGAAATATTTGGGGGCCGCATGTACATCACTGGACGCTTGCCCGGCATCTTTCAGGCGCGCTAATTTCCGGGATGCGGGAAAAGTTTCATCGGGTAATTGCCATCGACGGCCCGGCGGCTTCTGGAAAAAGCAGTGTCGCACGAGGGCTCGCTCGGCGACTGGGATTTGTCTACGTTAATTCTGGGGCCATTTATCGAGCGATCACCTGGCACATCCTTCAGAAGAAAATCCACCCGGAAGAAAACGAGCGTATCGCTGGCGCCCTTCAGACAGCCGCCATCACATGTTACCTGCAAGACAATGAGTCGCGCATTCTGATTGACGACGTGGATCCCGGGGAGCACTTGCGTGATGATTGTGTAAACGAAAACGTTGCAGGCGTCAGTCAGTTCCCCGTGGTTCGCCAAATTGTCACGAAGAAACTGCACGAGCACGCGCAAAGCCACGATCTGATCGTGGAAGGCCGGGATATTGGTTCGGTCGTTTTTCCCGACACACCGTACAAATTTTACCTTAATGCTTCGCCAGAAGTGCGTCTTCAGCGTCGTGCCGCACAAGGGGGGCGCGACGAAATCACGATACGTGATCGCGCTGATTCTTCGCGCCCCGTCTCACCTCTCGTCATCGCGAAAGACGCGCATGTCATCGACACGTCACGTCTTACAATTCAGCAGGTCATCAACGAGATCGTTGGCGTACTCGAGAAAATGGGCCTGCGGACTTAGCGATTAAATGAATTTCTATTACTGGCTCGGGTATCATCTTAGTCGCCTCGTTGGCCGATTGTTTTTTCGTCTTCGTGTAGTTCATAGGGAGCGGATGCTTCAGGACGGCCCCGTCATCCTCGCAATGAACCATCAGAGCTATCTCGATCCGCCGCTTGGGGGCATTACGTGCGATCGAGCAGTTTACTTTCTGGCGCGGCGAACCTTGCTCGATGTACCGCTGCTCGGCCGGCTTTTGCCAAAGCTCAATGTAATCCCAGTCAATCAAGAGGGCATCGACCGGAGCGCCTTGAAGGCCTTGATTCGTGTTCTAAAGGCAGGCAACGCAGCCCTGGTCTTTCCGGAAGGCTCGCGCACCGTCGACGGTAGTTTGCAGCCGGCCGAACCGGGATTGGGTCTCGTAATTGCAAAAACGCTGGCGCCAGTCGTGCCGATGCGGATCTTTGGCGCCCATGAGGCCCTGCCACGCAGTGGCGGCGGTTTGCACTTTGTGCCAATTACCATCGTAATCGGAGAACCGATTCTCTTCACGGCTGCCGATCTAAACCCACCAGCGAGGGATCTCTACAAGCGCCTTAGCCAGCGAGTCATGGATGCCATCGCGGCGTTGCGCCTAAACTGATGCGGGTTATTCCCTTTCATCGAACAAGGAAAACCAATAAGGCCTGCTTGCGCGCGTGAGATCGGTATCGATATTTCACACGTGAATTCGCCGCAGCAGCCTGCCAAGAAACTTCGATCGTCTCAGGTTCCAAGGAGCGCCGTCAGGCTGATGATCATCATCGTCGTCTCACTCGCGCTGGTCGCCATCTTTGCCAATATTCAACGCCTTCGCCGTGGGCAGATCGAAACGATCGTTGTCGTGCCGGCAAGCTCGGCAACGCCCCAGCCGCGTTAACTTTCATTTGACTAGCAGCCGCTGTCCCGGTTTGTTCGTGCGAATTAACGGAAAACCAAAAATACGACCTCCGATATGAAAAAACTCTTTGTCCTCTCGATGCTTATTCCTTTGGCAATGGTTTGCTCCTGCCAAAAACAGAATGCAGCGGCCGAACAACAACTCGCTCAACGGAAAGCCGAGCTGGATACGCGCGAGAAAGCGTTAGACGAACGAGAGAAGGCATTGGCCGAGAGAGAAAGGCGTGCGGCGATGCTTCCGGCCGACCGTCAATTGCGGGCGTTGAAAAAGGATGCTGCTTCCAATGTTCCGCCTTCTGCAACAATCCCTCCCGGTTTAGCGCCGCCTGACAACTCGCAGCTCAAGGCTAGTAGAGAAAAAAGAATCGAAGAGCTGCGCGCTCTAAGACAGCACAGGTTGGAATCACTACAGAGAATGAGATCGAACATGCGGGCACAACCCAATTCTGGTGCCGGGACACCTGCCGATAGCAGCGCGTCTGGCAACACAAGCGGGTCTTCCGATACCAGCACGCCTGCCAGCACAGGCGCGGAAGCGACTTCACCTTCTCCGTCGTCTACGCCCCAGTAAATACTAGGTGTTGACCAATCGCTTCAAGGTAAACTGGCCGACGAACTTGCGCGTTGCGCTGCCAGCTCGCGAGCGTATTGCAGGGTGTCAATTGAATCGACATTCTTGTCGCGCCGGATTGCCTTGATTCTAGGGAAACGTAGTGCCAGTCCACTGGCATGGCGTGGGCTGGGCTGAATTGAATTAAAAGCGACTTCGAGGATCACGTCTGGTTTCACTTCGCGATACCGGCCATGGTCCTCGATGGTGTTCTGCTTGAAATGCTCGGTCAACTCTGCAATCTCCGCGTCGGTTAATCCGCTGTAAGCCTTACCAATCGGCGAGAGCTTGCCAGTAGTTTCATCGCGCACGGCAAATGTGTAATCGCTCAACACATTATTGCGCTTGCCATGCCCAAACTCAGCACCCACCACCACGACATCAAGCGTCGCCAGTTCTTTCTTGAGCTTGAACCAAAACATGCCGCGGTTACCAGGTAGATAGAAGCTCCCTGGGTCTTTGATCATCAGCCCTTCATTTAAGCGCTGCCGCGCCTGTTGGAACGTTTGTTCGATCTCGGCAGCAGAATGCGCGGGCATCACCCTGGCAATTTGAAAATGCGGGGGCAATTGCACGCTACTGAGATATCTTCGCCGCTGATGCAGCGGAGTTTTTAACAACGACCGGCCGTTCAACCAAAGAAGATCGAAGATCACAAACGCGACCGGCACATCTGCCGCTGCACGCGCGAATAAATCGGCACCGTCACTCCTTCGCCCCAGCCGCTTCTGCAGATCGAAGAAGGTGAGTGCACGACCCTTCTCGAAAGCAATAATTTCGCCGTCGATGATCAGCTCCTCCTGGAAATTACAGGCTTGATCGACAACCTCGGGGAATTGACCTGTGATACGCCGCAAGTCGCGAGAGAAAATCTCGACCTGTTGCGTACTGCGGTGGAGCTGTGCGCGAATGCCGTCGAATTTGTCCTCCAAATAAACCGTAGCCGACGCGGACGACGCCAGTTCCCGGTCAGTCCCTGCAACTTCAGTAAACCGTTCCCACACCGCTTCAGCTGTCGGTTCCGGCGTCGCAAGCATGCATTTGATGGGCCGAAAAATCGACAGTTCCGCGCGGTCTAGTTCGTTTCGCGAAGCAAGCAGCGCCGTCTGACCAATGTCGCCTAACAACATGTTGGCCTCTTTTACCTGCTCAACAGGGACACCGAATGCCTTCGCGATCGCCTCCTCGACCAAACCCTCGCGCAATCCGATGCGCAGATCGCCAGTTAGAATTTTGACGATGTACTGACCTTCGCGCGCAGACAACCTTGAGAATCGATTTCGCAGCAGCTCGGCCTTGGCAATCGGACCGCGCGCTCGGTGGAGATTTTCAAATAGCTCGCCCGTTTCGCTAATGCTGAACGGCTGAGGTGTCGTCCTTCCGTCGAGAACTTCGAACGCGGTCTTGCCCGCGTCGCCGTGGCTGCTGGCGATGCGATGAAATTCCTCGTCGCTGACTTTGGTGGCCGCTTGCATCGCGCGAAAGATTACGGCCCAGCCAGCATGCAAGGTGCGCGGGTCGCTTTGAGCAAAGGCTTTCCCGGTGAAGTAGGGTGTCGCAATCCGAAGGTGCTCCCTCGTGAGGCCGCGCAGATAATCAGCAAGCAGTCGAATTTTTTCCAGTTTGGCCGGAGTTGCGGCAATCGCCTCGCCAACATTCGCAAACGCGAGGAATTCGGATGTGCTGGCGCAGCCCTCTTCCGTGCAGCGTCCGGCGTCGGAGGTAGCAACGGAAGGGCGGGCAGGGATTTGTGGCAGCGTAAACTCCATTTGGTTTTCTTCACTTAACGCCCATGCTTCGGTGCCGCGTTCACGCAAATCGCGCGCAAACGAAGCAGCGAAACCGTGCAGTGTAAGCACGCGTCGCGGCTGTACGAATTCGACATAGCGAAGCAGATCGTTGTAATCAGCGTGATCGGACAGTGCAAACGCCGCGTCAACTTGATAGCGATAGATTGCGTTTGGATCGACCGCCCAGCCGCTGATCATCGCCACGCGTTTGCGCGCAATTTTTTCCAGCATGTGCGAATGGTTTGCGCTGGGTGGGCAGATCAGAACTTTTCCAAATACGTCGTTCGGGTTGTAGCGAAGATATTTGCAAAACGATTGGCCAAACTGCTCGTAGATGCGGGTCATCCGATAAACCGAACCGTGGAGCATCGGCGTTAACCCGGCTCCATCAAGCGAACAGAGAATCTCCTGCGCCTTGCCTAACGAATACCCAAGGAGCACGGGTACTCCGCCGTCATCAATTGTTTCCTGGCAAAAGGCAATTATTTGATTAATCACCTGTTCCGTCGGCGGGAATCGATAACGTGACAGACCGAATGTCGTCTCCATGATGAGTGTATCCGCCTTGCGCCACTCGGCCGGCTCGGCCGATCTACCGGGACGCAGCTTAAAATCGCCGGTGTAAAGCAATGTCTCGTTTCCGGCGAAAAGGAAACATTGCGCCGACCCGAAGATATGCCCGGCTGGCAAAAGCATCAGGTCGACCCCGCGCACCGTTCGTTTTTCACCGAACGGCAGAATGTACTCCGTGCGGGAACCTGGCAGCCGGCTTTGCATCAAGCGTGCTGTGCGCTCGGAAACAACGATTTCTTCGTGCGGCGCAATGTGGTCGCTATGCGCGTGCGAAACGAAAGCGAATCGCCTTGCGTCCCATGGGTCGAGCCATAAGTCCTGGCGCGGCAGATGCACCCCGCGCTCATAACGAACTTCAATCATTAAATCGAAATTTACTTTCAGATCCGCGCAAGTTCCATAGGAGCAGGAGAACTGGAATGTGGGTTGCTCGTTGACACCCGATTCAAAACCCGGCTTTATTAGGCGAATGAGATTTGCCGCCGCAGTCTTTGCCTTGGCCTCTTTGGCCCTGGTCGTTACCTCCAGCAAGGGCGCCCGCGAAGAACCGAGAATCGTAGAAAAAGTGACGCGACTCCCAGTGGCGCCAAGTAACGATTTCGAGTTTCGAAAAACGAAGCTTTTCTTTTTGAGTGAAAAAGCACCCAAAGCAGGTCAAGGCGCCCGCCAGACATCGAGCACACTTGGCGGAAAATCGAATTCGCCGAGCCAGAAAACGGCAACGCTTCAGGACGCTCCCATTACTTTTGAGCGCCAATATCGGATGTTTGGGGCGGTGACGGCCCTTGATCAGCGCCAACGTTTCGGCAATTACTTTGATTTCTTCTGGCGGGCCAAGCGCTCTTCGGATGTCACAGTGCGTTTGGAATATCGTCAGGAGAAACTGCACGAGCACGTTCAGGCGCAGGAGATTTCGTATCGAAATGTGCGTGGGACTCATAAGACCGAATTCAGGGTGATTGGAGACGATTATTTTGATGATGGCCGCGTAATAGCATGGCGGTGTCTGTTAATCGAAAACGGGCGGATCGTAGCGGAAAATCGCTCCTTCATGTGGGAGTGAGATCAATGGGCGTGTCTCATCTCCCCCGGGTGTTACCTGAAGCAGCCTTTCGCGCCTCGGATTTCGAATCATTTTCTGAGGCTTTCTCGAATCCGGCGAGCATTGACAGCATGCCTTCCGAGCTGGTATCTTTTGGCTAGTAACTGTGGACTCATCTATTCAAGTAGGGGTGAGCGGCCCAACCGTGTGGGTGAAAGTGGAGGGGAAAGGTAGTTTCCTCAACAGCGGCAATCTCAAGGAGTTCGCGCGTGAGATGTTGGACCGCGGCTATCGCGAATTTGTGGTGGATCTGGCGGATTGCGCCATGATGGATTCCACATTCATGGGAACGATGGCCAGCGTGGCACTTCGATTGAAGGAACTGGGACATGGACATCTTCACATCGTTCATTGTGGAAACCGCAGCCACGAGCTTCTCTCCGGGCTCGGCTTGGATCAGATATTCGATATTCGTGCTAACGGTTCCAGTCCCCCTGACTGCGGAGCGCTCGAGCGAACCCCCGCGGTCCGGTCGCCCGGGGATAGAAAGAAAAAACAAACGGAGACGATGCTGGAAGCCCATGAAGCTCTTTGCGAGGCCGCGCCGGAAAATATCCTTCGCTTTAAAGACGTTCTCGATTTTTTAAGACAAGACCTTCATCACGAGACGCCTTTGAAGTAAGCTGGCCCTTGCATGATGTGGCCGACTCTCCTTCTCGGACTGCTTGTTGCGTCTGTTGCCGGATGGATTATTACCGCTTGGTTTCAGATACGGCGGATTCGACGGCTGGAGCGCTCTCATGAAGAAATTCAGGTCGAGGAAACGCTTGTTTTCGATTTTTTGCATGGTCTCGGCGAAGCCTTTCGAGAGACCATTCGGCCCCAGGAGCTGCACCGGCTAATCGTCGAGGGCGCCACGCGTGTTCTCGACGCGCACGGCGGCGCGCTTTACGTCACCGATCGAACGGGCGGGAAACTTACTCCGGCGTTTATCTCAAAAGGCTGTCCGCCGCTAGTGGACGTTCCCCCAAATATCTTGCAACAAGCCGCGGCTGCTCCTATAGCGCTCGAGGGCTTTCTACGGCTGCACACGATTAGCCCGGGTGAAGGATTAATCGGACGGGTGTGGCAGACGGGCCAGTCCGTTTGCTTGAATGAATTCTCCGAGGTGCCAGAGCTGGCAAAATTGCGTGGCGGCGCTTTTGGCAGCTCGTCGATTACGGCTGCATCGCTGCGGTACGGAAACCAAGATCTCGGCGTCCTAGCACTGGCGAACGGCCCTACGGGCCCAGGTTTTTCCCAGGCGGATTTCGTCGTTTTTAAATCGATCGCTGAGCAGTCCGCCTTTGCGCTTTACAACGCCATCATCTATTCCATGGCTAACGAAAAGAAGCGCCTCGATCACGATCTTGAAATCGCGCGAGACATTCAGCGTATCTTGCTTCCATCGGAGGCGCCGGCGATTAATGGGTTTCAGATCAGCGGCATTAATGCGCCAGCCCGCCAGGTAAGCGGCGATTATTTCGATTACATTCAAGTCGATCAAGAACGGCTCGGGGTAGTCATCGCAGACGTGTCAGGTAAAGGTGTGCCGGCATCGCTTATCATGGCCATCTGCCGCAGCGTCCTGCGCGCGGAGGCGGCACGGAACCCATCTCCGGCTGATGTGTTACGAAAGGTGAATCGACAGCTCTACCCCGATATCAAGGAAGACATGTTCATCAGCATGGCCTACTTGATTCTCAACCACCAGCATGAGGGAGTGACGCTCGCGCGCGCCGGACATGATGCGCCATTACTTTACAAGCGGCAGTCTCAAACTGTCACGCCGGTGAAACCGCCCGGCATGGTCGTGGGAATTGACAGTGGAAGCGTGTTTGATAGGCTAACCACTGACTTCGCTGTTCCGCTCGAGCGCGATGATTGCCTCGTCCTCTACACCGACGGCGTGACTGAAACGCTTAATGCCGAGGGAGACGAGTTCGGCCTCGACCGCATGATGCAATCGGTTCGCGCGAGTGCGACCAATGGAGCGCAAGCAATTGTAAGGAAAATCGTCGAGGACGTTCGCGACTTCACCGGTTCGGTCCCACAAAACGACGACATCACTTTGATTGCCATTCGTAAAACATGAAAAAAATTCCCGCTACTGAGCAAAACAAACAAATGAAACAATCGGCGTCGGCAAGTTCGATCCCTTCATCTTTTGCGCCCGGGGCCGATGCCGCGCAAAGCGAAGCAGAAGATCCAATGGCTGGTTTGCAGACCGATCTCGACCGGTTTCGAGAACTCGCGGCGCGGAGTCAGGCTGATTTCGAGAATTACAAGAAACGTAGTGCTCGCGAAAAGGAAGAGGCGATCAAATATGCCAACAAGTCTTTACTGGAGCGTTTGGTCGGAATTATCGACAATTTTGAACTTGGCCTTGCAGCAGCAAAAGAGCAGAGCGCGGACTCTCCCATTTATTCCGGATTGGTTCTCGTGCAAAAACAACTCAGTGATTTGCTGGCCGAAAATGGACTGCAACCGATCGAGGCCGAGGGAAAAACGTTCGATCCGAACCTGCACGAAGCAATTGCGCATGAACCCAGCAATGAATATCCTGAAGAGATTGTGATGCGCCAAACCCGTCGCGGGTATCGATTTAAGGACCGGTTGCTGCGACCTGCGAAAGTGGTTGTTTCCAGCGGCCCTGCAAAGTAGGTGGCTTGTTGCTTGCTTCGCTTACTAGTCCCATAAATCACGAGGGGACTCATCGATCACATGGCTACTGAAAAGCGCGATTACTATGAGGTACTGGGCGTCGAACGAGGCGCCACGGATGAGGAGGTCAAACGCTCTTATCGCAAACTCGCGGTCAAGTTTCATCCGGATAAAAATCCGGACGACCCGCACGCCGAAGAAAAGTTCAAGGAATTAGGCGAAGCGTACGACGTCTTGATCGACCCTGACAAGCGCGCCGCCTACGATCGCTTCGGCCACGCGGCGTTCACACAGGGCGGCGCCGGTTTTGGGCGCGGCGTTTTCCACGATCCGTTCGAGATTTTTCGGGAAGTTTTCGGCGGCGGTGGATTCGGTGGCGGAATCTTCGAGACATTCTTCGGCGGCGATCGGCCGGAAGATCGGCGGCACGGATCGGATTTGCGCTACGACATGCAAATCAAGCTGGAGGAGGCGGCGTTTGGCGCTGAAAAAGAGATTGAAATCGCGAAACTCGATACCTGCGACAAATGCAACGGCAGCGGCGCCGAACCAGGTTCGCGCACGATTACGTGCTCTACCTGTGGCGGCCGTGGGCAGGTGATCAGTTCGCGCGGATTTTTTCACGTGTCGCAGACATGTCCTCGGTGCCGAGGTGCTGGTGAAGTCATTGAGAAACCGTGCCAGAAGTGCCGTGGCGAAGGACGCGTGGAGAAATTGAGCCGCGTTAAGCTGAAGATACCTGCTGGAATCAGGGAGGGTTCACGATTGCGCTCGTTAGGCAACGGCGAGGTCGGCACGCGCGGTGGTCCTCCGGGCGATCTTTATGTGGTCATACACGTTCGAGAGCACAAGATCTTTCAGCGCGAAGGCGATGATCTGTATTGTGACGTACCGATCCCTTTTTCCGTTGCGACTCTGGGTGGCGAAATTGATGTGCCGACTCTTGAAGGCGGGGCGCATCTGAAAGTGCCCGCCGGGACGCAAAGCGGGCAAATGTTTAAAATGCGCGGCAAAGGAATTACAAATGTTAATGGGCGGGGCCGCGGCGATCTGTTCGCGCGTTTGATTGTCGAGGTGCCGTCGCGCTTGAACGCGCAGCAGCGTCGTAAGCTTGAGGAATTCGCGGCGCTTTGCGGCGATGAAAACACGCCCTTGCGCAAGAGCTTTTTCGAACGCGCGAAGGAATTTTTCAGATAGAATCCCGCAGCTTCTGTGTTTCACGATACCGTCAAGCTGATCGAGTGCCCCCGTGACGCCTGGCAAGGTCTCAAGCGACAAATCCCAGCGAAACTCAAGGCGAGCTATCTCCGTGCGTTAATCGCGGCGGGATTCAAGCACATCGATGCCGTTAGCTTTGTGTCTCCCAAAGCCGTTCCGCAGATGGCTGACAGCGAGAAAGTGCTCAAGCAAATCAGTCCACCAAACGATGTCGAAATCATCGGTATTGTCGTTAATGAAAAGGGAGCCGACCGTGCCATTGCGACAGAAGCGGTTTCGACCCTAGGCTATCCTTGTTCCATTTCTGAGACATTCCTGCGCAAAAACCAAAATCAGACACCCGAAGAGGCCTACAAAACGTTGGAATCGATTAAGACAAAAGCTGACGCATCCGGACTGGGTATGGTTGTTTATATCTCGATGGCGTTCGGAAATCCGTACAGCGATCCGTGGGATGAGACCGAGCTGCGGCGGGTGGTAGAGAAACTGGCGACGCTCGGTGTCCGATCGATTTCGCTAGCGGACACCGTTGGAGTTGCCGACCCTCATTTGATTCGCCGTGTAGTCCAATCGATCACAAACCAATACGCCGATTACGATATCGGCGTGCATCTTCATAGTAAGCCGGAGGAAGCTGCAGCCAAAGTGCTCGCTGCTTGCGATGCAGGCTGTCGGCGAATTGATTCAGCCATTGGTGGTCTTGGTGGGTGCCCTTTCGCGCAGGATGCATTGGTTGGGAACATTCCTACCGAGAGCGTACTCTCCGTACTTCAACAGCGCGGGATAGAGCTGCCGATAAGTAAAAAATCGTTGGCAAATGTGCTGCCGATGAGCTCGCTCATCGCATCTGACTACCAATAGGAAATCGAGTTGCGCGTCCCGTCGTTCTTATTAGGGCTCATCTCGTAAATGGCGCTGTCATGTTGAGCGAGGCGAAACATCTCTGATTTATTCCACGAGCATCGGTCCAGAAAGTGACCAGAGATTCTTCGCTTCGCTCAGAATGACATTATAAGATGGATTGTGGTCCTATAGGTCACATGCATCGCTTCTTCATCTCTCCCGAGAATTGGGACCCTGGCGCGCTTACATTAGCTGGCTCGGAAGCACACCACGCGCGCGACGTCCTGCGCATGAGGGTGGGGGAGAAACTTGTTCTCTTCAACGGACGTGGGCACGAAATCACCGCGGAAATTGTCGATCTTGCCATCGATGAAATTGGATTGAAGAAATTGCACGAAGCGGAAACACCACCGCTGCAATGCCGAATCGTTCTCGGACAGGCAATCCCGAAGGGAAAAAACATGGACTTAATTGTGCAAAAGGCGGTGGAGATTGGCGCTGTAGAAATTGCGCCGATTATTTCTGATCGCACCATTGTGCAGATCGATTCCGAAAGCGCCGGGCAAAAGCAGTCGAAATGGCAGCACGTCGCGGTTGAGGCGGCCAAACAATGTGGCCAGAACTGGCTGCCACATATACATGCGCCGATGAAACTTTCAGAATTACTTTCTGTAGCAGCAGAGGAATCATTCGATCTACAACTGATCGGATCGCTCCAGCCGGGTGCACGGCACTTAAAGAAGGTTCTTGCGGGCTATTCGAACGAGCATCAACATCGTCCCCGCAGTGTCTTGATGCTTGTTGGGCCAGAAGGCGATTTCACGCCTGCAGAACTTGCGCTCGCGCGTCGTCACGGTTGCCAGCCAATTACGCTCGGCCCGATCATTCTGCGAGTGGAAACCGCGGCAATTTATTGCCTGAGTATTCTTTCCTATGAATTGCTGATTTAGAGCGCGGCTTCACGGTTGCGTCTTCTCGGAGAGTTCTCGAAAGCCTGGATCGGCGCGCAACGAATCCCAAAGGGGATCGAGTCTTAGATATGCCGGCGTAAGCGGCATTGGGCCGTAAAGCTGACTTTGAAATGGCGTTTGCACCAATCGCTTGAGCGCTGCGATCGCGCTGCTATTCTCGCCAAAGATCGTCTGAACTAACGCCAGGTTCTCTTCAGTGCCTGGACCGTCCACTACATCCTTGGCACTTGGTAGAAGCATAGTAGCGCGTTCCGCCTCCTTCAGAGCTAGGTCCTTCTCTCCTAGCTCGGCATAAGCCAGAGCCAGCCACTCCGCAAAGTTGGAGTTATCCGGTTGTTTTTTGCCGAGCGGCTCCAGCATGTTGCGCGCCTGTTCAGCAGTAACCTTTGCGCCGGCAGCATCACCGGCAAGGCGCTGAGCAATAGCGAGGTAAACCTGAGTAGCGCCCTTGTAGATCTCAGAAGTGAACTTGAATTGCGCAAGTCGGGTTTGTAGCAATCGAATGGCCTCAGCGTAATTCCGTTCAAGTCTTAACTGAGTCACCTTGATGAAGAAGGCATTCTCAAATGGAGTCTGAACGGATATTTCTGATAAGAGGTTTGCGGCTTGCTCCAGATTTCCCTGAGCCTGGTAACTGCCGGCCTTTAACGACATCAGATCGGGATCATTCGCAATAATATCCGTCGCTTGATCATAGCGTTTTAGCGCCATTGGGAATTGTCGTAGCATTCCATAAGTCCATGCTGAAGTAGTTATCAACTCTCCGTTGCGCGGATCCAGGTCGAGACCTGCCTCGACCGCTGCGAGGCTTTCATTCCACTGTCCAAGGCGTCGGTTGACCGCGCTAAGGGCCCATGCGACATCACTGTTGCCCGGTAGGAGCTTGTTGACAGTGCCAAAGGTGGCTTTGGCCAGTTCGTAATCGCGCAGTACCCAATATTGATAGTAACCCAGAGCGAGCAGAGTTTCGGGCGAGTTTGGCTGGAGTCTCTGCGCATGTACCAGCGCATCTTTGGCTAGGTCGGGGCGAGCGGTGTCAACGCGTTGAAAGTAGAGATACGCGCGTGCGCGAGAAAGCCGCGCCCAGGCAATCGCAAAATTGGGGTCAAGCTGCACAGCGCGCTCGAAATAACCGATGGTCTTCAGTGCAAGATGAATTGATTGGCCAATGCGTGCCTGGAACGCCAGGCCGCGCAAATATGCATCGTAAGCCTCCGGATTATTTGTCGGCTTAGCTGCCAAGGCTTGCTTCTCGTGGCCAGTGAGCTTCGCTTGCAATGATTCCGCAATCCCTTTGGCTATCTCGCTTTCGACGGCAAAGATGTCACTCAACTTTCGGTCGTACGTCTCTGCCCAGATGTGGGAATCGCTTTGCGCATTAATCAACTGCACATTAACCCGCACTTGGTCGGCCACCTTCTGCACGCTACCCTCAAGAATGTTCGTTACACCAAGTTGCCTGGCGATCTCTGGAAGATTCGCCGGTTTGCTCTGGTATCGCTGCGTGGAAGTGCGCGAAATAACCTTCAAATCAGCGATCTTAGCGAGGCGCGTTAAGATTTCGTCCTGAATACCGTCAGCGAAATATGAATTATCTGAGTCCCGGCTCAGGTTTTCGAACGGTAACACAGCGATGCTCTTTTCGGGAGCCGGGCTTGTTCTCGGACTTCTGAGCCAGTAAAGTGGCAAAGCAACAACCAAAACGCCAAATAACACTACCGAAGCGACGATAACCGGTCGACGGAAATTGCTCCTATCCTTCTGAACCGCTGCGGTAAAACCTAGTTTCGTTAGGTCGTCGCTAATCTCAGTAGCCGTCTGATAGCGTTTGCGAACATCGTTGTCGCATGCTTTGAGGATGATTGAATTCAGCTTAAGAAACGCTTCGCGCTCAGACATTGTGTCGAAGTCTGCTGGCAAAGCCGGATAGTCGAGGCGATCCGCGCCCGTGGTCGCTTCGTAGAGCACCATGCCCAGGCTATAGAGATCAGCCTGAGGCTTTCCGGGGCCCTCGGGCGGAATGTAACCCTCCGTACCCAGGCGCATTTTCTCCCCCGTCTGTGCCACCAGTCCGATATCTGCCAGCTTTGCGTGGCCCTTAACGAAGATGATGTTTGATGGCTTTACATCGCGATGCACCAACCCGTGCTGATGCAGTTCCGCCAGTGCCTGGCTAAGGGATAACCCCAATTGCGCAGCCTGTTCCACGGACAGTCGTTCGCATCTTGCTAGCTCATTGCTTAATGTTTTCGGCACATAAGTCTCAGGCTTAATCCCGCCGCCGTTTGAATCACTATCGGCCAGTTCCATGACATAGTAGAAAAAGCCCTCCGCGCGATTGCGAGCAACATGAAGGATCGCCACAAAACCTTCGTGCTCCCGCGACACCGGTTCGAACTGCTGAAGACCCAAAAATTCTCTCTCAAACGCTTCCTCGTCCTGGAACGCTTTCCGTTCAACGATCTTAACCGCGCGATAAGTGCCCACAATGTTTCGGGCTAGCCATACCTCGCCATAACTGCCCTGGCCAATGCGGCGCAATAGCTGAAAATCCGGAATGAAAGGAACATCCCGCGCGGGCTCTGCCGTGTTTGCCTGCCCAGTCGCATCCTCGCGAACACTTTCGCACTTGTCCGACGAAGGCGGACCTGCCAAGACAGCCTGCTTACGAAGTCTTTCGGAGTAGCCTTCGCGAAGCTGGGCTGTCCACTCAGTAGTAGCTTTGCGAAGACGGGCGATCATCCCGCTTGCTCTCGTCAGTGAGCCATTGCTCTCGTGAACCCCCATCGCTTCTCTTCCTCCTTTTCAAGGCGAGCAACTTCTCGTCGCATTAATGCGGTAACTCTGTGTTTCGCCAGACGCACCTGACCGGTGCTCACGCCGAGCGTCTCCGCTACTTTGTCGACAGACCAACTTTTCACAGCATACAGATCAAACATCTGGTAATGCCGTGCGTTAGCCTGACGTTTCACACGTGACAATGCGGCGGCGAACAACGTGCGCTGCCATTCCTCCTCCCATACTGCGTCAAGGTTGATCGCTGCCGGATCAGGAATGCGCTCGAGCGTCGCGGTGCCTGACGTCCTGGTTGCCCGGCGCGCTCCAAAAGAATCGATTTGCTGCTGGCGTTTGCGGAACTGATCGCCGATGCGCCAACGGACAATGGTCAACAGCCAGCCCTTAAATGAGCCAATAGCGGGATCGTAGCGGAAAGACCTGATCTTCTTTACCACAGTAAGGATTGACTCCTGCACCACCTCTTGCGCTTCCGAATCAGTCAACCCGGCGTTGAGCGCCGTGGCGTAGATCAATCGCCAGTACGTATCGAAGAACTCACGCCAGCTTTCCTGAGCGTTCGATTGCTTAAGGCGACTGAGCAGGCTGCGCCGTGTCACTGAGGATGATTGAGTACGCCGTTCTGCCGAATTCATCTTGACACATCATCATACTCGCCCTGCCGGAGCCGGGTCACGCAAATAAAATGACGCAGGCCAATCCTGTCTGTATCCGCTTGGCGCCAAAGGCACTGTCTCTTGTTAGCCTGCAGGTCGCCGGCAGAAATTCTTGCCCGTTCAAACAAGCGCTAAAAGCGCCATTTATTACGGCGAAGGTTCGCTCCATCAAGGCATCGCGCCGATGTGTGGGTGTAATTCGGCCATCCCGCGACTGCGAAAATTGTTGCACAGCTGGATCGCCTTGTGCTGCGAAGGAGCGGCCTCTTAAACGGCCCGCCAGCACTGCACTGTACTAAGATTGCGAAAGATTTTTCGATTTTTTGAAACAACCGGCGGTCTCGACCCGTATTTAGCTTATGAAAAATCGAAACAGCACATTCACAACGATACTCCTGGCGCTTGGTTTCCTTGCGCTTTCCCCAATGACGCGGGCCGTTGTTCCGCCGCCGGACGGAGGTTATCCCGGAGGCAACACGGCAGAGGGGCAAAGTGCCCTTTTGGGCCGTACGACCGGCTTATACAATACGGCAGTCGGTATCTATTCGCTCCTGAGCCTCACCGACGGCAACTTCTGCACGGGTGTCGGCGCTGGGACGCTGCTTGCCAACACCGGGGACTCGAACACGGCCACTGGCGCAGGGGCGCTTTTGAGCAATACAACCGGAACCAACAACACGGCTGATGGAACGTTCGCTCTTTTCTTCAACACAGAAGGCAGTTTAAACACGGCAGTTGGTAGAGATGCGCTTCTTCAGAACACCACCGGCAGCGGCAACACGGCGACCGGCCATGGCGCGCTTACGAACAACATCGATGCCGACGGAAATACAGCCTGCGGTTTTTTCGCGCTGCACGACGACACCGCGGGAGCGCAAAACACCGCAATTGGCCAGCAAGCTCTTGCGGTTAACCAGTCCGACGACAATACGGCGACCGGCTTCCAAGCGCTCTTTAGCAACACAACAGGCTTCTTTAACACAGCCAGTGGAGTGGGCGCACTGCAAGACAATGACATCGGTATAGGCAACACAGCCATCGGTGTTGGGGCGCTCCAAAACAATGTCACCGGCAGTGGCAACATCGCGATTGGTATTGCCGCAGGTACCAACATTACGGGAGGCGATAACAATATCTACATCGGCAACGTGGGACTTGCTGGTGACTCGACTACGACCCGGATCGGCTTTGCGAAGGTGACACAAAGAACCTTTATCGACGGCATCCGTGGAGTAACAACTGGTATCAATAATGCCGTCAACGTGGTAATCGACTCGGCCGGCCAACTCGGCACGGTCAGTTCCTCACGGCGGTTCAAAACGGGTATTAGACCGATGGACGACGCCAGCGGATCAATTCTGGCACTTAAGCCAGTGACGTTTCGCTACAAGAGCCAGAAGGACGCGAAGCCGCAGTTTGGCCTCATCGCCGAGGAAGTCGCCCAAGTGAACCCCGACCTCGTCGTGCGCGATGAGAACGGCGCGATTTACACTGTCCGCTACGACGCTGTGAACGCGATGTTGTTAAATGAATTCCTCAAGGAACACAAAAGAGTCGAAGACCAGCAAGCGACAATCGCCGAGTTGAAGTCAACCGTCGCTCAGCAACAGAAAGGAATGGAGACCCTCACTGCCCAACTCAAAGAGCAAGCCGCGCAAATCGAGAAAGTCAGCGCACAGATTTCAGTCAGCAAACCGGCGCCACGCGTCGTGAGCAATAACCCGTAAAACGACCCAGCAATGAAAGGAACTAAATTATGAAAACTCGAAACACCCCCGCCTGCAACGCTATAGCACCGCGGGCAGGCATATTCACATTACTCTTGGCGCTTGGCTTCGTTGCGCTTTCCCCAATCGCGCAAGCGATCGTTCCAGCACCGGATGGAGGCTATCCCGGAGGCAACACGGCGGAAGGTCAAAGCGCCCTTCTTAGCCGGTCCACTGGAACGTACAATACGGCAATCGGTATCTATTCGCTCTTAAGCCTCACCGACGGCAACTTCTGCACGGGTGTCGGCGCTGGGACGCTACTTGCGAACACCGGGGACTCGAACACCGCCACCGGCGCCGGGGCGCTTTTGAACAACACCGTTGGCGACCAGAACACCGCCAACGGAACGTTTGCGCTTTTTAGCAACACCGAAGGCGTACAAAACACGGCTACTGGTTCCCAAGCGCTCCAGAGCAACACCACCGGCAGCTTCAATATGGCCAACGGTTATCAGGCGCTCTTGAGCAACATCGACGGCAACTACAATACTGCTAGTGGACTTCAAGCGCTCTTTCACAATACCAGCGGCAGCAACAATGTAGCGATCGGTCCTGGTGCGCTCTTTTTCAACGATACCGGCATCAATAACACGGCCATTGGTGCTAGTTTTGTGCTCTATAACAACGTTAACGGCAGCAACAATACAGCAATCGGTGATTTTGCACTCGCGAACAACGTCGCTGGCAGCACCAACACAGCCGTCGGCGCTAACGCGCTCTTTAGCAACACGGCGGACGGCAACACTGCCACCGGTTATCAAGCGCTCACGCTCAACACCATCGGGTTCGATAATGTGGCTACGGGTTTTCAAGCACTATCGCACAACAGCATCGGAAACTACAACACGGCGAATGGATTCTATGCGCTCCTAAATAACACCGAAGGGGCTCTCAATACGGCGAATGGAACAAGCGCGCTCGGCGCCAACACTCTAGGCAACAACAACACGGCCAACGGTGGAGGTGCGCTGCAAGCGAACACGATCGGCGTCGCCAACACGGCGAATGGAACATACGCACTGGCCGGCAATACGGCTGGAAGCTTCAACACAGCCGATGGTGCTTCTGCGCTCCAAAACAATACCATGGGCGGCAGCAACACTGCTCTGGGTGTTAATGCCGGTACCGGTGTCACTACGGCCAATAACGTCATTGTTATTGGCACCAACGTCGCCGGGGCGAACCTGGACAACAGCTGCTATATCGGCAGTATTTTCGGGCAGCCAATCGATCCCGCTACAGCCATTGCAGTGGGAATCGATGCCAGTGGAAAGTTAGGCACTACCGTCTCGTCGCGCCGCTTCAAGCACGACATCAAACCAATGGCCGAGGCCAGCGAAGCGATCCTTGCGCTGAAGCCGGTGACCTTCCACTACAAGAACGACGCCAAAGGCACGCCGCAGTTTGGTTTAATCGCCGAGGAAGTCGCGCAGGTTAACCCCGACCTTGCGGTGCACGACAAGAACGGGGAAATCTTAAGTGTGCACTACGACCAGATCAACGCAATGTTGCTTAACGAATTTCTCAAAGAACACAAGAAAGTCGAAGAACAGGAAGCGACGATCACGCAGTTGAAGAAGGATTTCCAGGTCGCCAGCGCAGAGCAACAGAAGGAAATCCAGCTCTTGACGGCCCAAGTCAAGGACCAGGCCGCACAAATCCAAAAGGTGAGCGCCCAAATCGAGATCAGCAGGTCCACCCCACAGGTGGTTACAAACAAACCGTAACTCTACCAAGATGATAATAAAGCGACATCAGAACGGAAATTAGAATATGAAGAACCAAAACATGATAAACACATTCACAACAGTGCTCTTTGCGCTTGGCTTCTCTGCGCTTGTGCCAATCGCACAAGCGGTGGTTCCAGCAC
>Ga0209577_10000755_pt1 | contig 32221 bp, 31 predicted proteins | sample GraSoiAngelo_109_FD_185874 | JGI IMG/M metagenome (GOLD analysis project Ga0209577, IMG submission 185874) | Grasslands soil microbial communities from the Angelo Coastal Reserve, California, USA - 14_0903_12_20cm (SPAdes) (version 2) | ecosystem: Environmental > Terrestrial > Soil > Grasslands...
TTTCCACGTGAGCGGAAAAGTAGTCGTGAATCCAACCGCCATGGCTGCCAATTTCATAACCGAGGCCAATGTATTTCTGTATCAGATCTTGGCTGACGGGATTGTGGCCAACATCAAAACCCCTTTGGTCGCCGGCCTCACTGGCATCGGGGCCGGCGGTGATGTGAATCGAGAAGGGTCCCTGGCTTAACAATGTCCATGAACTCATCTCGCGGAGCGGCTTAATAGCGGCATTGGAATCAATATGCCAGTTCAGGACTAGTCCCCCGATTCCATCTGGGACGGGCATTAAATAGGGTAAAGAAAGCGCATGGCTTGCGAAGTATTTCAAAAAGGCATGCAGCAACAACCCATCGGTATTGCCTTTCAGATATCCGAGAGGCAAGTTTACAAACAGGACAGAACCTTTTTGATAAGGCTGCTGACCAGCCGCGATTCCACCACTGGAGCGAAATAAAACCTGCCCGGCGTACTGGCCCGATGTTACGAAGCTGGGATACTGGAGATCACCAAACCTGTAGCGCCGGAGCTCAATTTCGAACGGTGCGCCGGCGGAAGCGGATCCATTTTCCGAAGCGGACACGCCAGTTTTCCCATGAAAGGGATAGTACTTGCCGGGAGGTATTTCCAGCCGACTGACAATTGCACCTGTGCTGGTGACCTTGCCCCATTGGATCGTCTTATCTCCAGCCTTGTCGTAGAGTGCGTAGTCTACCCCTGCCAGGTCCGATAGCCGGGAACGGTTAGCCGCGTAAGTACCATTCAGAGAGAATGTACCGGCATCGTAAACCAGCATAAGTTTGCCACCCTCGGCCACAAAGCGGTGCAGAGTGGCTACGAAGAGATCGCTCGCTCGCTGGTGGATTGAGTCAGGCAGAATCACTCCGGCACACTTCGACTCTCCCCACAAGGGGCGGAGAAATTCGGAGTCATGCACCGGGACTACATGAAGTCCTTCTTCGTTGCCTGCGTCCACCCATACGGTGACTTTGGGATTCGAGAAACTGGTACCGTCAGGTACCAGCAGGAGTAAGCGATCGGCAGTAGGGCGAACAGCGTCGCGCGTTGTCCAAGACCATGCGATCAGGCCTACGAGAATGACGGAGATGGTTCCGCTGATAGCGAGGCGGCGCTTCATAGGTTCGTTACCACCTGGCCGCGTTCGCGTGCCCACAAAGTACCAAACACCACCACATCCTCCGAGACCTCGATACTTGGCGCGCTGACAGTCGTCGGGTGTTCAAAGGTCCCGCACCGTACTCCTGTTGCAAGCGCTAATTCACGCTCGGCAACGACCGGTCCGTGAACAGCGCAGCGATGACCGATGCGCATTTTTCTTGCACTGATCAGGCTCCCTTCCACCAATACGGCATCCTCGAGCACGATGTTGTTGGCACTCTTCACGCTCCCGCAAATTCGAGCACCGGAGCGAATACGCAGGTTGCCCCGCACTACGATGTCGCTGGGAATGACCTGCCCGGCCTTAACCTCGAAGTCACCGTCGTACCAGAAACGACGCGGCCTCCGGGATCCACGAAGGCTAGAGTTCGGCGAGGGGGCCGCCCCATTCTCGGTTGCACGCCCGATTTCAATCCGGGGTGCGTTGAGCCGCAGGAAAGAGCAATCAGCCTGCAGGCGTATGAGCGAATCAGAAGAAATACGCCCGTGGAGCCTGCAACCGAGGTCGGCCGTGAACTTTCCTACGGCATGGACCCACCGGATGACATGACTCGAAGGGCCCAGATGAACATCTTTTTCTCCTAGGATTGCCCGGTAGTTGTTATTTTCTCCACCCTTGAATTGTCCGCGCGCGTAGATGTCCTTCGAGAAAGTAACGCCAGCAGGAACAATAAGATCAATGACAGCCGCTATCACGACGGCGTACGCAGAGTCTTGCTGCTGGAGGCTAAACACCATCGTTTCGTCGACCGCGCCCAGTACAACGCATTCCTCGCCGTCGGGAAGAATGTCCCTAGCCATGCTTCCGGAGACGCTACAGTGCCGCATGGTCGGTTCGAGTGCCCTGATGTAACTCCGAAAGCTATCGGCAAAATGGCGGATTTCTCCGGCATTTTGCTGAACTACATTCAGGGGCAGCGCGTCCGACTTGCTACGCAATTCCACAAGCGAGGGCACCAGTGGCAGAATGAACATCAGGCTAGAAATAAAGATCAGAGCGCCGACTGCGAGATACGGACTCACGAGACCTTCCGAAAGCGCTCGGTTTTATCCCAGTGGAACTCTGCTCCAGTCAGAAGATCTGTCACTTGCGACACTGCGGCGCGAGACACAGAAAAGATGCTCACAGCAAATCCCAGAATGAGAAAGGGCAACAGGGAGATTCGTTTGCGCGTTCCATCGAGTCTGGCGGCAGCGGCAATCTCGAAGAAAGCGGCCAGATTGCCTAATGCCGCATAGGCAGTCAGGGAGAGGAGCGCAATGACGCCATGCAGCGGAGCCACACCCTGATAAAACACGCCCAGTGCTAGCGCCCATCCGACCAGCGTGATCGGCGCCATAGCATACACTCCCAGCAGCAACGTCCCGTCAATACGTTCTCGAATCGTGGCCCGATGTTTTCCTACCAGCAGGCGAAAACCGTATGTCATCATGGCTTGGTTATGTCCCTTGGCCCAGCGCATGATCTGCTTTACCCGAACCGACCAAACTTCGGGGACTTCTTCGTAGCACTCGGAGCGATTTTGGTACACGGTTTTCCAGCCGTTCAGCAAAAGCCGATAGGTCAGATCGGTATCTTCAGCCAGTGAATTCTCATTCCATCCGCCAATTTCGCGCAGGGCACTCAACCTGACTCCCGCCACGGTGCCGCCATGTTGGGGTACGAGGCGTAAGTTCATGCGCGCCTGCTGATCCACCTGGTATCCGCCCGCTCGCTCCAAGTCGAGCAGACGAGTCAATAAATTTGTGCCGGCGTTTAGCGGCACCACCCGACCCATGACGCCACCGACTTCGAGATCGAAGAACGGCGCCACCAATTGCTTGATCAACCCCGCACCCGGGATGTAATCCGCATCGAAAATAAGGATGACCTCGGTATCCACCAACTCCATGGCATCTTTTAGGGCCGCTGCCTTGCCGGCTTTGCCCCCAATGCGATGAAACGGCCGAATGCGCCCAGGAAAGTTCTCTACAAATGTGTCGATGATCTCGCGGGTACGATCGGTGGATCGGTCGTTCACCGGAATGACCAAGATTTTGTCCGCGGGGTACCTTACCGTCATCAGAGCCTCAAGAATGTTAGCGATGACTTTTTCCTCGTTGTGAGCAGCCACTAGCACGGTGACGGGGGGCCAGTCGGCGGTGTCAATGTCAATGTAAGGGTGCCTTTGGAAACCGAAGAGGCGATTTAGCGTGAACCAATAGTGGCGGGCGGTATACACGCAGATAGCGAAGACAATAATGTTGAGAACATAAATCATGGCGCGAAAGTGTAACCGTGAAACAGATTCTGCCTGGTCACTCCTTACCCGCCGCCGCCTTGCGAGCAATTTCCTCATAGTCGGTTTTCCGACGACGGGGTTGTGGCCTGGGCGCCAGTTTGAACTGCTTGTCGGCCTCTAAAAGTGGGGTTTTCTTCGCATACCACCGGGCGACGGCCTCCACGATCCTTTCCGAACTGTGACCGTCTCCGTACGGGTTGTCGCCCTCCGACATATCCTGGTACGCATTCGCGTCATTGAGAAGATGACTAGTCTCACGCACGATGCCTTCGCGTGACATGCCGATGATCTTGGCCATTCCAAATTGCGAGGCCTCAGGGCGTTCCGTAAGCTTGCGCAACACCAGCACTGGCTTTCCGAATGTGGGTGCCTCCTCCTGAATCCCTCCGGAATCGGTTAGTACCAGAAAACAACGCCGCAGAAGACTGACGAATGTGATGTAGTCGAGCGGTTCAGTCAGATGGATTCTGTTTGTGTTCTGCAGCAGAGCATTCACAGTTGTCCGTACGTTGGGATTCAGGTGTACAGGGTAGACGATACGAATGTCGGGATGCAGCTTGACCAGATCCTTGAGTGCCAGGCACATATTTTCCTGGTCAGTGCCCAAGGATTCCCGCCGGTGAGAGGTAACCAGCACCAACCGAGAACTGTCGTCTGGGATACCAGCGAGAGGAGTGTTTTCCCAGGAATGCGGGAGTGAACTCAGGGCGCGTAAAGTATCGATCACAGTGTTGCCCGTAACCACAATTCTCTCGGCTGATACGCCCTCCGCGAGCAGGTTGTCGCGCGACAAAGCCGTAGGGGCAAAATGAATCTCCGTCAGCACAGAAGCTATCCGGCGGTTAGCTTCTTCGGGGAACGGGTTGTAAAGATCATGACTACGAAGTCCCGCTTCGATGTGACCCACCGGAATCTTGCAGTAGTAAGCAGCCAGGGTTGAGGCAAACGCTGTGGTGGTATCGCCCTGGACTAACACCATATGGGGCTCAAACCGGTGGCAGGCGTTCTCCACGGTGTCCAATACGCGTGCGGTCAGGGAGTTGAGCGTTTGATTCGGACGCATTACATCCAAATCAAAATCGGGCTTGATCTTGAAAAATTGCAGGACATGGTCGAGCATCGTGCGATGCTGACCGGTGTGAACTACGGCGGTCTCAAATTCTTGCGAGCGCTGGCGTAAAGCGTGAATCACCAGGGCTAGTTTGATTGCCTCGGGCCTCGTGCCGAGGACAGCGATGATCCGACACTTCATGAGGATCGTCCGTTTTTTCTAGTGCCTTCGAATTCACCATCCAAACGTCTGAGAACAAAATTCGGTTGGATTTGGTGGACAAGATTCGACTATCCGCGTGTGAAGTTATCATTTTGTATTCTGCTTGTTGGTTTGGGGAAGATTACCAAAGTCACTGAAAGACCCACGCGTTCGGGCGCTCGGTGCTTACAAAGACTTCCTGATTCTGTGGAAAGACGCCGACGCCGACATCACCATCCTGAAGCAAGCCAAGGCAGAGTACGCGAAGCTGCAGTAGTAGTGTGCACTGTTCCTAGGCGAAACCGACTTCCCGTTCCTAATCTGGAGCGCTTCTCAAATGCGTTTCGGGGGGGTACCGCGCGGAGCGTTGGCTTCGCGAAGCCATGATCCTCGCGATTTGGGAAGGGCCCTCGCATCGGCAGATCCTTGATGGCTTGCAAGTAATGGAGCGCAAGCATGCCCATCGCCTGCTGTTTCAATCATTGTTTGCGATAGCATATGCTTCCGCTGTGCAACAAATCGAAGCACGCATCGAGCGACAACTAGCTCTACCTCGCGAAAAAAGAAGCAGGAACGGAGGCGCTCTTTGCTGGGCTGGCTGTATTCAGCCGCCGCAATCGCACCCATCCGAGCCGCCCAGAAAGCACGCTGGGCCAAGTTGCGAAAGCAGCGCAAGACGGCCTAAGAATGCAGCCCTACCTCAAACCGTGCCAACACCAGCTAGCGCGGCCTCCAGACCTCGTGACTGACAGTGACGGCGTTTCCTATCTCCTGTTCGAGTGCGTTCTTTGCGGGTGCCAAGTAATCCTACGACTCGACTCAGAGGGAGAGATTGACGGCGAATTCACTCACCTGAACGGAAGCGTGCGTAAGACGCTCGGCGCGAGCGCCAACTCCGCGGCTTTCATTGACTTGCCTGGTCCACAGACGTAAGCTTCTGCGGCGATGATCGGCCAGACCATCTCGCACTACCGCATCATCGAGAAGCTCGGCGGTGGAGGGATGGGTGTCGTCTACAAGGCCGAGGACACTCGGCTGCACCGTTTCGTGGCGCTGAAGTTCCTCCCAGAAGATGTAGCCCGTGAGCCTCGGGTTCTGGTTCCAAACGGAAGCTCAGACCGCTTCTGCCCTGAACCATCCCAACATCTGCACGATCCACGACATTGGCGAGCAGGAAGGGCAGGCCTTCATCGTCATGGAATTTCTGGAAGGGATGACGCTGAAGCACCGCATCGCGGGAAGCCCGCTGGAAACTGATTTTGTTCTTTCGCTCGCCATAGAAATTGCGGATGCGCTGGATGCCGCCCATGCCACCGGTATCGTCCATCGTGAGTGGGGGAAGTACAACATCACTGTAAATGCGGTTGCACCAACATTTATTCGCACTCCCGGGACGGAGGGTGCCCTCGCAAACCCCGAGTTCCGCTCAGACCTGATCGAGCGCATTGCTGCGTTGCACCGTATTGGGGAGCCGATGGATGTGGCGGGCGCGGTCGTATTTCTTGCCTCTAGCGCAGCCTCTCTTATTACAGGAGATACGATTTACAGGAGATACGATTCTCATCGATGGCGGGTGGATGGCACGGTAGCTGGCTTGTGAGAAATCTGGCTAAGCATCATCAACCTCCGGATAGCGACGACTCGGCAGCTGACCGTAAAGCTCTTGTTTCGGCATGCGAACGGCAATTCGAGCTTCCAATCATGCGTCGGTTACAAAGGGATTCGCATCAAATTGCGCTAGGAGGAGATGTATGAAAGCCGCAGTCGTACCCGCCGTGAGCAGTTCCTGGCAGATCAAAGATGTTCCGCAGCCTCAACCGGGAGCAGGTCAAGTGCTGGTGAAGATGCGGGCAAGCGGCATCTTGGGCGAGATTGTCGCAGTGGCTCCTGATGTGACCACTCGCAAGGTAGGCGACCGCGTCGGCTCGGCATGGATTCAGTCCACCTGCGGACGATGCGAATGGTGTCAGCGCGGCCGCAGGATGTTCTGCCCCTTTCTGAAGGGCACTGGGGGCGATGCGCAAGGCGGTCACGCCGAGTACATGCTGATGAACGCCGACGCTACGTACCTGATTCCCGACAAGGTTTCCTACGAGCAAGCCGCACCGATCTTTTGCGCCGGGTATACCGTTTATAGCGGGCTCCGCTGGGCCGATCCGCAACCGCGCGAGCGCGTGGCCGTACTTGGAATCGGCGGGCTTGGGCACCTGGCGGTGCAATACGCGAAAGCTGCGGGCTTCGAGACCATCGCGATTTCGCACTCCCCCGATAAAGACAAGATGATACGCGAGCTCGGCGCAGATGAAATTGTTCGGGACGGAAAGAGCCTTTCCGCAGTGGGCGGCGCTGACATCATTCTCAGCACGTCCAACTCGACCAAATCCATGGTGGACAGCATTCAGGGTCTGCGCCCAGACGGCAGGTTCATCGTTATGGGCGCCGACGCGGAACCGCTTTCGATCTCGCTGATCGAGTTGCTCTTCAAGCGCATCAAAATCATCGGCAGCCAGCAAAATGGCCCCGAATATCTCTACGAAGCCCTGGATTACGTAGTCCAAAGAAGAGTTAAATCGATAATTGAAACCTACCCATTGGCCGAAGCTGTGAAGGCCTACGAGCGCGTTGCGGAGGGCAAGACGCGCTTCCGTGCCGTCCTCACGATGTAATCGCCAATCCGAGCAGTCACCGCCGGTTTCGAGCCGATAACGGGCTACTCTTTCACAATCCGATTAGGTAAGGTTTGCCGACCATCGTGCGCCACGAGCGCGAAAGGCCGAAAGGCTGAGTAGTGCGTAACTGCTTAACTGATGAGGGTAGGCCCCTCGGAACCGGTCTGCAGGGACAGGTTCCAAACCACCTTCGGCGGTAATCCCGCGGGCGAGTTGGGCGGCATACTCGGAAGACACCGAGAAGTCGTTCGTTCCGGTTGTGGAGAAGTCGTTAGCCGACGGGACACTCCTTAGCTGGTCCACCTTTGAGCAAGTCGTACACACACCCGACGGATATACGCACGGTGCGGCGTGGTTCAACAGCATCGCGGGGCTCATGAAGGTGCTCGACGAAGTTCGCAAGAACGGTCCGCGGCCCGCGCAAATCGCAGCCACCAAGCACGAAGACTTGTTGATGCAAACGAGGATGTACCACGGCGGTAGCGGAACAGAAACGTACCTGCGGGTGGTCTGCTCAATGGCGAAGGCAGATCACCCGGAAGGTTACACCGCAATGCTCAAGAAGCTTCTATTGCCGACGTTTGAAGAACAGCTCAAGAAGGGCGTGGTTACGTACTATGGCGTCGACGAGAAGTACGTAAACACCTCGGCGCCGTCAATGCGCTGCGTCGTCATCACCTATCCCAATGCCGAAAGCATGGACCAGTGGGCGACAGCCATCAACACGACGATGGGTAAGTGGAGTCCAGGGGAACGCGCAGAATTCGCAGGTGCCACCCTGCCCGACAGCCGGCGCGACATCTTGGCGCGGATAATGCACTCCGGCCATAAATAGCTGATTCTTCATTTGGGTGTGAAACGGGAAGATATGAAGATATAAGGGGTGAGCTAAAAACTCCATGCAACAGTGAACCAGCGAACACCTCAATAAGGATACCAACAGCGGCAGTTTCGACGGGCGGAAAATAGCAGTTTTGCGCTCATACAGCTCGCACAAACCGTCAGGCAAAGTGTGTCCGATGATAACTCCGGTTGGCCGACAAACGGGGGACTACTCCTTCCGTCGACACGAGGGGGTTTGTCGGTACTAATCTGCTCGGTTTGGCGATTGAGAGTGCCGATGCTCTGGGTGCGGCTCATAGCGAAGGGATCATCCATCGCGACATCGCGGGCAACCGTGAAAGGTCGAGGTATCTTCCGGCGGAGATTTGGAAGTGTTCCAGATGGGCGTCGAGCGGATTAGGACCGACAATTCGGCAAGGCACGCCTAAACGTATTACCCACGATTTGCTCGAAATGAGCGTCATGACGCGCGTGATTTGAGCATGTGAGAGCAAAAAAGGGATTAAGCCTGCGTTTTTGGGCCTCCTCGCTATTTCCGTCCCTTCTGCACAATGATCAGTATAATGGCGCGTCACACCACAGGAGCCTGCTACCAAGGTGATGCGCGCATTCGCTCAGTCACCCGTCTGGTCTGTACTAAAGCGGTTAACGATAGGTCTTGCGTTGATTGCCCTCCTCTCATCGATCTTGCTGGTTTCCGACCTTGGACATCGAAGGACAGCTGCCGCCACCAATGCGGGCGTAGGCGGTCGGAAATTCAAAGCTGCGATTGTGTACTACGCGCATGGCGTGAGTAACGACTATTGCGTGAATGGTCTCCTCGAGGGACTCAAGGCCAGTGGTTTCGAACAGGGAAAGAACCTGGAAGTTGTGAAGGCAGATGCGCAAGGGGAAATGATCAACATCCCCGCCATTCTTCAGAATTACGACAGCTCCAATGTCGACCTGATCATGACCATCTCGACGCCATGCCTTGCGGGAGCGTGCAACAACATAAAGCACAAAAAAGTGGTTTTCACCTGTGTGAGTGACCCGATTGCCGCGGGAGCGGGAAAGAGCCATATGGAACACTTGTCATTCGTGACCGGGGTCGGCAGTTTCCCGCCGGTGAGCCACATGTTGGATTTCATGCAGAAACTGGTGCCAGGGCTGCGTGCTGTAGGAACGATGTACAACCCGGCGGAAGCAAATTCGGTGAAGGAGCAGGCGGTCGCGCGCGAAGTATTTCAGAAACGCGGTATCAGACTCGAGCAGATTGCCGTTAGCGGATCAAGCGAAGTGTTACAAGCAGTCCAAATCCTGGCTGGACGCGACATTCAGGTGGTGTGGTTGCCCGCCGACAATACCGGTATTCAGGGATATGAAGGCGCAGTGAAAGGTGCGACAGACGCGCGACTTCCACTGATTACCGATATATGCTCGGCGCTCCCCCGCGGTGGTCTGGCGTGCCTCGGTGTGGGAATGCAGTACTCCTCGTTGGTCGCCGGAAAGCTTGCGGGCCGCGTTTTGCTTGGTGAGAATCCGAAAGATATGCCTATCGAAGAAGTTGCCGTGGAGGAAATGGCGATCGTCCGAAGCAATGCGGCGGAATTAGGTATCACGATTCCTGCCGAGTTCGTGCAGAAGGTACGCCCGTAGCCCAGGCATGGAAATAAGTACACAACAGGTCGAGAACGCTCTCGCGGTGAAGGTGAGGGGGCGCCTCGACAATTATTGGACAGAACACTTGCGCACGAACCTGGAGGAGTTTGTCCGGGGAGGCGCGCACGTTATCCGGCTGGACCTGTCAGAGGTTTCGTTCCTAAGTTCTGCTGGTGTGGGCCTATTGGTGCTGACGTATCGGCAGCTTAGAGAGATTGGTGGCACGCTGACCATTGCGAGCCCTTCCGTCCGGGTCAAACAGGTCTTGGATCTTTGCAAACTTTCACCCATCCTGCTGACCAGTCAAGCGCCGGCGAAGCCCATCGAGCGCAAGTCGGAAATACGCCGCTTTACATCAACGTCCGCGGCGTTCGAGATGCTGGAATGTTTTTCGCAAAAGCCGTTAACATTCGAGCTTATCGGAGATCCAGGATTACTGAAGTCGTGTGGATTCGGTCCAAAAGATTGCCAATCGCTGAAGTTTCCCGCATCAACGTTCGGACTCGGTCTGGGGGCTTTCGGGCACGGCTTCGAGGATGCGCAGTCTAGGTTTGGAGAATTCCTTGCCGTAGGTGGATCTGCGGCCTATCTCCCGACTGACGGGACCAATGTTCCGGACTTCATGGTTTGCAGTGGAGATCTGGTCCCAGAAGTGAATGTCCTATACGGCCTCCGATGCGAGGGCGGGTTCACCCAACTATTGCGGTTCGAAGCTGCCAATGTTGATAGTCCCATCGCATTCTCGGACTTGGTGGCAACGGCATTGGGGGTCACGGGCGCGCCTGCGATCGGAATGGTGATGGTGGTGGAATCAGCTGGACTGGTGGGAGCCGCTCTTCGTCGCTCGCCGGCCACCGCACCAGTCACGAACACTTCACCATTCCAGTATCCCGAGGTTCGCACATGGTTGTCGTTCTCGACGGAACGGCTCTACTCGCGGTCGCTAGTGTTGATTTCAGGGGTAGCGGCCAGTTTCGCTAGCGATCCGTTAGCCTCGCTGCTGCGACGAATGGGCAGCGAAGCATCGCCCCTAGGACACTTCCACGCCGCGGCGTTTTCTTACAGGCCCCTCAAGAAGGGAAACATCGATCTGAAAGCGACGGTCTCCACCTTGTTCGAGACGGAGACCTTGCAAGGTGTGCTGCACCTCCTGACCGATGACCGTAAAGCCGCCGGGCCACAAGAGAGCGAGTTTGTCCGCGGCGCATGCTGGATCAGTGCAGTGTCTGAGAAGAAATGAGAGCGGATCGCACATGAGTCTTCTGGTTGGCACGTTCACCATCGGCTTCATCCTATCGTTGCTCGCGTTGGGCGTGTTCATCAGCTTCCGGATTTTTGCATTTCCGGATATCACAGCCGATGGGTCAGTGACGCTTGGCGCGTCGGTTGCCGCAACCCTGCTGATTCATGGCGTGACTCCACCGGTCGCATCGCTTGCGGCTTTTGGAACGGGAGTGCTTGCCGGCGCCTGCACGGGCACGCTGCACACGCGATTCAAAATCAATCCGCTGCTTTCGGGCATTCTGGTCATGACAGCGCTGTATTCGGTAAACCTTCACGTCATGGGCAGCAGCAACATTTCGCTGCTCGGGGTGAATACGCTGGCCACGCAATCGGAGCGGATCGGTGTGAACCTGATGCGCGGAGCCACCAGTTTCGATCTCGCCGGCTGGGACGTCAGCGTGCGCGACACGATGGTGCTAGCCGCGATTGTTTTGACTGTCCTGCTGACCGGTGCTCTGTTGTATTGGTTTTTGCGGACGAATCTCGGCATCGCTATGCGGGCCACCGGCGACAACGTACAGATGATCCGAGCTCTGGGAGTGAATGACGGGAACATGATCGTGTTCGGTATAGCGATCTCGAACGGCTTCGTGGCGCTGTCTGGAGCACTGTTGGCGCAATACCAAGGCTTCGCGGACGTGGGCATGGGAATCGGAATGGTGGTGTGGGGACTTGCCAGCGTCATCATCGGAGAAGCCCTCGTTGGAACCAATCAGCTGGGCTTGACGATTATTGGGGCCGTCATGGGGTCCGTGCTATTCAGGCTGATGGTAGCGGTGGCGTTGCGTTGGGGTCTCAGGCCCAATGATCTGAAATTGATTACTGCCATGTTCGTGTTCGTGGCCCTAATCGTTCCGCAGTTCATTCGAAAGGGCCGGATGTGGCGTGCGCATGCTTGACATCCGGGCGGTCTCAAAGACGTTTAACCCGGGTACGCCTAATGAGGTGCACTCGCTGCTCGGGGTCAACCTCGAACTGACTGCCGGATCGTGGGTCATTATCATTGGAACCAACGGCTCGGGGAAGTCCACGCTGCTGAATGCTGTGGCCGGAACGTTTTTTGTAGACGAAGGCAGCATTCGACTGGCGGGGCAGGATGTCACGCGATGGCCTGAACATGCGCGTGCTGAATTGATTGGACGCGTGTTTCAAAATCCGTTTAGCGGCACATCACCAAGTCTCACCATCCAGGACAACCTCAGTCTTGCCGCCCTGCGCGGCCGGGGACGCGGCCTCGGTTGGGGATTGAAAGCGTCGATGGTGGCGAGAATGCGTGATGAGGTGAGTCGGTTGAACATGGGGCTGGAGGATCGGCTCGAGAATGCCATCGGCAGTCTCTCAGGCGGACAGCGGCAGGCCCTGACGCTGTTGATGGCTACGTGGCTACGTCCTGAACTCCTGCTATTAGACGAGCACACCGCTGCCCTTGACCCCAAAAGCGCGGACCAGGTGGTCGCGTTAACCGAACACGTGGTTGCGCGCGCCAAACTGACTACCTTAATGGTGACCCACTCAATGCACCAGGCAGCAAGCTTGGGGGACCGCCTTATCATGATGCACCGCGGCCAGATCATTCATGATTTTCAGGGCGCCGAAAAACGGCGCTTAAGGCCTGACGATCTGCTGGCGCGCTTTGAAGAAGTACGTCGCGCGGAGCAACTGGATGAGAGCGCCGCTGAGATGCTTGCCGAGAATTATGTTTGAACGTGATGAGGTCCTCCCCTGAGTAGTTCCGGCTCGCCAGGCACCGTAGTGCTGACTGAAGAGATTTGCGCTCAAATCCGGAGCGATTTCGTTATAGACTCGTTGGACCGCCCGAGGCTTCGCCCATGCCCGGTGAAACGATCTTACCGGAACACGCCGCCCGCTTTGTCAAATCTGGCATGTGGCTGGATTATGGCGCCACCCATTGCCAGCCCGACGTATTCGACAAGGCGCTGGCTGCGCGCAAAGACGAGTTGGAGGACGTGAAGATTCGATCCTGCCTCACGACGCGTCCGCGCGCTGTGATCGAAGAAGATCCCGAAGGCAAGCATTTCCACGTGTTCAGCTGGCATTTTTCCGGTTACGACCGTAAGAAGCACGATTGCGGCCGTTGCAACTACACGCCGTTAAATCTGGGAGAGGTGCCGGATTACTACCGGCGATTTCTCGATCCGGTTGACATCGCCATCCTCAAGACTTGTCCGATAGACGACGGCGGCTATTTTAACTTTGGCCCGGCGAATCTTTGGCAGCGGGCCGTTATTGAACACGCCAAACTGGTCATCGTGGAGATCAATCGTCAGATACCGTACGTCTTCGGCAAAGACAACGGCGTGCATACGAGCGAGGTTGATTACATCATTGAGGGTGACAATCAACCGTGCGCGGAGTTGCCTAATCCCGTGCCTAGCGAGATTGACCGCACGGTAGCCCGCCGCATTGCCGCCGAAATTGAGGATGGCGCCTGCCTTCAGATAGGCATTGGCGGCATGCCCAATGCAGTCTGTGCGTTGCTGCTGGACAGTGGCGTAAAGGATTTGGGAATTCACACTGAGATGATGACCGATGGACTCGGCCTGCTTTATCGTTCAGGCCGGGTGACTGGAGCACGAAAAACTTTGGACCGGGGGAAGGTGATCTACACGTTTGCGCTGGGCTCGCTCGCGCTTTATGCGACGGCCAACCGCAATCCTGACTGGTACTGCCACCAGGTGGATTACACGAACTCGCCGCACATCATCATGCAAAACGAAAACATGGTGTCCATCAACAACACCACGCAAATCGATTTGCAGGGTCAGGTAGCTTCCGAATCCGACGGACATCGCCACATCAGCGGGACAGGAGGGCAACTACAATTCGTGCGCGGCGCATATGCGTCCAAGGGAGGCAAATCATTCATCTGCCTTTCCTCCACTTATGATAAGAGAGGCGAGCGCCGCAGCCGCATCGTATTTACGCTTACGCCTGGGAATATCGTCACCACGCCGCGGTCCGATGTGATGTATCTCGTAACCGAGTACGGCATGGTCAACTTGAAGGGGAAGTCGATAGCGGAACGCGCTCAGGCGATTATTTGTCTCGCGCATCCCGATTTCCGCGAGGAGCTTGAACGAAAAGCCTACGAACACCGTTTGATTCCGCCGGGTGTTTCATTCAGTTGTCGAACGAGCAAGTCCGGCGGTTTGCACAAAGCCGAAAGTCTTTCGTGAAAGCCTCTCGAGTCAAAAGGGTGGTTGAAAAGGATGGCTGATATGCGCTCTGACGCTATTTTGGCGGCAAAACAGCCGTTTGTCCTCTCAACAATCGCGAACGGAGTCGCAACCCTGACCCTGAGCCGTCCCGAGCGATTCAATCCCCTGTCCTACCAGATGATCTCCGGCATTCAGGCAGAGCTGGATGCGATCGCAAACGACCCCGCGGTACGGGTTGTGATCCTCGCCGCCGAGGGTAAGGGCTTCTGCGCGGGTCATGACCTTAAGGAGATGCGTGCTCACGCGGAGGACAAGGGCTGGCAGCAGAGCCTTTTCGACAGCTGCAGCCGGATGATGATCACCCTGACCGAGATCCCGCAACCGGTGATTGCACGCGTCCATGGAATCGCTACAGCCGCGGGTTGCCAGCTGGTATCGATGTGCGACATTGCAGTAGCAGCTGACACCGCAACGTTCGCAATGCCAGGAGTCAACATCGGCGTGTTCTGCTCAACGCCCGCCGTGGGCGTCGTGCGAAACATCGGTCGGAAGCGCGCCATGGAAATGCTGCTGACCGGCGAGGCCATTGATGCCGCGACTGCATTGTCGTGGGGGCTCGTCAACCGAGTTGTTCCCGAAAGCAGACTGGACGCCGAAATCAGAAGATTCACCGAGATCATTCTTTCCCGGAGTCCCGCCGCGATCCGCTTCGGCAAGCAATCGTTCTACAGCCAGATCGATCGTCCTCTCGGGGCAGCCTACGACATCGCCAGCGAGGTCATGGCGTGCAATATGCTTCTGGAAGATGCCGCAGAGGGGATCGACGCATTTCTTCAGAAGCGACCAGCCAGCTGGCGCGGCAAGTGACGGAAAGCAAACGATCAAAAGAAACTACGAGCTTAAGGGAACTCATTACTACATTCGGGGATCTTGTTCACGCTCGACCCGTAGCCATATCGGCTTCTCAAAATCGATTCGCGGTCACTCCCGGATTACGTAAGTGCTTTATCTGACGCGCAAGGTGGAGGAGTGTTGTAGAACGAGTGTTGGTGCGCGCGTTCGATAAATCCGTCAGACGGAAGCCGCTGGCGCGGCGGACGCAGTGGGGCTATGGGAATTGCATGTGGGCGAGGAGGGACGCAGCTCAGATGGCGAGCGGTGACCGGACGCCGACAGGGAGCGAGTCGAGCAACAGAGCGGTTCGTATGTGTTGCAGGGTGGTTGCATTGGTCATCCAAAGCATGTGAAGCTGTAAGTGGTTCGGGGGCAAGACACAAGTCGGCGTAGCAACGACTTGGGCTCCCTCTTCTTTCTAGCTAGCAGGATGCTGAAAAACTACTGCCGAATCCACAGCCTTGTGTGATACGAGAAGGCATGCGCGGAACCGATCAGCAGCAGAATCACATCTTCAGTTATTTGTCGCCGGAGGAGCGAGTGCGGAAAGATCACCCGCTGCGCACCATCCGGGCCACGGTGGACGAAGTGCTCAAACAGTTGTCGCGGCGGTTTGACGCGATGTATGCCCGCGTGGGACGACCTTCGATCCCCCCGGAACAACTTTTGCGGGCGCAGTTGTTGCAGATGCTGTACTCGATCCGGAGCGAACGGTTGTTGATGGAAGAGATCGACTACAGCATGCTGTTCCGTTGGTTTGTCGGGTTGAACTTGGACGACGAGGTGTGGGACGCGACGGTGTTCACGAAGAATCGCGATCGCTTGCTGGAAGCCGAGGTGGCCAAGGAGTTCCTGGTGCAGGTGGTAGAGCAAGCGCGGGCGAAAGGGTTGACCAGTGACGAGCATTTCACGGTGGACGGCACGTTGCTGGAAGCCTGGGCTGGGGCGAAGAGTTTTCAGGCGAAGGACAAGAAGCAACCGCCGTCGGATGATCCCGGCAACCCCACGGTGAACTTTCGCGGGGAGCGGCGTTCGAATGAGAGGCATGAGTCGAAGACCGATCCCGAGGCGCTGCTGGCGCGCAAAGGCGAAGGCAAGGAGTCGAAGTTGAGTTACACCGGGAATCTGCTGGTGGAGAATCGCAACGGACTGATCGTGGACGCAGAAGTGTTCCAGGCCAACGGTACGGCGGAGCGCGATGCCGCGCTGGTGATGCTGGAGAAACTTCCTGGCACGCAACCGGTGACGGTGGGCGGAGACAAAGGGTTCGACACGCGCGACTTTGTCAAAGAGTGCCGGAACCTGCGGGTGACGCCGCATGTGGCGCAGAACCACGAACGCCGCGGCGGCAGCGCGATTGATGGCCGCACCACGCGGCACCCAGGCTACGCCGTCAGTCAAAGGAAAAGGAAGCGGATCGAAGAATGCTTCGGCTGGCTGAAGACGATTGCGCTGATGCGCAAGGTGCGCCATCGCGGTGTGTGCCGAGTGCACTGGCTCTTCACCTTCGCCTGCGCGGCTTACAATCTGGTGCGCCTGCGGAATCTCATGGCGGCAGTTCCGGCGGTGTAGGTCGGGGCCGACGTGTGTGCGAAAAAGTCCGGAGTTGGACTCCGGGACTGCCAAAACACCGAAAATCAGATCCGTCGACATCACTAAAGATGAAAGACAGAAAGAAAAACGCGCCGCGAATCAATTTTTCCGCAGCCTGTATTTCTGTACTTCTTATCGCATCGCACAGAACGCCGGTACATCCTGCCCGTACACTGGTCGAACTTGATGCCGTGCCCGCAATTGCCTGACGGCCTGCGCGTCGCCGCGTTTATCGTACCGGAGACACAGCAGCGAGCTTTCCCAAAAGGCTACTGATTCTAGGCGCGTCGGATCGCTAAAGCGAGGGGCCGGGCTTTGCTAAACCGTTCTTCTCGTCGTTAGCGACAGGCTGCAATATTGTTAATGGTGTCGTGGCTGTGGGGTGTAGGTCCGGGCTACGAAGGGTAGGTCCCAGAGCTTAATGCATTCCGAGGTGAAGACTATGTTTCTTGAACTCATAGCTGGCCACAGAGGCAATCACAAATTCTCCAGTCATAGTCAGAGCGGCGCGGGGAGAGCTAGCGCGTGTTCCGTGAAGTCCTACTGCTACGCCCTCGCGAGGGCAGGTTGAGGCTCGACTGACCCACAGTGATGTCGTAATCGCATCTCCGGCAACGGATGCCCCGTAAACTCCGGTTGAGAGCCAGAACGCCTTGTCAGCAGTTCGAATTTGATTGGTACTTGAGGATGACGGGGCATCGGGCAGTTCTTGACTGAGGGCCGCTCCGCACAGAAGTAACATGGTAACCAGGGTTCGCATGGACTCCAACCCAAATAAATGAGCAGGCGGATGGCCACTACAAATGCCATAAATTTGTTGATTTGGCACTAGGGAGATTGCCGGACAAAATGAAAACAAGTTGCTGATTGTGAATGCAGAACCACACACGAGGAAGTTGTGGGTGCACTCGATGCGGCCCTCCCATCGCACGAGTCATGCGATCAGGTTGAGGCAATTTTTCCTAGGGTAGGCAGCCTGAAATGGAGAACGAAGGGAACTTTCGGGATGCAGTTGGGAAAATCCGCGCTACGGCAATTGCTGTACCACCGTGACGAAATGAACTGCGCTGAGTGAACAATCGACGCTGCCATACGGACTGGTTCCTCGCGACTCGCGAGTCAAATGGTTTATGAATCGCCATCTTCCCACGGCAACTCAATGAGCCAGTTGTGGTCATGGGCGCTGAGATTGCCCGCAGACGCGGTTCCCAAACTTTGCGCGGGTAAAGCCTCGACATTTGCCAGCCTTGAACAAGAAGTGCTGCAAAAAAACTGTTCTGTGGTAGGAGACGTGCATGTTACCGGGATGGCCGATTTTCAAACGGAGGCGCAAGGTTATGACATACGTGATGACCAAGCCATGTCCCGTCTGCAAACAGCAACTAACAAAAAAGGCGCCTACCGATACCGTGCAATGCTCTTGCGGTAAGCATGTTTGGCAGGGATAGTAGGAACCAGGTCCAACCGCTTAAACCAATAGACGCGGTCAGCGTGCGAAGTTTCCACGAGCACCAACGAGTTGCATCTGAGCCTTTGCGGCTCGTCAAAAATCAGTCGAATCGTTTATAACCGGGCGACCCGAAGCCGCTGCGTTCTTTCTTCAGGGTGCCGAGACGATGCTAGCCCGTTGAAATCGTCCGATACGGCTTACCATCATGAGTGGAGAGTGTCATGATTCTGATTACCGGAGCAAGTGGGAATGTCGGTCGGGAAGTAGTAAAGCAAGCGCTTACGCTGGGGTTGACGATACGTGCCTCCTTCCGATCGCCTGACGTAGCAGCTAAAGCCCCCGCTGGGTTGGAGGGCGTGATCATGGATTACACGAAACCGGAGACAATTCGTCCAGCATTGCACGGGGTAGACAAGATCTTTCTGGTTGGCCCGCCTACTCGGCACTTGCTCGCCCTAGAAGCAAGGTTCATTAAGGAGGTCCGAGCCAGTGGTAGGAAGTACATTGTCAAACTTTCTGCTCTTGGCGGACACCAATCCATCTTTCCGAGCGGACATCGCGATTCGGAAGAGAACATCGAAGCCTCGGGCCTGCCCCACACGTTTCTTCGCCCTAACGCGTTCATGCAGAACCTGGTCAACTACAACACGGCCACAATCAGATCTCGAGATGCTTTTTATGGATGCCAAGGAAACGGTGCGGTCAGCATAATTGATATCCGGGATATTGCCGCGGTGGCGGTGATCGTTCTCGCTGCCACGGGACACGAAGGCAGATCCTATGCACTAACCGGAGGAGAAGCTCTCACGAATGGGCAAATTGCGGAGAAGATTTCGCGCGTCGCAGGACGAAAGATCAGTTATATCGACCTGCCGCCGACCGAATTCAAGACTGCCATGCTGTCCGCCGGCACACCCGAATGGTCCGCTGAGGCGATGGTTGATTTGCATCGTTTCTATAGAGTAGGGAAAGCGAAGCGGACGACAGAGGAAGTGGAGCGCTTCCTCGGACGCAAGCCAATCACTTTCGATCAGTTTGCGCACGACTATGCCTTTGCGTTCCGCGAAGAGGAAAAGGTAGCAAGTTAGCTGGGAAATGAACTTCTGCGCACTCTCAATGTGCGACTTCACTCGAGTGGCTGAGTACTCTCGGTAACCGAGCGCCGCTTCCAGCGTTCCTTGAATCGTGTAGCAGTTTCCGAAGTGGCGAAACGAAGAGTCCGAGGAAGTACGACAAGCCGTCCAGCATCCTCGGGCGACCACCGCACCGGCAAGCGCTGCCCGGAAGCGCCGTTCGCGTTGGTGGCGAGAAAATAAAGTGTCTCGATCGTCCGGAAGGCGAGGCCAACCGCTAAAAAGGGCGTGTTCCAAAACGGACGGCCATCTCTAACAGCAACCTGTTCCGCCCACTCCCTTCTGGGGAAATGTGGAGTCAATCTTGCACATAATTCGTTCAGCCCACTGCACTGCTAACGCTAGTAGGATTTCGCTAACGGGACTCGTGATCGAATCGGCAGGTAGGGACACGCTTGGGACGAAGCCTAATGTGGGTTGAAGTCCTGCCCTCGCCACCGCTCAATGACGTCCGCAGAGCGTTGCTCGTCACCGCTTCCGGCACTAACAGTCAGAATGTCCAACCTTGGCGAGTTCAGAGTATCCCCGAGTTGCGGACACAGTTGGTGCTTAGAGTCTTGCGATTCGGCCTTGATGTATTCAGGAATGGACAGAACTCCCTTACCCCACTCGGCTACAAAGGAACAACTGCCATTTTTAAGGTAGCGTACTTCTATGACGGTCCAATGTGCTGGTTTGATGGTAGGACGCCAGAAGAGTGCGGCCACGACGAAGAACATGACGAGAACGACGAAGAAAACTGCTCGCTTTTTGGACATAAGCACCCGCCCCAACAAGGTCAGGACTTGTAGCCATTTCAGCGTAGCGCCGGGCGAGCGGCCAGAGTACGAAGGTACGACTTACCTTTTATCCAGCTCCGGACGTCCATTCAGTGAAGGCGTTCGTCGTCTTGGAGTTCTTGGCCCGCGCCGAGCTGCTCGCATGTCAGAAGAAGGCTCATTATCCAACTAAAGCGAGGGTGGCTTGCTGGATCGGACGCCGACCACAGTCCGGTCCAGAAGTGAGTCTAGAGCCATGCGCAGTCTGGTGTGGTCGTCGTCCTCTAGGGCAACGAACCGAAAAGGTTGCAGGCAGCCGGAGGTTGATTCGCGTCTTGCCGCCAGAAGCTCGGCCCTACCGTGAACGGTGCCTATGCTCGTCTGAAATGCCACTTCCACAAAGTCACCATGCTCAAAAGCCTTGGACACGCCCAACAGTCCCCCAGTAACAGAGAGTTCATGCAGTTTGGCACGGACAGGCTGCGTACCCTCTGAACGAATCGCAACAACGATGGAGCCGCTTAGCTTCAGGCGACGCTCCCGATTGCCTGGATGGGGCTGGGGAAAATAGGTCATGGCTGCGAACTATGTCACCCGAGAATTGAGTCCTCCAGATTACCGATGGGCGTGGCCGACCGAGTGCATCTTGGCGGACATTTCTCGGCTGCTCTCGGCAGGGCCTCGACCTCTCCGGCGTCACAGCTGATGCATAACAATCACCACCCGATTACAGGTGTCACTCTGTGGACGTGCATAACGGGCCTTTGCGCCACAACCCTGGTCAATCTGTAAATTGGCGAAGGGGCAAAGAGAGGGGCTATGCACCTGAAAGTCCGAGATTGTTGTTGGTTATGTTAAAGCCGGTGGCTGAAGCCTCCGGCACCATCACGAGCGCTGCTAAAACCACTCACGCGAGAATCGAAAGTTTCATCGGGCTTGTAGATCCGATCTAAGGTCCAAACTCCGAATCAACCGAAGCAAAGAATTAGGATGCATCCCCAGATTCTTTGCGGCTTCCAAATAACTTCCCTTCGCCTGCCTGAAAGCCTCCCGAACGAGCTGTTTTTTGAAGTCTGTAATCGCTGCGTGATAGTGCGCGTTCAGAGGCAGAGCCGGCGACCCCATCTCTACAATGGCTTCTGGTAAATCGTCCGGCAAGATTGTGTTGCTGGAGCCCAGGACAATGGCATGTTCAAGAGCATTCTCCAGTTCACGAATATTACCTGGCCACTGATACCTCATCAGACACGCTTTCGCCTCTGCTGAGAGTTGTTTGGGTCGCATTTTACATTTCCGGCTGACCTTGGCGATCAAGTGCTCGGCTAACGCGGGAATATCGTCGCGTCGCTCCCGTAGCGCAGGCAAGGTCAAGGTGACCACGTTCAGGCGATGATACAAATCAGTACGGAAGGCGCCCGTTTTGACGACCTCAGCCAGGTTTTTGTTGGTGGCTGCGACTACGCGGATGTCGAGCTTTATGGGATGATTACTGCCGACACGTTCGAACTCACGCTCCTGCAAAACCCGCAACAACTTTGCCTGCATGTCGCCGGCAAGTTCGCTTATCTCGTCCAAAAATAGTGTTCCACCTTCAGCTGTTTCCAATCTCCCTTTCTTCAGTGAACTAGCTCCGGTAAAAGCCCCCTTCTCATGCCCGAACAGTTCAGTCTCTAACAGGGAATCCGGGATTGCAGCACAGTTGATCGCCACGAAAGGTCGCTCGGCCCGCGGACTATTGCGATGGACCGCGCGGGCCGCCAACTCTTTCCCGGTTCCGCTCTCACCCTCTATGAGCACAGTTGACTCCGTGGGTGCGACCCGACGAATGAGCTCAAACACCTTCTGCATACTTTGACTGTTACCAACCAAGTTGTGCTCCAGGTTGATCTCTGCTTGCAATTGCTGGTTTTCCTTCTGTAACTGTTCAATATTGCAGACATTTCCGAGAGCGAGAGCGGCTATCCCTGCTATGGCTGTCATCACTTGCAGACGACCCTCATCGAATTGATCTGACCGGTGCTGGCTGTCCAGATAAATCATCCCCAGTACTTCGTCCCCAGCTAACAGTGGGACGCAGAGCACGGAACGGATTTGCAATTCAGTCAGGGTACGGATTTGACGAAGACCCTCATCGCTGAAGATATCGTTCGTAACCAAGCCAGTGCGTTCCCTGGCAACCCGTTGGACGATGGTGCGGCTCACTTGAACTGAGCAACCGGGACCGCGGACTCGATCCCAGGCAATCACGGAGCTGAATTCATCGGGATGTTCGAAGAGCAGGATGGCACCACGCTCGGCCGGAACTACGTCGAAGATAAAGCCTAAGAGCTGCCATTGTAGTGACTCTAAATCCCGAATGCCGCCGATATGCTTTGCGAGGTTCAGCAAGGCGGTCAAATCGCGAGCCAAACGAGCCGTCTCGGGCGACTTGTCAACCTGCAGAAGGGAAGCTTCGGCGGCGTGAACTATTACTGGAAGGTTCTCGAACGCCATGGTCTCGACAAACTCGACACGGCTCCTTTTTAGGTTTTCCTCGCCTCCCCCGAGTAGAAACTTGAGTACTGAAGTACCGATGGAGATTTGGTCTCCGTGTTGTAGTTGCAGCTCGTCGACAGTCATGCCATTCACGATCGTCCCATTACGGCTTCCAAGATCACGGATGAAGAACCGGTCACCTTTCCGAGTGAGCAGGCAGTGCTGGCGTGATAAAGCCGGATCTGAGATCCAGAGGTGATTGGACGGGTCGCGCCCGATGGACAGCTCTCCGGAGGCCAAAGAGTAAGTCGTGCCTTGAAACGGGCCAGAGATGCCGGAGATGCGCGGGTTCATTTTTTCCTCGTTTCGATGTGTTTAGCACATTTCCGCCAGAGTGCATACCGCCATTAACCCAAGGGTTTGCATTAACAGTTTGGTTAGCAGAAAAACCCAAGCGGCAGAGCCCCCAGCAAAGAATTGGTTTCATTTCTCCAAGGTGCAACCCTCAGCGAATCAGGCGCTTGTAAGGATCATTGCGCTAACGCTGATGAACCGTTCCACACTGGCAACCCACCTGCAATTCAGTCCTACGTAACAAGGAGCGAGTCATGAAAAGCCGAATCTATTTACCATGGAACTCCTCAAAGACGAGACTCAAGGAAGCCGAGGACGCTCGCAAGAATCGTCTGGAAATCGTCCAAGCACTCTCCTGGGGACAGATTTCACGACGAGAACTGATCAAGTGGGGGTTGTTCACAGCTGCCGGCGCGCTGGCCCCCATCAAGGGCCTGAACCCGTTCATCTCAAGCGCGTATGCCGAGGTGCCGACCGGAGCCCCGAGCAGTCCGGGACTGATCGGCTTGGAATTCACCCAGCCCATGCTGCGCCTGGAAGTGCTGCCGCGGAATCCCATCTCCTCGCTCAATCCCGCGCCGATGGCGCAAAGCAATCAGACATTGCAGCGGGTTGATCCCATGTTGGGTGGCAGCTTTGGCCCAATCGAAGGACGTCCGCCCGGACCGAACTGGGCGCACCAGCGCTTCGCGAAGCTTCCGCCCAAAGTAGCGATGGAGGTTACCCAGGAAGGTGCTAAAACGAATCCCAATGGAAATATTCCCTTTAAGTTTCATCCGAGCCTGCCGGCGCAAGGCCCGCTAGCGATGTGGACTTTCAACGGAACCATCCCGCCGAAACTCGTGCTGGGGCGCTACGGTGAGCCGATCCTGTTCCGGCATCACAACAAGCTTCCTGTCGACGTGAAGAAGAATGGTGGCTTCGGTTGTCACACGATCAGTACTCACGAGCACAACGGACATCATGGCGCCGAAAATGACGGCTATACCGGCGCCTTCTTTTTCCCGGGACAGTTCTACGACTATCACTGGCCCATCATCCTGGCCGGACACGACACCATCAATGCCGATGCCACCGATCCCATGGCCGGCAGTCCCGATGATAGCGGTGGATACACCAAGATTCCTGGCGACTGGCACGAGACCATGAGCAGCCACTGGTTCCACGATCACATGTTCGGCTATACCGCGCAAAACGTGTACAAGGGCAATGCCGCATGTTTCAACATTTACAGCGCCGTGGATCGCGGTAACGAAACCATCCGGGACGGCGTGAACCTCGGCCTCCCGAGTGGTTCAGAGAAATCCTGGGGCAACCTCGATTACGACATCAACCTGATGGTCGCGGATAAGGCTTGGGACGGCAACGGACAGCTCTTTTTCGACATTTTCCAACTGGACGGCTTTCTGGGCGACGTGATGACGGTGAACGCCTGCTATAAGCCCTTCTTCCAAGTAGAAGCGCGTAAGTATCGCTTCCGCATACTCAATTGCAGCGTTTCACGTTTCTTTAAACTGGCGCTCAGCGACGGTTCTCCGATGATTCAGATCGGCAACGACGGCAACCTGCTGCCTCATCCGGTGGTTTTGAGGGAACTGGACGAACAAGGGATAGCCGAACGCTATGACGTAGTCATCGACTTTTCCCGATATAAACCGGGACAGAAAGTTTGGATGGTGAACCTGTGCGAGCATGAGGACGGACGCGGACCAAAGAATGATCTATCCCTCGCAGAAGCACTCTCGGGCAACTCCGCGGACCCTTGTGTTGGTAAGTTTCTCGAATTCCAAATCGTTCCGTGCACGAAGCCAGACCTCAGCCAGGTGCCCGGCACGTTGATTCCGAATCCCGATGTGTCCCAGATCCCGGTCTCCCGGGAACGCACGTTCGAGTTCGGGCGCTCCAACGGCACAGATGATGCACCTTGGACGGTGCGAACCGATGGTGGCCAAGGCTTCGCAGCTGATTTCAACCAGGTCTCGGCCGCACCCAAACAGGGTACTCGGGAAGTCTGGACGCTCGTGAATGGCGGCGGCGGCTGGGACCACCCCATCCATATTCACTTTGAAGAAAGTCTGTTACTCGCCCGCAATGGAAGTCCGAGCAACGTGCCGCCTTGGGAGCAGGGTCGCAAGGACGTGTATCGACTCCACCCCGGCGGTGCGGTCACGATCAGCATTCAATTCCGTGAATTCGCGGGCATGTTCATGGAGCATTGCCACAACACAGTGCACGAAGATCACGCCATGCTGATTCGTTGGGAATTGGATCGGGGCCCGGTGGCTTTGCCCACACCGGTTCCGACGCCCCAGGGCGTGAAGTTCACAGATCCAAACATTCTGCCAACGGCCTACTAGGAGGACTTATGTTTGAAGGACTTTTGCAACCGATGCATTTGCTCGTGATTTTCGGAATTGCGCTTCTGGTGTTTGGACCGAAGAAGCTCCCGGAATTGGGGAAAGGACTTGGGGACGGGATCCGCGGCTTCCGAACCGCCATGAAAGAGGAACCGAAACCAGAACCAACAACAACGATTGCCACCCATCGGAGCTGAGTAATCATAGCCTCCGCAAGGAACCAGGATTGGGTTCGTGCGGGGCCGGGACAAGACGAAATGGACCTAGCGTTGCACGTTGGGAAGTATTCGATGTCACGACGATTAAAAGGAGAGTCGATATGTCACGGAAGAGTTCAATGAGCATCGCGTTGGCCCGTGTGGTGGTCCTCGCTGTTCTAACTTCGCTAAGCGTGCGCCGCACCTTTGCGGCCGACAACGGTTCTCCTTGGGGTGCGAACTACTTTCCCAACGTTCCTCTGGTCACACAGGATGGGAAAACTGTTCACTTTTACGCCGATCTCCTCAAGGGCAAAATGGTCGTCATCAATTTTATCTATACCAAATGCCGCGACTCATGCCCAATGGAGACCGCCAAACTCGCCCAGGTGCAACGCCTGCTCGGTGACCGAGTGGGCCGTGATGTCTTCTTCTACTCCATCAGCATCGATCCGGAGAGAGAGACGCCCGCGGAACTCAAAGAGTATGCTGACAAATTTCATGTCAAACCGGGCTGGCTGTTTCTGACGGGGGAGCAGAGTGATATCGAAGTAGTACGAAAGAAACTCGGCCAAGCTGCCCGTCCTGGCGAGAACGGTTTGACCGGCCACAGCACGAGTGTCACACTCGGCAACGAAGAAACCGGCCAGTGGATGCAGGATAGCGCGCTGGACGATCCCAGCTACATGGCCGTTATGATAGGCGATTGGCTTTCCTCGTGGCGGCATCAGAGTCCGGCTCCCAGTTATGCGGAAGCCCATACTGTTGACGCCGACAGGGGCTCATATCTTTTTCGGACCCGCTGCGCAGCCTGCCACACAATCGGACATGGCGACGGCGTAGGGCCTGACCTCTTTGGAGTTTCCCGTTTCCGCGACCACGACTGGCTCGCGCGATTCATCGCGACACCGGACAAGATGGTTGCGGATGGCGATCCCGTCGCCACCTCACTGTATGCGAAATACAAACAGGTGCAGATGCCCAACTTGAGGTTGGGTGACCCCGACGTAGCTGCCCTGATCCGATATCTGGACGCGCAAACTGCTAAAACTCGGACCAGTGCTCGTTCGGCTGGTCAAAGGCTACCCGAGAACTGAAATCATCTTGACGCCCCAGAAGTCCGCTCATGGGAAGTTGAACCGATTGATTCCGGCTACTCGGAGGAAAATTGTCGCAGCCGAGTAAACGAGTAGCCGAGAATACGTAACGCAAAACCCGCGAATTTGAAAACGATATCCACTGAGTTCTTCAATAGAAATTCATCCCCAATAGCCAAATCTTACGTAACTCTCCGCGAGGAGCAATTGTCCCCGAAGGGGCAAAAAATCTATGGACTTTTGGTCTAATGCCGCTTCGGGGAGGAACCAAATCAGCACTAGACGAAGGAGCGAGGGCGCGCGAAAGCTATCCAAGAACTGGGGCATCATCGAACTTTGCAAATTTTCCGCTCGTACGGGATTCTGGTCCGAGCGATGGACCATCGCTATTCCCTGCTGGCGTTCTGACGGCTGCGGGAGTTGTCGTCTGCGCTCTGAATCTTGCGTTGTATGCCAGACAAGGATGGCTCACAATCCGGCGATAGGGAACCAGGCATGTACTTCGAACCTGCGAAAGATCCGATCGATTTTGGCCTCGACTCAGATGCCCGCATACCATGAGTAGCCAAAATTCGGCGACTTGGGATCGAGAGCCGAGACAAAGCCTTTGAGTGAGTCGGTGACCATCAACCGGTTTACAAATTTGACGCTCTTATAGCCCAGTTGGCGGGGCACGCGCAAACGGAGTGGGCCGCCGAACGCGACCGGCAGATCTCCGTCGTTCATGGCCCAAGCCAGAAGAGTCTGCGGATGCTGCGCGTCGGCCATATCGATGCTATCCCACCAATCGGGGTCGATGGAGAAATACACGACATATCGCGCTTCGGGCAGCATCTCGCAGGCCCTAAGCACCTCAAACAGAGGGGTTCCGATCCACTCGGCGACGTAAGACCATCCCTCCTCACACACAACTTCAGTGATTTGGCTGCGTACGGAAAAGCTCTTGAGATCGGCCAGGGAAAGCGATGCCGGTCGGGCAACCATTCCATCGATGACAAGTCGCCAATTCGCAAAACCGCCGCCCTGCAGGCGTTTGAAGGATTCGTTCAAGGGCGGGATCTCGTTAGCGAAAGGAATCTTCGAAATCATGCTGCGAGGAAACTCACGAGCGAGCGAGTTTCTGGCCAAAAGCCGCTGGCCGGCGTAGGTCAGCGTTTCCCCCGGCCCATAGATTCCACCACTATCAGGGGGGACGAGTCCGTAGCGCTTGGCCAGATTGGCGGCGACGGCCAGTCCCGAAACGCCTGCGGTTGCGGCAAGGCCGGCGGTCACAAACTTGCGACGTGAGATCTTGCTCATGTGCGTTCCTCGGACACAGCGGCGAGACCGGTGATCATCTCCCGCATACGAGTTGCGAATCCCGTTAGAACAACCATGGCAACATGGACGAACAAAAAGAGCACGAGAAAAATAGAGACGAAGAAATGAAGGGTGCGCGCGGATTGCCGTCCTCCGAGGGAGGTCACGGCCCACGGCATAGCTGCATTGAATCCGGAGGACATCGCCAGTCCGGTCCAGATCGCGAGCGGAACCAGTACAAAGATAACCAGCAAGTAAGTGACGCGCTGCAGAACGTTGTAGGAGCGGAAGTCGGCCCTCTCGGGCGGCGCCAGGCGAAGGTGCTTCGCGATCACGCTGCGGAATACACTCCACGTCCGGTCTGCAGGAGCTGGAAACAGGTTCTTCCGGAAGTGGCGCGTCCATAAACCGGAGATGACGTAGACGAGGCCCGTCAGCACCAGAGCCCATGCTGCCTCAAAATGGAGATACCGGCTCCAGCCGTTCTGGTCGGGCAGCACGAATCCGTAGCCGGTCGGGACGGTGGCTCGCGAAGAAGGAATCGGTATCTTGAACAGCGGAGGAGTCCGCGAATTACCCACTTCGCCCCAATAGAAGCGCGGGTGAGAGATCAAGATTTCGACGCCGGTGACCAGCAGAGCGATGAAAGAAATTACTGTGATCCAGTGCGTCACCCGAACGAGCACAGTATGCCGGGGAGTTCCCTGGTTTCGGAGGGAGGGAGCCTGAGACACCCGGGAAGCATAGCATGGTCCGGCGCGGCAAGTGCGGTTCAGGCTGATCTGAAGGTGCTCGAAGCTAGTTTGGCAGCCTGAACTTTAGAGATATCGTGGTCTCTACCGTGGCCCGTTCCCCATTCACAATATAAGGCTCATAGCGCCACCAACGCACTGCATCGATGGCTGCGGGCGACAGTGCCTCGGGTCCATTGATAACGTTCAGCTGCGTGACCGCGTCTTCCACACTCACTACGGCATCCAGCAGCACCGTGCCTTGCACTCCTGCCCGTCGGGCTGCCTCAGGATAGTCGGGAGCAACCTGGTGTGTGTTCCGCCGCTGCATCACGTCGGGCGGCACCTTTAATTGTGGCTTTGACGACAAAGTTTCCCTCGCCGGAACCTGTGCTTCCAACTGCCTCCATCCTTGCTCCCATCGCCACCATCCCATCACGGCGGTGACAACGATTATGAGAACGGCGAACGCTACGCCACTCCAGAAGCCCATTCCAAGTTTTGAGCTTTCAGAGCGTTCGAAGAGCGAAGGGAAGCGGGATTGCCTATTTCAATTCCCAAATTGGAGTCTGCATCGTGGAGCTTTTGGGCTACGAATGAAATGTCGGCTTCATGTCACGTCCAATAACGGATGATCGATTGCTGTTCGTCGGGCAAGCGGAGAAACTGAAGCCCAAAGCTCAATTCACGCTGATAACGAACCACCGCTGTGGCACGCACCGGCGTACTCATATGCGGGAGTAGAAACTCAACGCGAACAGATCCAGGAGGAGTTGGGACGCGACCACCACGCCCATTCCACCTTCACCTATCTCGAGTGTGCGTCCGGGAATGTTGTCAGTGATGCCCGAGCGCAATACGGTGACATCCAACGGCACGTTAACTTGTAGCGAGGGACTTTTCGGGTTGACGCGGGTGTCCCTGAATGCGCCGGAGTCGTTGCTGTGCTCATCGTCCAATTTCCTCTCGCTGGCAAACATAAGTCATCGTCCCTAGAGTGAAGATGAACTGAGGTTTCGAAATGAAGTCGCTCTTCCTCATGAACGGCGAAATGGCAATACCAGTCAGCGTATCCTTCCCCACGCTGCAGTTGCAACGTTAGGGCCGTAATCGTGGACGACTGGTCGCAGAGTTCGTGGACTTCGATCTGAGAGCGGGCTATCCACGCGGAAGTCTCGATGCAATCGTGCTCGCTTGTGCAGCAATAGCCAGTCCCACATGTTAATGGCTTGAGTTCGTGCAGCAATTCTTCATGCCTTCTCCCGGCTGAGCAGGGAGAGCTGGATCACAAGTTTCTGTAATGAAGAAAAAGGCTCGAGCGATGCAACAGCTACCCCAACGCGATTGAGTCAGGAGAGTGCAGCAGCCCGAGATATGATCGAACGATATCGCCAAGGGTATGGCTACCTGCCGAGACTCTGGCGGCGGATACCACCTAGGGCAACAGCGAACTGCTGCAATGGCTCGATGAGCGTGGCATCGCTGCTAACATCCGGGTAAAGGAAAATCCGGCTGAGACTTGGGAATCCCTCGCGTGAGGGGGCGGGACCGATCGCGGGCCGTTAGCGGGTAAGTGGTGTGGCCACTCGTCCGTGGTTGCCTTGCCCTTCCGATACCTGCCGCTCTCTCGAGCAGGAAGCTTAATATAACGATCGCGAAAAGGCCTTTTGTCTTTCGCGAACGCCGCCTTCCGAAGGAACTCCGGCTATGAGCGAGCGATTATCCCCCGATCGCCGATCCTTTAAGCAGTTCCTGTCCTTCCTGTTCCAGCAGATACAAATGCCAGGATTGCGCGGAAGCGTGGATCATCGGATTGACCTGCAGTGGCTGTCGGGCCTCACCCAGATCAGGCAGGAAGTCAAGGGTGGCAGGTTCGACCTGAATACGCTTATTAACCGGCTGACGAGGCTAATCCAGGGAGTCGTTGGCGCCGACGGCACGGGGGTGTGGTTGTTCATCGCCGACGAAGTCTTCTTGTACGCGGGGGTAGGAACCGCATCCAACGACGAGCGCTTGCGGCTTGAGGTGGTTTCGAAACTAAGGGACGTTTGCAAGCTCACCCAGGATTCGGCTTCTCGACTCTTAAACCAACCCGCAATCGCTACGGGTTACGACGCAAGCAATTCTGGCGATAGGAACTCTTTGCTCGTCGAGCCGATCCACCAGGGACCTAACGTTGCGGGAGCGCTAGCTGTACTCTCTAAGGAACCTCTGAAGAACTCTCCAATCCACAGGCTGAGCCTCCACGCGCTTGCCGATTTGCTAGGCCAAGCGCTCTCTAAAGCTGCGGATGCGGGACTGCAAGAGAGCATCGCCCTAAACCCTGCAGCCATGCTGCAGTTGATCGAGCGAATCATTCCGGCCTTGCAAAGGATGTTAGAGAGCGATGTGGGTGCGCGACACTCGACCCATCGATTTTTACAGCGTGAACCTTGCTATGAGCGTCCCAGCGCAGGCATCGATACGACACAGTTCCCAGAGTCGCACCGATCGAACCAGGAAACTGGTACCACGGAAGCGATGGGGAGAACCCGAACTGGACTTGATCAGGAGCCGCCGCTTGAGAATTTGTTGTCTTCGTCCGTGCTCCAGAAAACAAGCGTACCCCGGGTCGGGGTGTGGGGGGCGTTGAAGAGCAAGGTCGCGGAGACGTCAACTGTCTGGCCACTCGTTTGCCAGAAATGGCAGAGCACGGTCGCTTTGGTGAGCAACTGCGCCTCGCGCACCGGTCTGACAATGGTTGCTCCGGGAAGTCCCCGCCACGACCAGAATTCGATTCTGCACGCTGTCAAGATCACCGCTACAAGATTTCAAAAGCTTCTCTACCCCGGGTCGAGTCTGGGTGCCTTCCTCAAAGTGACTCCCGTAATGGCAATACTGGCAATCGTAATCACGTTCCTGATACCGAAGACGGGCCTCCACCTTCCTGCGCAGACACCAGTGTTCAGTTCGCGAACAAACACGCGAGAGAACACGCTCAGCGCCGCGAAGTCGGACACTCGGGACACACCTGGGACCGAGCCTTTCGCGATGTCTGCTGCGATACAGGTGAGCCACCTACATATAACCGATCGCGCAACCGAAGCTGCTGTACGGATCCTAAGCTACTACGAGATGGCGGGACTACGTCGCCGGGCGGAATATGGGGATGATTCTGCAGCATTCCAAATGGGAATGGCGTACGAGATCGGACGTGGGGTCCCACAACGGTGCACAACCGCTGCCCAATGGGTCGCGAGAGCGGCTGGTGAAGACAATGCCGCGGCTCAATATAATCTCGGACTGCGCTATCGCGATGGTGACGGGGTAGCGGTCGATGAAGATGAAGCGGTACAGTGGCTGAAGAAGGCTGCATCCAAGCAAAATTCCGACGCGCAGGTGGCGCTGGGGGCACTTACCGCACATCAGGCGCGTGTCGTTCCCTTTTCGCAAACGTCGCACTAAGTACACCCACGACGAACTCCGTGCCGTGGCATCGCCCAGCTCACCGTGCTAAGGATTGCGCCTACACTGCAAGACCGAGTCAGGTTCTGAGTGTAATGGCCTTCCATGAG
>Ga0209577_10000757_pt1 | contig 32208 bp, 33 predicted proteins | sample GraSoiAngelo_109_FD_185874 | JGI IMG/M metagenome (GOLD analysis project Ga0209577, IMG submission 185874) | Grasslands soil microbial communities from the Angelo Coastal Reserve, California, USA - 14_0903_12_20cm (SPAdes) (version 2) | ecosystem: Environmental > Terrestrial > Soil > Grasslands...
GAATCTAGGACGGCACCATATGGACGCCCGAGAGAAGATCGAAACGGTGCTTGGCGAGATTCGGAGTTCGCTCAGCGAATTCCGAACCATCATCAACACTATTCCTGCGCTTGCATGGTCCAGTCGCAGCCGGAAGAATTTGATCTGGTGATTCTCGGTGGCGGCACGGGCTCGACCATCGCCGCGTGGACGTTCGCTGGCGAAGGCAAGCGTGTCCCAGTCGTCGATCGCAAGTATATTGGGGGCTCTTGCCCTAATATCGCCTGCCTTCCGAGCAAGAACATTATCCATAGTGCGAAAGTTGTGGACTACTTCCGCCGAAGCAAAGAGTTTGGCATTGCTCACGATGGCTTCACGATAGAGATGTCGGGCGTCTGAGACCGCAAGCGCAAGATGGTCGTCGGCCTGAACGAGATGTATAAGGAGAATTACCGGAAGACAGGCGCCGAGTTCAATTTTGGGCACCGGGCGGTTCGTTGCTCCGAGAACAGTCGAGGCTACCCTCCTCGACGGGAGTACCCGTCAACTCCGCGGTACCAATGTGATCGTCAGCACCGGCACACGGGCCTCATTGGAACCAATTCCTGGTCTTGCTGAAGCACAACCGCTCACGCACATCGAGGCGCTCGAATTAGGCCAAGTCCCCGAACCATCTGCTCGTTATCGGCGGTGGCTACGTAGGAGTAGAGCTTTCGCAGGCCATGCGGCGCTTCGGCAGCAAAGTGACCGTGGTTGATCGCAATGGACGATTGATGTCCAGAGAAGACCCGGACGTATGCGAGGCTCTTCACAGCCTGCTCGCAGATGAAGGCATCGACATTCTCCTGAATGCACGAATCAAGCAAGTGTCGGGCCAATGTGGCGACTCGGTAAGTGTCGTCGTCGAGCAGAATGGAATTGAGAAAGGCCTAAAGGGTAGTCATATATTGGTCGCGACCGACCGCAATCCGAACACCGAAGGACTTGGCCTGGAACTGGCCGGCGTTGAGCTCACCGACCGGGGGATACATCAAGGTCAATGAGCGGCTGCAGACCACCGCGCCCGGCGTCTGGGCGATCGGCGAGGTCGCCGGTAGCCCGCAGTTCACGCACATCAGCATCGACGATTTCCGAGTAGTCCATGCCAATTTAACCGGCGGCAACCGTGTGACCACGGGCAGGCAAGTCCCATATTGTCTGTTTACCGACCCCGAACTTGCTCGTATCGGCCTGAGTGAAACAGAAGCGGAGGCTCAAGGGACAGCGTATCGCCTGTTTAAGGTCCCAATGGAAACCAACCTGCGTGCACACACGCTTTCGGAGACCCGCGGGTTTGTGAAGGCCCTCGTGGAGGCTGATAGCGATCGCATTCTCGGGTTCACGGTCTTCGGTGTCGGTGCGGGGGAGACCCTGGCCGCCGTCCAGATTGCGATGATCGCAGGGCTGCCCTACACCGCGCTGCGCGATGCGGTCCTGACTCACCCAACACTGGTCGAAGGTCTCATATCTCTGTTCTCATCCGCTGCGTCAGCGCACAACGTTGTCGTTACAAGAGGAGCCCAGATCTCCGCCGCATAAGGTGTCGCGCGCAATGGCGGAGAGAATAACGATTGGAGCTTCCAAAATCCACCGCTCGTCGATTTGCGAAAGGGACTACCCCTGTAAGAGGTCTGGATGGAATTGTCGTAGCCATGCAATCGTACTATCCTTCAATTCCGTGGCGAGTGCCATCATTGCTTTCAATTCCTGGTCCGATACGGCACCAGCAACGTCATAGACCGACTTGTTTCTCTTGTTGTTGAAGGTCTTGAATCTTTGAATGACCTTTGGGCTGGCCTTTATGGTGAGTTCCAGAGATTCGATTGTTTTGACGTGATGGCCTGCTTGGGTAACGGTGCGATGACCGGAGGCGCGGAGCGCTGTCGTCGCGACACTGAGCGCCGCGTTGAAGGCAGCGATGAATCGAAGATCGGTCGATACAGCTTCGACCTTTGAATCCGAGATGCTACGTTCCACAATTCCCAGAAGATCTCTGATTTCACCGGGGCTAGTCGGTTCCCGCCTCAGCCAACCGTACTCCACCCACATTTCTAAGCTCATCCTCGTCTCCCAGTAAAAATGCCTTTTGACCCTTGAGCACGGAGTTCAAAAAGTGATTCCCGCTCGCAAGCTTGGATTTGAATTCCGCGACGGAATATACGGTTGGGTTTATAGGGCGACCGAGGCCTTTCTCGACGGTAGAGAGCCGCGAGAGTACATCGTGAAGTGTGGCCTTCCCAACAACCATTAGATCAACGTCGCTTTGGGCGGTTTCCTCTTCGCGTGCCACGGACCCGTAAACAAACGCCACAACAATTCGTTTCGAGAGAGGCTGCAGAGCTGATCGAAGAACGCTGAAGACGCCAATCGTCTTGTTGATCAGAGCCTGCAAGTCTTTAAAGATGGGAGCGCTTCGGTTAGCCTGATAAAAAACCTGACTACCCAAAGAGTTCCGAACGATGAGTCCCACTTTCGAAAGGTTTTCAAGCTCTCGTTGAACCGCGCCAATACTGGCATCCACTTCCCGTGCGATCTGGCGTGTATAGAAGGTCTGATCGGCGTGGCCATAGAGCAGGGCCAGGATGGCTCCTCTCGTACGGCCGAATAGAAGATCCGCCAGACCGGTCGCTGTACTCATTTAGAGAACAATTGTACTCAATATGAGAACACGCATCAATGGGTGTCGCATCCCAAGATGGAAGAACATAAAGCCATGAGGCATTTAGCCGACGCTAGGCGAACATCGGCGCTTGGTCACAGAATGGGCACAATAAATCGGCCATCTTGACGAATTAAGTTGTTGATTGAAAGGGTGGTTAGGCCCGTTGATCGTCTGAAAAGGCTGGCGTCGGCGGTTCAACTCCGTTCCTGGCCACCATCATTCTAAAGCGCTTGCGTGACTCGCCTCGGTGACCTTCCAGTCCGCTCTCAGTCCGCATCTAGAGCGTGGTGCTAGGAGACCAACTGCATACGTTCATGTCCTTGAAGAACTTATCTTGAGCCGTCTTCCAATTCAGTCCGCTCTCAGTCCGTTTTTGTCTGGCGCGTGGCTGAGAATCACCCGGAATATGTTTCCTAAATAATCGATTTAAGGTTCATCGAAAAGAACGGCGCACCAGCTTGGACACGCGCTTTACCAGATCAAACAGCCCTTGCCAAATAATCGATGTCAGTGAAGCTCCGCCTTGCTCCGAATCTGTGCAGCGTTTGTATCAATCAACTCCAAAAAGGCGCGAAGGACAACGGACGGGTTCGCTTTTTTCCATGCGGCGACAAGCTCGACCCGGACATCATCTGGTTGCAAACGGTAGAACCGGACACCATTTGAACGCAGGTTTCTCGCACAGGCAGGCACGATGGAAACGCCCTGTTCTGCTTCAACCAGCGACAGCACCGTCTGCAACATAGCCGGCTGAGTGCCGACGCGCGGGCTGAAGCCGGCCTTCCGACACATGGCTATGGTCATATCGAACACACTGGGGTGGCCCTGACGGTGGAACAAGACAAAGATTTCGTTCGCCAGATCTGCAACATGCACGCGCTTGCTCTTCACCGGTCGTGAACGCGGCAGCACAGCCAGCAGCGGATCGCGGTACAAGACCCGCGATGAGAATGTCGTGCTCTGTTCTGCGGTGAGTGTCCGGGTGAATCCGATGTCGATCTCCTCTTTTTCGAACGCAGCGTCCTGATGAACTGGAGTGAGCTCTTCCATGGTCAGTTTCACACCTGGATATGTTGCTTTGAACTTGCGCACAAGCTCTGCAAGAAATGCCGATGTTGCCGAGCCGAGGAATCCAATCGAGAGCCTTCCGATCTCGCCCCGTGCGGCTCGCCTGGCAGTCTCAATAGCCAATTCAGCCTGCGCGAGCGTGCGTACCGCTTCGGCATAAAACACCTCGCCTTCGGGTGTGAGCTGTGCAATGCGCTTCGCGCGCGAAAACAGTTTCAGCCCGAGCTCTTCTTCGAGATTCACAACCGTTTGGCTAATTGCCGGTTGCGCAACGTGGATCCGCCGAGACGCTTCGCGATAGCTCTTCCATTGCACGACTGCGGTGAAATATCGAAGATGACGCAATTCCATACTGATCGCCTTTTCCTATCAATGTGATTGAAACATACGACGGATCGTTTCAGCACAAAAAAAATCTCATTATCGTGTACGGCGATGGAAAGCGGAAACGACTTCACACCGGATCGCCGCTACAGCACATGAAGGAGGGGATTATGAAGAACGGAAGATTGAGCGAAAAGGTTGCGATCGTCACCGGCGCATCGAAGGGCATCGGCGCCGGCATCGCGCTGGCCATGGGCCGTGAAGGCGCGGCCGTGGTCGTGAACTACAGTTCGAGCGAGGCTGCGGCCAAGAAAGTCGTCGCCGAGATCATTGCGGCTGGCGGTAAGGCAGTCGGGATCCAAGGCGATGTCTCTAAGGCTGCCGACGTCGCCCGTCTCTTTGCTGAGACGAAGAAGGCGTTCGGCACACCGAACGTTCTGGTGAACAACGCGGGCGTATTCAGGCCCGGACCGTTCGCCGAAACGACCGAGGACACATTTCACTGGCATTTCAACACGAACGTGCTGGGTCCTGTCCTGACCTCGCTGGAGGCAATCAAGTCCTTCGGCGACGAGGGCGGAAGCATCATCAACATCAGCTCGATCGTGGGTTCACGCGCCCGGCCGATGATCGCGGTCTATTCGTCGACCAAAGCAGCGGTAGAGAACCTGACGCACGGCTTGGCTCTGGAGCTCGGCGGCAGAAACATTCGTGTAAACGCCATCTCTCCAGGACACACGGCGACCGAAGGCACATCAGGGATGTTCGCCGGTGACATAGGACCGATGCTCGCCAAAGAGTCCGTGTTCAACCGGCTGGGCCAGCCAGAGGACATCGCGCTTGTGGCGGTCTTTCTCGCCTCTGATGAGGCGCGCTGGGTCACCGGAGAAGTCATCCGGGCCGCTGGCGGCACGAATTGATGAAAACAGACAGAAAATAGACTGCGGATCACGCAGAAAAAAATCGAAAAGGATGATTACATGAGAAGACTAGACAACAAAGTCGCAGGTATTACCGGGAGGAGCATCGAGTTCTCCGGCGCCAGGCGTGATTTTGTCAAGACGGTTGGCATCGTTGCCGGTGGTTCGCTCCTGCCCTCGTCCTTCACTCGCGTCCAGGCGGCGGGGAAGGAGGCGTCTCACGGCGATGGGCCCAGCCAGGCGCAGAGGGCCCTCAAGATCGTCATGGTCCCCAAGTTCACCGGCACACCCTATTTCGCGGCCACTGAGAAAGGCGCCAACGAAGCTGTGGCCGAGCTGAAGGGGAAGGATGTGGCCATCGACTTTCTCTACACAGGACCGGCTGCCGCGAATAGCGACGAACAGGTCCGCATGGTCGATGACCTGTTGGCGCAGAAGCCGGATGCCATCATCATCGCGCCTATGAACCCCGAAGCGATCGTGCCCATGGCCAGGAAGGCGAAGACCTCCGGGATCAAGGTCGTCACTTATGACGCCGACGTGGCCGATCCCACCGCGCGTCAGTGGTTCGTGAACCAAGCGACGTTCACGGAGGCAGGGGCAGCGCTTGTCGACGTGGTAGCCGAACAGGCCGGGACGAGCGCGCGCTTCGCCGTTGTGAGCACGGATCCCGGTGCGTTCAGCCAGAACTCCTGGATCACCACCATGAAGGAGCGGATGAAGGCGAAGTACCCGAAGATGCAGCTGGTTGACATCGGTTATGGGCAGGGAAAACCCGCGGAATCGTTCAGCGCAACCCAGGACCTGATCAACAAGTATCGGGATCGACTCGACGCGATCGTCGCTCCGACGGTGGTCGCCCTTCCCAAGGTGGCGGAAGCGGTCGAGCAGGCGGGGCTCGCGGGCAAAATCGTCGTTACCGGGATGGCCACACCGAACCAGATGAAGGAGTTCGTCAAGCGAGGCACGGTCAAGACCGTCGTGCTCTGGAACCCAGTCGACTTGGGCTACCTGGCTGTTTACGCGGCCCAAGCCAGTGTGGCGGGCGCCCTCAAGGATGATGCGACGCAAGCCAAGGTGCCGGCAGGACGGTTGGGCACGCGCGACGCGCTCGCATCGCTCGACGACATCACGGCCAAAGGTCCGCTCACACTGAAGAACGTGATCGTGTTGGGGGATCCGTCCCGCTTCACGAAGGACAATATCGACCAGTTCAACTTCTAAGTCGGGAACGGCGAGAAACGATGCAGGGCGGGCGCAAGGAGGAATGGACGGAGGTGCACCCTTGGGCTGCGACAGTGAGTTAAGGGGAAAGCGCCATCCAGGAGGCAGGTAGTGAAGACGGTGTTTGTGGTCGGCGCCGGTCCCGCGGGAATGTTCGCGGCCCGAAAGATCGCGATGGCTGGCCATCAGGTGATGATCTTCAATCGCGATATCAAACCGGGTGGCCTTGCCGAGTACGGCATTTATCCCGCCAAGGACAAGATGAGATCCGGACTGCGCAAGCAGCTTGCAGCCGTACTCGCTATGCCCAACGTGCACTACTTCGGCCATGTCCTGATCGGCACGAACTGTGCGCTGACCATCCAGGAGTTACAGGGTTTTAACCCCGCTGCAATAGTGTTTGCCGTGGGAGCGCAGGGCACGAAAAAGGTGGGTCTGCCTGGTGAGGACTCCAAGGGCGTCTACTCCGCCAAGGATTTCGTTTACCACTACAACCTGTTGCCGCCGTTCGCCACGCGGGACTTCTCGATCGGAAAGCGAATCGCTATCGTCGGCATAGGCAACGTGATGGTGGACATCGCGCGGTGGTTGATGATCGACGATCCCCGTCACACCGCTGAGGAAGTAATCGCGATCGCCCGGCGTGGACCGTTCGAGGCAAAGTTCGACAGGAAACAGTTTGCGAACATCGAGCAGCACCTAGACCGTGCCGGGTTTCAGCAGGAATTGGAGCGCATTAAGGACAAACTGGCTGCCGTGGGCCAAGATGTGTCCAAGCTTGCGAACGACACTTTTCCGGCGCTGAGCAAGCCAACCTCGCGGCCACGGGACGTTATGAGGCTCATTTTGGGCTTCACGCAAATGGGCGGTGCCGCCTTTTCGCTCGCTCTCATTGTGTTCGCAGGATTGAGCCGTTTATCCATGACAGCGGTAATCGTTACATGTGCGCTGACGACGGTAAGCGTGCTCTTGTTCGGCACGCGAAGAGATAGAACAGCCGAAAGACGGGAGCCCGCCATTGAGCCTTAAAGGCGGCCCTGATGCGTCAAGCGGCGCCGAGCGGCTGCATCGGAATAGGCGGTGGGGCGCCTTCGATTTCTACGAGAGCGTTTGGAGAGCAACACGCTTTGTTTAACAAGGTCAAGTCATGCCTCATTTCGGGATCGTGGGCAAGCCAATCCAAGGTTTGTTTCAGAATCTTGGCTGCCGCATCATTTGGCGGCACAGCAATCCGATAGTGCATCCACTTCCCATCCTTGCGCGCCGCTACAATCCCGGCCCTTCGCAAGTAAGCAAGATGCCGTGAGATTTTCGGCTGGTTCGTGCTAAGAACCCCGACAAAGTAACAGACGCAGAGCTCCTGCCCATTCATCAAGTTAAGCAGCCGCAGGCGAGTGCGGTCCGCCAACGCACGAAAGAGTACCTCGGCCGAAATCCGAGCGCTTCGGGGCATAGACAGTATTATAGCAAAAATATATACGTCTTGACATATATGTCCCGCATCTCGTTAATGTCATATACGCATATGCGTATGCGACTGGAGGAGAACATGAATATTGAAGTCAAGGCATTGAAGGCGCATCTTGCGATCAACGTGAAGAACGTCGAGCAGAGTCTCGAGTTTTACAGGAAGATGTTCGGCATCGAGCCGTCAAAAGTCAGGAAGGGCTATGCGAAATTCGATGTCAGCAATCCACCTCTTAATTTCACCCTCAACGAGGTTGCATTTGCCGAGCGTGGCGCGCTTTCCCATATGGGAATTCAGGTCGGTTCAACCGAGGAGGTGTTAGCTGTTCGACAGCGCTGGTTCGAACAGGGGCTCGTCACCAGAGACGAGATGAACACTGACTGCTGCTACGCCGTTCAAGACAAAACCTGGGTGCACGATCCAGACGGCAATGAATGGGAAGTCTTTGTCGTAAAGCAAGACAACCTTCCCGAGAAAGCAGCCGAATCAGGTACAGCCTGTTGCGCCCCTGGTTGCTGCGCTCCTGCAAAAGCTGTTTCTGCTTGAACCAGTCGCGGGTGGTCTGAGCCGTCTCTATTGGCCACCTGCGATTCGCAACCTGTTTGTGAGTTCCCTCAACGCGACTGAGTGACGGTGCATTTAATAACGCGCACGAATCGACTACCGCAATTACGCCTATTGTGCATCTCCTGTGCAGCTAGAGTTCCACGCCGCAGCGCCCGCTGTTTCATCAGCACGAAAAAACCCGGAACAAGAATCAAGGCGTGAGTCGTTGACGTAATCATTCCGCCCACAATAGGAGCGACGATCGGCTTCGTCACGTCGGAACCTATGCCGCTTTCCGCGAGGATCGGTGCGAGACTCGCGAGCACGGCTGTAACGGTCATCAGCTTTGGTCGAAGCCGATGTACTGCGCCCTCAATCGCGGCGGCGTCATTCGTGATCGGGACACCAGCAGCGATTCTCTGTTGTAGAGCTTCGCGGAGATAGACCACCATTACGACACACGGTCATGCCGGAAACAAAAGCGGCAGACGGTATACCGTCCATCTGACCTCGCCGCCGCGTAAACAGGACACGGAGTCGGCTAACTGATTGAAAAATGGGGAGCGCGGAAGCAATCGAATCCGCAACAAAACGTACTTTCAACAAGATGCAGGGCCACGGATGACACGCTAATACCGCCTATTAGCAACTCTTTGGCCTCAGTGTCAGTCATAAATTCACTACATTTCCGCCGACGACTCTCCGGTCATTAGCTGCGTCAAGACCCAGTCCTGTGCTTCGAGCTTTGCTGGCGTCATTGCCTGTGCGTAGACGTCCAGCGTGGTCTTGATGTTCGAGTGCCTTAGCAGCTCCTGAACCAGCTTCGGGTCAGTCCCGTTCGCCACAAGCACACTTGCTAAGGTGCGCCGGAGCGTATGGAACCCGATCTGCCCGCTGATACCAGCCTTTTGGGCAGCAGGCTGAAGGTGATCTGAAACCAGCATGTTTGCACGTGGTGGTTTTCTCCCCTTCACCCTGAAGCTTGGAAAGATCAAGTCGCCGTCGCCAACGTATGGTGTTTGCTTGCGCCATTCTCGGAGCATTCTCCACGGCCCTGGGGCAGACGAGGATTCGCAGGTTCTGCCGTAGGCTGGGCCGGTAACCCTTCTGTTGCTCCTCCATGGCAAGACTGGACTATATGCAGCTGTTTGAAAGACCGTCCCCAGCTCATCGGCTCAACGGACTATGGGCTGTCAGGTTTTCACTGTATTGTCCAGCCTAAAATAAAGGCTAAGATCGCGCGCGGGAAAGCCGGGATGGCCGTGGGAGTGTGGAGTTCCCAGGAGCGGAGAACACTCCCGGCTTACCCCTTCAAAAAGGCCCCGCCTTCATCGCACTAATGTGAGCGCCATATCAAGATTGGCGGCAGGAAGGTTCCCCTGTTGGGGCTCTGAAGAAGTGGTGCAAAGTCTGCCAAGAGGGAATTTGTTTTCCGCCATGATGTCCAACCCCAGAAAGGAGCTTCTTCGAACTTTTGTTCGGTTCAGCGCACGCATCTCTGGCTCTGTTGCTGCGTTCGGCTTCGCCGCACATGAGGTGAGTGAGCGCTCTTTCAAGGTTTTGCATCCAATCCCGGCTAGAATCTTTGTGGAGCCAGAGAAGGTGATTGTAATTGGCCGATCAGCAGGAGCGCTGGATTGCTTACAGTCCATAGTTGACGGTTTGCCAGCAGACATTCCGGCAGCGATTCTTGTAACCTTGCAGCCATTCGGCAGCGACTTACAAATCAGCCAACTGCTCCCTGACGTCCTCCCAACGGGAGGAGTGTCCACACGTGCACCTTGCCGCTTCAGCCCGTTTTGCCGGGCAGGTCTAATCTTCCCGAAGGCAATATCCAGCGAATTCGCCCTCGGGAGCGCACTGACGCAATTCGTGCCTGGTCGCCGCAGCCAGTGGTTGAGAAGCTCAGCATGCTGAGGGTGCAACAATGTCGAGAAGCACGAGCGGCAGCTTCATCACTGCGGAACATTCTGAACTGGACCGGCAAATCGAGGGTCCGCTAGACGGGTATCGAGGCAGGACGTCGCGCATTCTGCGTTCATGGCGGAAGGTGACGTTGCCAGCAGAAGGGGGATTTTCCTCGAGCCGATGTGAAAGTCAGCAATACAATGTACGGATCAGTAGAGTCGGAGATCCAGTTGTAAAACCGTTTGTCACGGAGGCTGAGCATATAAACCAGGCATACCCTAAGCCGCATCGATACACAAAGCTGGCCTTCGTTTTAGTTCTGGCTGCCTTTGTTTTGAGCGCTCTTGTCGGTTGTGGTCGCACAGCTGCGCGCCATCTGGATTTTAATCAGGACGTGCAGCCAATCCTGGCGAGTCGCTGTTTCAGTTGTCATGGCCCAGACCCCGAAATGCGAAAGGCGGGTCTCCGACTTGACCTTGCGGAATGGGCGCTGAGGAAGCGCCCGCATCATCCCGACGCGATTGTTCCCGGGCATCCCGAAAAGAGTGAATTGGTCAAGCGGATCGAATCCAAGGATCCGCATTATCTGATGCCGCAAATCGCCCAGGGCGAGGCGAAGCCTATGAGCGCGGGCGAGATCGCTACACTAAGGGAGTGGATCCGTGAAGGGGCGGTGTATCGTCCGCATTGGGCCTTCGAAGTACCCCGACGTCCGGCTGTTCCGATGCCACAAACCGGCGCTGCATGGGTAAAGACGCCAATTGATAACTTCATTCTTGCAAAGTTGGAACAAGCCGGCCTCCGCCCTTCTCCTGAAGCCGAAAAGGCAGTTCTTATCCGGCGTGTTACGCTCGACCTCACCGGACTGCTGCCCACCCCTGACGAAGTGCTCGCATTCTTGAAGGACACAGCGCCGGGTGCCTACGAACATCTGGTGGACGGTCTGCTGGCGCGGCCCACCTTCGGCGAGCAACGTGCGCGCTACTGGCTCGATTACGCCCGCTACGCAGACACTTACGGCCTGCACTATGATAATAGCCGCGACATCTGGCCCTACCGTGACTACGTGATCCGCGCGTTCAACGCCAACAAGCCTTTTGACCAGTTCGCCATGGAGCAGATCGCCGGCGACCTATTGACGATGAAGAGCCTTGACCCGTTGATCGGCAGTGGGTATGTGAGGTTGGGCGTGAGCAGTAATGAAGGCGGCACCATCCCTGAGGAGTTGCGTGTCAACATCGCCCGCGAGCGCACAGAAGCGTTCGGAGCCACATTCATGGGGCTTACGGTTGGTTGCGCCGTGTGTCACGACCATAAGTTCGATCCAACCACGCAGCATGATTTTTACGCGCTGAGCGCCTTCTTCAACAATCTTGACGAGAAGCCCTTTAATGGCGATCGGCCGGTTTGGGCGCCTGTTGTGCGCATTCCCAAGGCTCAAAACCAGGATGCCTATAACCGTGTTCTGGCCCAGCGCTCCGCTCTTCAAGACAAGATAAACGAGATGCGCCGCAACAGCCATGGCTTGGTCGCTCAATGGCTTGCTTCCCGCAACAACGCTCCTCGTGCAGTTGCCACCAATGGACTTGTACTACGCCTTCGGCTCGATGAAGGCAGCGGAGAAGAATTGAAAAACAGTGCACCAAGCGCGAATCCTGCCAGCTTCCATACGAGTACTCTGAAGGGGGAATGGGGCGAGACCACGTGGCTATGGCCGGACTTCCGCATGCAGTCCAGCACGCGGGTGCTCCTGGAACAGACCGGCGATTACGAAGCAAACCAACCCTTCTCTTCCGGCGGTTGGTTCATGTTCCGCTCCGCGCCGTTTCATCCGGGGAGTTTTGGCACTCTGCTCTCGAAAATGGACTCTACTCAGCATGACCGGGGCTGGGAACTTTCAGCCGAAGACGGATTCCTGAGCGTGGCATTAGTAAACCAGATGCCGAAGGAACCAATTCTGCGAGAGCAGACAAAGAAATTAACAAGAAAGGGACAGCGCGAGAACCAAGCCGCAGCCAAAGAACCGTTCAACTATCCCTCTCCGCAGGACCTGAGCAAGAAGGATCTGGCCCCCAACAAACCGCCTGAACAAAAGAAAGCCGAGGAAGAAGCGGCCAGGAAAGATAAAGCCAAAGCACAAGCAATAGCAAAAAAGCGCTCGGCCGGAGGGCCACCGAAGGATACGACTCCAAAAATTGCGATCCGCGTCGTTTCCGTCACTCCTTTGCCTTTGGACGGCGCATGGAGGCATATCTTCTTCACCTACGACGGTTCCGGTCGCGCCTCGGGAGTAAAGATCTTCGTCAATGGGAGAGCGATCGCAAGTCGTATCCTCACCGATAACCTCGCCGGGGCAACCATCCGTACTCAGGCTCCCATGCAACTTGGTTGGCGCAACCCGGAAGAGCATCCCGCCAAGGAAGTCCGCTATCAAGATATCCGGCTGTACGCACGCGCTCTTAGCCCAAATGAAGTCGAGCGGCTTCCGTTCGAGGACTATGCTGCCGAAATTGCATCGCATCCTCCTTCCCAATGGACGTTGGACCAGTGGCACGTGATGAGCGAGTTCTACCTCAATTATGTGGATCCTTCATATCGGGCAATTCAACGTGAGATAGCCCCCCTTGAAAAGCAGCTTGACCGGCTCTCGATCGGCGGCGATCTGACTCAAGTCTCCTGGGAGAAGCCTTCGCTCGCCTATGCGCATGTGCTGACGCGCGGCCTTTACACCGCTCGCACCTACCGTGTGGAGGCCGACACTCCGCACTTTCTACCGCCTTTGCTGTCTGGCGAACCTCACAACCGACTAGCCTTGGCCAAGTGGACTGTCAGCTCCGCAAACCCGCTCACCGCACGTGTGACCGTGAACCGAATGTGGTATGAACTCTTCGGAACTGGCATCGTCGAAACCACCGAAGACTTTGGCGTCATGGGCCGGAGGCCCACTCATCCCGAACTGCTTGACTGGCTCGCCGTCGAATTCCGTGAGAGCGGATGGAACATCAAGCATATGTACAAGTTGATGGTGATGTCGGCAGCGTATCGGCAGAGTGCAAAGTCGAATTCACAGCAGCTCGCCAAAGATCCGAGGAATTTGCTCTTGTCGCACGGCCCGCGGTTCCGTATGGATGCGGAAATACTCCGCGATATCGCTCTCCAGACGAGCGGGCTACTTGTGGAGAGGATCGGTGGGCCAAGCGTAAAGCCCTACCAACCCGCCAATATCTGGGAAGAAGTGAGTTATCCGTCTAGCGATACAGTCCATTACGTTCAGGAACACGGCAATGGGCTTTACCGCCGTAGCATGTACACATACGTGAAGCGTATGGCCGCACCGCCGAGCATGGATGCGTTCGATGCGCCCATGCGTGATGTGGTATGCACCCGCCGACAGCGTACCGACTCGCCCCTTCAGGCGCTAGTGACTATGAACGACGTGCAGTGGATGGAGGCGGCCCGTGCCTTGGCGCAGCGCGCGATCCACGAGGCGGGTCCCGATACGCTGCAGCGCATCAACCGCATGAGCGAGATTCTGCTTGCGCATGATGCGCCAGCGCCGATGGCAGCGGCTCTCGAAACTTCCCTGCACCAGATGCAACAACATTACGCAAGCGACCCCAAAGCCGCACACTCTCTTGTGGAGATTGGCGAGATGAAACGTGATGCGTCCATTCCTGAGCCGGAGTTGGCCGCTTGGACTATGGTTGCCAGTGTAATGCTGAATCTCGATGAGACCATTAACAAATAGCCGGGGACTGATATGAAGCAACATCCACTTTGCACCGACTGCGAAGATCCCGTGACTCCTCTGGACCTTCCCATCCCTGCGCCTGTTAAGCAGGAGTGGGCTGCGATCGAGACGCGGCGGCGCTTCCTCGGGCGGTCCGGCAAGGTGTTGGGGTGGGCCGCGCTGGCGGGACTGTTCGGTGAAATGGGCTTGCGGAGCTATGCTGACGGTGGAGACGTCAAATCGCCATCGGCGGAGGGGCGCAACACTCTCGGCTTGCCACACTTTGCGCCGAAAGCGAAACGCGCGATCTATCTGTTCATGTCGGGCGGGCCGCCGCAAATGGATCTTTTCGATTACAAGCCGAACCTGGCTTCTCAGTTCAACAAGGACATGCCGGATTCAGTTCGCGGCAACCAGCAATTGACCGGCATGACTGCCGGCCAGGCGCACTTCCCCATAGCGCCGTCTCACTGGTCTTTTGCGCAGCATGGACAGACCGGAGCGTGGGTGAGCGACCTGTTACCATACACTGCGCGCATGGTGGATGACCTTACCATCATCAAAACAATGAACACTGACGCTATCAATCATGAGCCCGCAATCATGCTCATGAATACCGGCAACATGAATTCCGGCAAGCCATGCCTAGGGGCGTGGCTGGCGTATGGCCTGGGCAACATGAACGACAATCTGCCGACCTTTATCGTTCTCCAGACCAAAACCAACCCCAAGCAAAACAACCAGCCTGTCTCGTCACGCTTGTGGAGCAGCGGCTTTCTCTCTTCAGAATACGCCGGCGTAGGTCTGAGGTCGGGCGCCGATCCCGTACTTTATCTTGCCGACCCTGCGGGGGTGGATCGGGACGTACGCCGCAAGATGCTCGACACCGTCGAACAGATCAATCGCCAGACGCTAGCAGAGGTGGGCGACCCCGAAACCAACGCGCGCATAGCCCAGTACGAGATGGCGTTCCGGATGCAGTCATCGGTTCCGGAGCTTGTTGATCTCAGCAAGGAACCGCAGTCCACGTGGGACCTCTACGGTCCCGAGGCCAAGCGGCCCGGAACATTCACGTATAACTGCCTGCTGGCGCGCCGAATGGCTGAGCGCGGTGTGCGCTTCACCCAGATTTACAAGCGCGGATGGGATGTTCATGGTGATGTTGTCGGAGTTTTGCCGGTTCTCTGCCAGGAAACGGATCGAGGTGCATACGCGCTGGTCACCGATCTCAAACGGCGCGGGTTGCTCGATGACACGCTGGTGATCTGGGCGGGCGAGTTTGGCCGCACAGTGTACAGCCAGGGTGGCCTGACTCAGGACAACTACGGCCGCGATCACCACCCGCGATGCTTCACCACGTGGATGGCCGGCGGGGGCGTCCGCCCAGGCATTACCTATGGCGAAACTGACGCCTACAGCTACAACGTCGTGAAGGACCCGGTGCACGTGCGCGACTTCAACGCTACGATTCTTCATTGTCTAGGCATCGACCATAACAAGTTCACCTACAAGTTTCAGGGCCTCGATCAGAAGCTGACTAGTCCTGTCCCGGCCTATGTAGTACAGGGATTGCTGGCGTGATCGCTGCCCACAAGTTATCCGCCGCGATACGAAGTCTGCGCATCCGAACTGTGACGGCGCAATGGCTTTGTACCCTGGGCCTGAGTGCCATGCTTGTGATGTTGCCATTCGCTGTTCGGCTAAATGGGCGGCCGCATGCGGACTGGCTTCAGTTCCTTGGCCGCTTCCATCCTTTGCTCGTGCATCTGCCGATCGGCATGCTCGTATTGCTGCCATGTCTCGAGCTTGCCGGGACGACCCGGCCCGGTTTACGTGAAGGTGCAGGTTTCGTACTGCACCTGACATTGGCCGCCGGTGCCATAACACTTGTTCTCGGAATCTCGCTGGCGTACGGCAGCGGCGTCATGGGCGCAACCGTTACGCGTCACATGTGGGGTGGTATCGCGCTGCTTATTGAATTGCTGATGTGTGTCACCGTGCGTCCCGCATGGATCTCAGGGCAACTCCAGCGGGTTTATCCCGCGCTGCTCACCGTAAGCTTGCTTACACTGACATGGACGGCGCATCAGGGCGGTTCGCTCACCCACGGAGGCGGCTACCTGACTCTCTATATGCCGGGCGCGCTGAAGGGATTCTTCCCATCGGCGTCAGCAGCTTCTGACGCTGCCTACGTCGGCTCGGTTTATACGCGCTATATTCATCCGATCTTTGATGCCAAGTGCGTTGCATGCCATGGAGCAAGCAAAGAGCAGGCCGGGCTTCGCCTTGACTTCTATGAACTGTTGATGAAGGGAGGCAGGGATGGAGCTGTCATTGCGCCACGAAGTCCGGATCGGAGTCTGCTGCTGCAGAGAGTCACACTTTCCCCAAGTGATCGGCACTTCATGCCTGCCGAAGGGCGGGCGCCTTTGACAGCTGACGAAATCGCGGCCCTCCGCTCGTGGATTCTTGCTGGCGCTTCCCCGACAGCGACCAGTATTCCAGGAATTGCCACGGCTGCGGAAAACGCGGACTTACCGCTTCAATCCGTGGGTGACTACAGCTATTTGATGAATGAGATTCGCCAGATGCAAGAGTCGCAAGGCGCAAAACTGGTCGCAGTTTCAGCCAAGCCGTCCGATGGCCTGATTCTTAGAACGATTGATGTGGCCTCCAAATTCGACGACGCACAGCTCGCCCGCTTCCAACGATTCGCGCCTTTTATCGTCGAGGCCGAACTCGGACGCACGGCGGTCAGCGACGAATGCTTCGACACACTGAGCAAGTTCACGAACTTGCGTGCTCTTCATCTGGAAGGCACCGCGGTTACGGGACGCGCCCTGGCCAAACTCTCATCACTCTCACAGCTCACCTACTTGAACCTGAGTGGCACCAAGGTCACGAGTGGCGCACTGGCTCCATTAAACGGCATGCCTAACCTGCGCCACATCTATTTATTCGACACGCCCGCGGAGCCAGCTTCCGTAGCCACGAACAGCACTCCCAGGAGCACACAATGACGAACATGCATCGGCGCACATTTCTTGCCGCGGTAGGAATCACGGCACTCGCGCCCGGGCGCGCGGTTTCGGCTCCTTCGAATTCCTCCTCGGTGCCTCTTCAACTCACGGGCAATGGAGAATGGACGTATGCGGTTGAATCCGGCTGGGGCGCATTGCCCGCTGGCACAACGTTCGGAGGCACGCATGGGGCTATAGCCCAGGACAAGGCCGGAAATATCTATGTCAGCACCCAGAGCCACACCGGCGTTCTGGTTTACAGCTCCTCGGATCAGCGAATCTCTTCGGTAACGTTGCCTTTACGTCTAACGGAATAACGCCGACAGCGCCCGAAAGAACTCTCCTGGCGTAGCAATACGGAGCGACGTCCGTTGAGCGACGGCGTGCGTGAAGTGCTTCGTATTGTGAGTGAGCAACCAATCTGGTGTGCTCGCCATGGCTGACAGGAGGACCGGGACATCGGCGGCGTGGCGGATCAGGTGCCGATTCAAACGAACCAGATCCTTGTCGGGGTAGGGAATGATTTCGGGGTTGGTGAGTTTGATGAGGCGTCGGTAATCCTCAATCAACGGGTCGGCATCGAGGGCTGGCAGACGTTCTGCGTGGAGGAGTAGGTTCTCTTCGACTTCATCGCGGACTACCTCGGCCAGAACCAGCCTACAGACCTTCGCGGCGCAAAGGGACAACGTGGCTTTGTCGAGTCCCCAGGGAGAAACGATTCCTCCGGTTAGGACGTTTGAGTGTCAGCTGAAATCTTGACCGCAGCGAGAATATCTATGATCGGTTTTGCCGGCATCGCCCCGAATCCTGTTTCCACAACAGCGAGCACTCCGCGGGGAACGGCAATCGGTTCCGCGATTTTCCAATGACGATTATTTGACAAATCTGCGACCCAGTTCCGAGGTAAAATTCTGGTTCGGGATGGTCGTCTCGAGCGAGGTTCCTATGTTGCGAAAAAAAATCCTCTCCTCTCTGCTCTTTGCGGTGGCAAGCATGCTGTGCGCGGGGTGTGGCAGTCCCAGTCACAGCGACACCTTGTCGGCGGCACAGGCGCAGGCAATCTCACAGCAGGTGTCACATGCGGTCGCGCAGGCTTTATCAAATGCATCAGCCTCTCACCCGCTGTTAGCGGAACAATCCGCCCGGAGCTTGTCAGCGGCACTCGGTGATATTCGTTGGGATCAGTCTTCTGCGTGCACGGTGAGCGGCACTGGCCAAAGCTGCAATTTCCCATTGTCCGCGAGCGTTCCTTGTCCGGGAGGCGGCACCGTATCGGTCTCGGGAGACATCCAAGGCATGCTCAACAGTTCCGGCACCGGGTCTTTCGACACCCAAATCACGATCACTCCGGCCAATTGCACTGTTTCCAACGTGACCTTTAACGGAGCTCCTGACGTCACGATTGCCGGCACGATAAACATCACCAACACAGCTCCCTCGTTTCCCGTGACGCTGCTGGAGGGCGGGGGGATTTCGTTTGGGCCAAATCCGTCAGGAAGCTGTCAGCTCAACGTCACGTATACGCTCAATTCTCTAACGAGCTGCACAGTTAGTGGAACCGTCTGTGGCAAGCCGGTCAACGGAAGCTGCTAGAGATCATCCTGTCAACCGGGGCAGCTCTGACCAGTCCTGTGACCTGCTTAAGGTAACCCGCTATGGATTGACGTAATCAGCGGGATTTTTCGCCAACAACGATCAGGTTGGCAAATTTTCAGGAAGACGTTCCCGCAACCTTTGTCGAAACCACGCCACAAGAGGTATGGCAAACAGACAAGCCCAGAGAGCAAAGCCTTCAATATACGGGCCCACCTGATCTTGGTGCTCCCAAGGAGACAGCCCAAATCTAAGGCCACAGCAGATAGCGATTGCGACTCCTGCAAGCACCACACTCAACACCATGTTGCCAGTGCCAACCCGCCTGCGCGCCAGCAGGGCGTCGATGCCGCGTCCTACGTAGAACCACGCTGGAAGAGCATAGATGGGGTAGGTGAGCGAGCGCCCAGGCCCCAGTCCGAGCCATCCGGGATACCAACTAGAGGTGGAATACCAAGTACCACTGAAAGGCGGTCTCAGCAACGACACGATGAGTTCAACAAAACTGGCGGGAGTATTTATATTTAGAACTATAATCGACTTCGCTGCCGCTGCCGTGGCGCGAAAGAAAGCGAAGGAGAAGGAGCCCTCGAAGGGAACAAGGGTCCGGAACTGCCCTGTGTGAATCAAGACATGCCCCGAGCCGTGCGCTGCGTGCTTGAGACGAAAGAAGAAAACTAAAGCTGGCACGAGAATCAGCCCTGCGGCTAGAAGTAGCTCTGCGATTGGCAGCACCACCGAGTATGAACCTAAATATTTCCTTATACTGAAAGCCTATAGGCTGACAGGAAAAAACAGGAAAACCTGCATGGAAAACTCAGTGATGCCCCGAAATTGGCTTGGGAGGGTTGACTTCTTTCGCGTCGTCATCGAGGAATGAAAGAACCCGCCCAAGTCTCACCTAGATTATCTGCTCTTGAAGATCATTGCCAACGCGCTCTCAGGGATTTTCGCGGAGCTGAACAAGGATGAATTCGGCAAGAACGACGCCAAGCAAATGGACGTGTTCTCTGGTGAGGAATCGGCGCTGCGTGAGGAACGAAGTGAATGGCATCGATGTTGCCGGTACCCTGGCAATACTTCTCAATGCTGACCGGCGGGCTGGGGCGAATCGAATGCCACCAGATCTTTTGACAGGAGCGCAGTTTCGGCCACTGTAGCCAGCATGCCGACGAACCGCCGATGTGAGCATGTGCTAGAACTGCCATGATTTCCCCCGGGGCCTGATTGCCGCGTACTCATTCAATACCCGACACCGCCAACCCGTGCAAAAGCCCGGGTATTGATATACGAAACCCTCGAGTACTCAAAATTCGATATTTGCTCTCATCTCAATGGCCCGCGGACCATTCGAGGGACCTATGGTCCCGAACCCCGGGTTTTGAACGTTCAGGCCACTGCCACTGAAGTTGCTGGCGAACCCGAAATTGGTGTGATTGAACGCGTTCAAAAATTCAGTCTGGAAGGTGAAATTGATGTCCTCGCGAATCGGAACTCGCTTCGTCAGCGACAAGTCCGCGAAGACTTGATGCGGTCCATACAAATAAGGAATTAGGCCAATCGCGCCGGGCGTGGTGTTGGGCAGAATATACGCTGTATTCGCGCCCCCCGCCATGCTTGCCAGGTACTTGGGATCGAGAAAGTTCATGTACGGCAGCAGTCCTGAACTGTCGTGGGCACGCGAGAGATGTACGGCGCTCTGAAGTTGCGACATGGTCACGCCGTTCAGCACGATGCCGCCATCGGCGATGTCGTTAAACGTATTGAATCCGCCTTGTAATCGCTGTGGCAGGCCCGTCTGGAAGTTCAAAATCGTTCCCGCCGTCCATCCGCCCACGATCTTGTTCAGAACACCGCCGCGGTTAGCAAGAGCCTTTCCTTTGCCGAAAGGTAGATCGTAGGTGCCGCTCACGTTGACGTTGTGTCGCATGTCGTACTGCGTCGGTCCGTAGTTAAGGCGCAGGTTGCGGAGCGTGTACATCGGGAACGTCCCATCGAATCCGTTCGGGTTCCCGAGGCCCAGCGTATGGCTCCAAGTGTAGTTGGCATTGAACTGCATGCCATGCCACTGGTTTTGACGGAATTGAACCTGCAGGCCGTTGTACGTCGAGTAGCCTATGGAATTGAGATACCCTACTCCGCCTCCGCTCTGAAATGGGTTCACTTGGAAGAAGTTGATCGGATATCCAGCTCCCGCGCCCGTATAGTTCACGCCGTTGTTGGGGTTCGAGCACGGGCTAAAGGATGCACCCACAAGATTGCAGAAGTAAGGAGCGGGGAAGGGCTTCGCTAGCTGAGCGGCCATGGCTCCGGCTTGACCGGTCTGTAGCCACTGTATGAAATTGCCCGCGCCGTAATCGCACAGTGGTGCTCCTGGACCACATGAGCCTTCTCCGGCAAACGCGGCATCGAAAATCGGAAGTGGCTGCTGACCGGGAAAATTGTTATAGGTAAAGGAATTCGGGAAACCATTCGCGTTATTGATGGCGAGGTTGGTCTGCGCTGCCTTGAACTGGGCCAGGAAACCATTCTCAAAAACGTTGACCTCATTAATGTTTATGCCGAGCCAGAGGTGCACGCCGCGATTCCCGACGTACCGTACTTCGAGCGCGTTGTTAGTTCCTAACCTGCGCTGGATTCCGAGGTTCCATGACTGGATATAGGGTTGCGAAATATGAGGATTCATTCCAGCCAAGCCAGGCCCGACGAAGGTTGCACCTGACTCGGGGAACGTATCGGTATAAGTTGGGGGAGAGACAACGGGCGGCGCGATCGTGTCATAGTTCTGCCAGTCCTCGAGGTGTAGGCTACCGGGAGCAAAGTTGCCCAGCCCCGGTTGCGTGCTGGGATTGCGCACGAATCCCGCGTAGAAGAACGCCCCATAGTTGGAAGCGTAAGACCAGAAGTCCTGGTAGGCCGGAGTAAAGCGCCGCAGAGAATAGCCGGCGCGAATGACCGAATCGCCACCCAGTTTGCGCAGCCATCCCTTACCCCAATCAGGATTCCATGCGATCCCGATGGATGGTTGCGGACTCACATGCCACGGCTTGTATTGGTGTGAACTGGCGACGTACTGAGGATTTGGATTTCCCAGTAGAGATCCCGGGTGAAACAGGTTGTTGTATCCGCTCGGGCCGAACAGATCAGCGGGGTTAAGGACGCCGTGATAGACGCCATTCAGGTCATGATCGTCGCCAGTAAAGTCCCAGCGCATCCCATAGTTCAAAGTTAGCCTGGGTTTCAAGCGGAATGAATCCTGGTAGAAGACGCCCCAGGCCTGCTGCAGTTCATCCAGATTGACCGCACCGAATCTCTGCCACTGCTTTGTTTGGGGGTCGACAGGATAATTGCCATTTGCGCAGGTAACCCGCCCTGCGAGCACCGCGTACACCTGTTCGGCCTCTCCTAGCGAAAACGAGGAGGCGTTGGGCACGGTTCCCGTCGGACCATTCGTAAAGGCGTTGAGTGCCGGATCGCCGCCAGCCAGACCAAGGCAGATCCAGGGATATCCGATCGGTGGGTTCCAGTAGTGGTCCTGTTCGCGATACCACGATCCGCCAAAACTGATCGTATGCTTCCCGTGTTGCCAGGTCATGGTGTCAGAAATATTGAAGAGCGGATAGAAATTTGATATTTCGGTGACCACAAAATCGCCAGAAGTCGTAAAGTTCATATCGGGCATGAACCACATGACGTTCTTGCCCTTTTGATAAGAGTTTCCTGCGTTGTACGAGCTGGCGCGGTAGTTATAAAGGAATCCGCCGTGGAATTCGTTAACCAGCGTCGGATTGGGACTCCAATCGAAACCGAGCGCGGTGGTATAGGCATTAAGCCTGGAGCCTTGAATCTGGTACTTGAATGCCGAGGACTGGCCAGGGAATAGGGCAGCGATGCTGCTGGGCAGAGTTTCCTTGGTTTCATTCCAGGCCCAGTTCAAGCGAAACGTTTGCGAAAGGTTGTAGTCGACGCGGACGGTCGGATAGTACCGAGAGATTGGGTTAGGTTGGAACCATTTCAGCTTCTGCACATTCGCATCATGCGTGTTCGCGAGCTTCCCATATTGCAATGCGCCATTGATGTTCGACAGCTCGGTTTGGATGCTTGCGTCTATCGTCGAGTTGAGGCCATTGCTGGCGGCGATTTGCAGTACATTCACAGTGCGCCGTACGTTGTCCGTATCTGTGTACGTGAAATTGCCAGCCTGTGCTGCCGGCGTCAACACGGTGTTGGTTGGCGACATTTGTCCGGGTTGTTTGAATTCTGAGTAACTGGCAAAGAAGAACAGTTTGTCCTTCACAATGCGGCCGCCGACGCTTACTCCGAAGTCATTGTTGTGGAATTTCGGCTTGGGCTGCTGGAAGGCATTGCTGAGCCAATCGTTCGCGTTCAATGCCTGGCTCTGATAATCGTCGTAAAGGCGGCCATGAAATCTGTTGGTGCCGCGGCGCGTGACATAATTGACCTGCATGCTGGCTTGCCCGAAGCCTTGATTGAGATCCATCTGATCGGTTTGGACGGTCATTTCCTGAATATTTTCTACGCGTGGGCTGACGGCGGCGGCACTTCCTGTCCCGAAATCCTTCATGCGGCTGCTTTGGCCGATCACTCCATCAATGTTGCTCCCCTGTGCGCCACCCGGAAGTCCATTCCAAGTGCCTCCTTCAGAGGCGTTGCCTGTGTATCCGGGGACCAGACGCGTTAATTGCTGCAGGTCGCGACCGCCTAGCGGCAGATCCTCGATCTGCTTCATGTCAATCACGGTGCCAATCTCTGAAGAGGTGGCTTCAACTAGGGGCGAGTTCGTCGCCGTTACCTGCACGGTCTGCTGCACTTGAGCCACTTTGAGAGTGACGGAAGCATCAGTGACCTGCGTGGCGTGCACGACGACCGTCTCGAAGACCTGTGTCGCATAGCCGTCGCGGGAAACGGTCAACTTGTAAGTGCCAATCGGAAGATTCACGAAACTGTACCCGCCGTTCTCTTGCGTGGTGGCAGTCCGCGCATCATTGGTGGCCACATCCACCAGTTCGAGGCGCGCCCCGGGCAGGCTTGCACCTGTCGGATCAAAGACGGTGACGCTAACCATTCCTTGCGAACTGTGCTGGGCAGACGCGGGCAGAGTGCTCATCGCAAACAGGGCGACCAGTACCACGATGAGCGACAGATCGAGACTCCTCGAAGACGGGCAGAGCATGGCTCCTCCTTTATGCGCGAGCGGCAACCAGGCGAAGCAAAGCTCGACAAACGCCGCAGGAACACGATGTGCGCGCTGAGGTCAAAATGCGGCACAGGCAAACGGGGCAAAACGGCAGAGTGTCTCAGTAAACGTTTTCCCGAGGGCGCATGCTGTATACTTTATTCCAAACCGGGTGTCAACGGAAATTTACTGAAATTTACTGAAATTTACTGAAGTCTATTTCGCCTTCCTGGGCACGCGGCGCGCAAAACCCGGTGTGCTTACCGAAAACTCCGTCCGATCTGAAAACGCAGAGGTTACGATCATTCGTGGAATCATGGCTGCTTCCACGATGACCTCTGTTTTTGTCGCTTTTTTCGCTCTGGTCGCCCTCCAGTTTTCGGGCCTGTGTCGCCCTGCAGGCAGAGATTCTCGCCCTTCGTCACCAACTGGCCGTTCTCCACAAGAACGCGCCGCGTCGCCTACGCCTCCAGTGAAGAATTCGTGAACTTCGTCGTGGAACGGGAGAGGGTGCAGGTAGCCCGAGAAACGGGGAGCCCGTGGCCTTGGATTGCAGACCCAATCCTGCGGCAATACAAGTTTACAAATATGCATCGCGAAAACGACCGGGTGACCCGATGGGTCGCGAATAACTGGCGGACGCTTCATGCCAGCGACCCGGACCTGTGCTTCGCACTTACAGTATTCCGCCGGGGATTCAATTGGCCAGAGACAGCGTCAGAACTTGGTTATCCAGCCCCATGGAATCCGGCCCACTACGTGGCTGTTTGCCACCAGAGGAAACATCGCGGCGAGCGTGTATTCGAATCCGGTGCCTACAAAAGTGATGGTCAGCCACGCGCTATCGAAGAAGCTGGTACCGCCGACGAGTGATGCTGCAGAGCAGCAGGTGCGGTGCATCTTCAAGTCCCTTTGGGCGCAACGCGATTACTACCGCCCAAAGGCAACTGACACGCTTACCACCTTTCACGCTCGACTAATGGCGGCAGACGGCATGGGCTCGTTTCAGGCGGGGCAAGTGTTGGCAGATCTTAAATACGTGCAACTCGAATCTGCTGTCGATTGGTGGACTTTTGCTGCCAGTGGACCGGGTCGTCGTCGCGGGCTGAACCGGGTTTTGGGGCGTACCGCAGAAGCCGAATGGGATGAGGCCGAATGGTTCGCGACCCTTCGCTGGTTGCAAACTACGATTGATCCGCTTATCGCAGCAGCCGGGATTCTGCGCTTCTATGCACAGGACGCGCAAAACGCCCTTTGTGAATTTGACAAGTACGAGCGCGTGCGCCTAGGTCAAGGCAGGGTTCGGCCCTACACGCCTCCGCAACCGCGGTAAGTTTAGCCGGTTTTGTGGTGCATTCCAGGGGTACACGGCACGGACCCAGGGAACCGATGATCGAGCTTTGCCAAAACTGTCCCCTCTTAAACCATCCTCAAAGGAGCTGTTATGAGTGACAACACAAATGCAAAAACGTCGACCACGTCCCCACACTATCCTCGGTTAGAAGCATTGTTGGCAGAGAAGGGCCGTGATATTTTTGCCTACAAATGGCTACAGGGGCACCCGACAGACTATCTCATTTTCAAAGCACCTGTGGCACAAGGACCTCAAAACAACTCTTCGTTGCTACAGTTCCAAATTCGACACTTCGCATGCGACGTGTCATGTCAGGTGGAAGCATGGCTTGACGACGTGAAGCCACTCCCAACCACAGCTAGCAAGCGCAGACACATTTATGAACACAACTCACCGGGCCGTTCGCAGAGCATCAGCTAATATTCTTCTGGCAGCAGGAACGTAGTCACCGAACGGTCCGCTTCCCTGATGCACCAAACTGTCACTCCGCTATTCAGCCGATAAGATGAAAGTAACGGGGCGCAATCTTTTCCCTCATGTTGTCAGATTCACGCGTGGCCGGTTTCTCAGATTCTTTTCCCTCGAAAGGGTAGGATGGGATACTCGGTTGTGTAGGCACGATCAGTATCCCGAGCGCGAGCCATTTCCTTCTTGGCACACTGTTTCCGAACGGACCTCGCCGTCAAGGTTGGCTTCGCATATCCGTCCGCTGAACGCACCCCTGAACCGAAGAAGTTCGTCGCAAATGTCGTCCAACCTCTGCTCCGGACTAGTAGGCTCCTTCAAGACTCAAGTCTTTCCCGTATTCGAAATACAGTAAGGACCGGATTTGCGAAATTTTCCGATTGCCATCATATGCAAGTCTACGAATTCTAGCGGCGGGAACAGAAATCAACACGTTTGTCCCCCTGGTTGCGCCCCCCGCATTATTCGTTGGGCCTCGGCTATTCCTTCAACAGATTAGTGGTCGTCAGCAGTGCTGACAGTAATAGTTCTGCCAAGCAGGTGGTCGCTGGTGTAGCCAAAGACCGGCAGACCGGAGGCGAGCGATGAACCGCAAGATTCATCTCGGCGGTGTCTTTGGAACTTCGATCCTTTTGGTGCTGATAGGCCTTGGGTTTCGACCGGGACCATTGGCGAAAGCGGCCGGGAATGGATCCGGGGACATTCCGGAGGCAACCAAGCAACATCTGGTGGAAAACTACGGCAAACTGCCTCTCAGCTTTGAGGCGAACGTAGGGCAAACCAGCAGACAGGTAAAGTTCCTTTCGCGGGGCCAGGGCTACACGCTGTTTCTGACGCGGCGAGCCGAAGCCGTGCTGGTGTTGGGCAAGACAGCGCCCAAGAGCACTTCGGCACAACCAGCGGACACGCTGTCGGCCTTCGTCAAGCCTGAACTCGAAGCCAGCCCACCGGCCGTCCTTCGGATGAAACTGATGGGTGCCAAGCCAACACCACAGGTCGAAGGCCTCGACGAGTTTCCGGGCAAGGCCAACTACTTCGTCGGTAACGACCCCAAGAAGTGGCGCACGAATGTGCGGACGTACGCAAAGGTGCGTTATCGCGAAGTGTATCCCGGCGTGGATCTGGTTTACTACGGCAAGCAGCGGCAACTGGAACATGATTTCGTCATCGTTCCCGGCGCCGACCCCGGTTCCATCACGATGGCGGTTGAAGGCGCTGAGAGATTGTCCGTCGACGTGCAGGGTGATCTCGTACTAGCGTTGAAAGGTGGGGAGGTGCGATTCCAAAAGCCGGTGGTCTACCAGGAAGTGGAGGGGGTCCGACGGGAAATCCCGAGCAGTTACATGCTCAAAGGTGCGCGTCAGGTCGGCTTTCAGGTAGCCGCTTATGATGCGAGCCAACCGCTAATCATCGATCCGGTCCTATCTTACTCCACGTACCTCGGGGGCAGTGGCGGTAACGTCGGCTACGGCATCGCCGTGGACGCCACTGGTAACACCTACGTGACAGGCTTCACCACCGGCAGCTTTCCGACGACGGCGGGGGCCTACCAAACGACCTTCGGCGGCGGCACCGACGCCTTCGTGACAGTGCTCAATGCCCTCGGTTCCGCCCTCCTCTATTCCACGTACCTCGGAGGGAGTGGCTTTGACGTCGGCAATGGTATCGCCGTGGACGCCACTGGCAACGCCTACGTGACAGGCTACACCACCGGCAGCTTTCCGACGACGGCGGGGGCCTACCAAACGACCTTCGGCGGCGGCACCGACGCCTTCGTGACAGTGCTCAATGCCCTCGGTTCCGCCCCCCTCTACTCCACGTACCTTGGGGGGAGTGGCTACGACGTCGGCTACGGCCTCGCCGTGGACGCCACCGGCAACGCCTACGTGACTGGCTACACCGGCGGCAGCTTTCCGACGACGGCGGGGGCCTACCAAACGACCTTCGGCGGCGGCGCCACCGACGCCTTCGTGACGAAGCTCAGTCCCGTCGGTTCCCTCCTCTACTCCACGTACCTCGGGGGCGGTGGCGATAACGTCGGCTACGGCATCGCCGTGGACGCCACTGGCAACGCTTACCTAACGGGCTACACCAATGGAAGCTTTCCTACCACGGCGGGGGCCTACCAAACGACCTACGGTGGCGGCGGCACCGACGCGTTCGTGACAGTGCTCAATGCCCTCGGTTCCGCCCTCCTCTACTCCACCTACCTCGGGGGGAGTGGCTATGACGTCGGCAAGGGTATCGCCGTGGGTGCCACTGGCAACGCCTACGTGACAGGCTACACCACCGGCAGCTTTCCGACGACGGCAAGGGCCTACCAAACGACCTACGGTGGCGGCTATTACGACCCCTTCGTGACCAAGATCGCCGGATTGCCGACCTGCAAGCCGGAGAAGGACGACATGACATTGAAGGTAACGGCCACGAGAAAGGTGACGACGGGCGTGAGGCCGAGTTCCACTTTTGCAAGAGTTCCGGCGAGATGGATTTTGACCAACGTGACAGCGACGGAAACATCGTCAGCCAACCAATGAGGGGCAAGAGCAAGATGAATGCTGTTACCGTCTCAGGAAGCCAAGCCACTATCACCGGATCGCGTACCCTGGCCGACGGTACTCCCGTCAATTACACCGCAGTTGTTCTCGGCAACGAGTCGGTCATCGGTGCGAACCATTTCGCGATTAGCTGGATTACCGCGAACGGCTCGGTGTTCCAGACATCGGGACCGTTGACGGACGGTTCTATTGTGGTTCAACCGCAGTAAGATGCTCAACGGGAGGTTCAGGGGCGGAATCGCCAAGGTGAAAATCTCAGGGATAGCGTGTACACGCCAACCTTCCCCACAAAGCTGCTTTGCTGACGCTTGTGATCTATACGTATGGACGTTAGATACAGCTCTAGTTTACTGGTTCTATTTGTTCAGCAAGTTCTGTGGCAGGCAGGACCTCGCAGCCCTACCACCAGCAGCGCAAGTCTCCAGGGTACGTGCACGAGCAAACCGCGCCTTTACGGCGCGCCCTTGACCGCTCTGGGTCGTTCGGAAGAAAAACCTCCCGCCAAGAGGGAATGGCCCAGGATGAATCGGCTCCAACACTTACTTGTTCCATTCCAACGTGCCGCGCCAAGGAACCTGAGAAACCGACCTAAAAATAGCAGAACTGAATCTGAGAAAGTTCTGGCGAGAATCGTGAGACGTTACACCCCCGTACTCCCAATCTCCCAACAAGTTATAAGAGTCGCCCAAACCCGCATAAGCTTGGGCGTAGTTCGGGTCCTCGTCGATTGCCTGCTTGAAATAAGCCACGGCGATCTTCAAACCGTCCGCCGTTCGTTTGTTCCAGAAGTAGCGCGCTTTGAGATAGGACTCGTCAGCCTCCGGATTAACAACTTTCGCCTTCTTTAACACAGCCTGTTCTTGGGGCGCCAAGTCGATCCGAATCGGTTCGGCAATCGCACTAGCCACTTTTTTCTGGAGGGCCAGGGTGTCGCGCAGATTGCCTTCATTGCTTTCGGCCCACAAGTGCTTGTTGGGCTGGTGCCTGGATCAACTGAGCCGTGATTCGCACCTGCTCGCCAGACCGCAGCACCGTGCCTTCCACAACGGCGTCTACGTTCAACTCCCGCGCGATCTCCCGAAGAGGCTTGCGCGCGTGTTTATAAGCCATCACCGAGGTGCGGGAGATCACTCGTAGAGCGCTGATGTGTGCGAGATCCGTAATCAGCTCGTCGGTCATGCCATCGGCGAAGTAATCCTGCGAAGGATCGCCAGAAAGGTTGTCCAGCGGAAGCACGGCCAAGGATCGGATGCGGGTTGGCGCACGGCCACGCGAACAAAATAGCCAGACTGCGAGAATCGGCAAACTCAGAACAAGTGCCAGGATGAAGATGACGCGCCGTGCAGGCCAGAGCCGGCGTTGGGGCGCAACCGGAGCATTGGTCAGCCCGCCGCCTTGGACTCGATGCCCAGATTCTGTCCCAGACAGATCTCCGGCCGCGGATTCTGGGGCTTCTTGGGCGGGTGTCTGCATCGCCAACCGACGTCCGCAATGAAGCGGTAGCCACGTTTTGGAAGAGTCTCGATCTCGATAAATCGCGGATTCTCAGCGGCGTCGCCTAACGCACTCCGCAGCTTCGCGATGGCGATGTTGAGAGCCTGGTCGAAATCGCCGAAACTTTCGTTGGGCCAGATTCGGCTGCGCAATTCCTCCCGGGCGACGACTTCCCCGGGACGCTCTAGCAAGATCTCCAGCAATTTCATCGGTTGCTGCTGGACTCTGATTCTCAACCCCGCTTTTCGGACTTCGCTCGACTGGAAAGAGACCTCATACGTTCCGAATCGCACGACGGACGTCGGTCGTGGGGGTTCCATATCCTCGGTTAATTGACGTCGGACGCCCGGCGCGTCAGATTGCGATGCGACAAGGATTACGCACAATTCATCCTCGGTCGCAGCGAGTCAGGAGAGCAAATGAGGCGCACTGGATTTGACCCACACGAGATGGTCCTACTCGGAACTCCACCTTCACAGGACGATAAACCGTGGGCAGAGTTCGAAAAGTTGGCTACGCCCCTGTTTGATTCCCTCTACAACTTTGCGCGCTGGCTTGTGCGGAATCAGGGTGATGCGGAGGATCTCGTACAAGAGACTTACCGAAAGGCTTTGCTCAGTTTCGGGTCGTTTCAGCCGAGTACCAATTTCCGCGCATGGATGTTCCGAATCCTGAAGAACACCTTTCTGAGTTCGTGCTCAAGACTTGAGCGCCGCATGACCGTTGCGATGGATTCGGAGCAGGACGGACCGGAACGGGCGGTGGAGACCGAGACTCCGGAAACAATCCTAATTAAGCGCTCGAATCGCACACTGGTGCAGAGCGCAATCGATAAGTTGCCGGCGCAGTACCGGGAGGCCCTCCTTCTTTGTGAGGTGGAGGAAATGTCGTACCAGGAAATCGCCCAAATATTGTCGATCCCCATAGGAACCGTCATGTCACGCCTGACCAGAGCTCGAAGGGCAATTCGCGAGTCATTCAGGAGCGGTCCCGTGGCGCACCACGTATCGAGAGGCCGGTCTCATCACGGAAGCGCACGAGAAGGGTTCGCGCACTGTGTAGGTGAAGGCGTGAATTAAGAGACGATCTTCAGAAAGAGGAAAAGCGATGGCAACCACATCCTGGGCGGCAACTCTGAACACTCCACTGTCCGACCTGCGACCGGCCACACTGGATCGAATTTTGGTCATCGTGGACGATAGTGCTTTGCGGAGGGCTCTACAGCGGATCCTTTCCCTGGAAGGATATGGTGTCCAGGTTGTCCAGGATAGCGTGGCTGGTCTGGAGATGCTACGCAAAGGACCATTCTCCGCAGTGATCCTCGACTTGCAGCGCCCAGGATCTTCGGGGTGGGATCTTTGTAGGGAAATCGCGGATTCGATTTCCGGTCTACCCCTTGTCGTTCTTAGCGCGAGCTCAGATGTTGCGGACAAGGTCCTTCTCTTGGAAATGGGCGCCGACGACTACGTAACGATTCCATTCAGCCCAAGGGAACTCATTGCCCGTCTGCGTGCGCTAATGCGGCGTGCGTCACGAGTTAGTCCGGAAAGCCTGAACATCTTTGAGGAAGTGATCGTTGATTTTTCCAAGACCGAGATCACTCGTGGCGGCGAGAAGATCACGGTCACCGCAAAGGAATTCAAGACTCTGGAGTTCGTAACAAAGAACGCCGAGCGCGTGATCTCGCGAGAAGAACTTCTCAATGAAGTTTGGAGTTACGAGAACTACCCCTGTACGCGAACCGTGGACAACCGCATCCAGAAGTTACGGCAGAAACTGGACAGCGACCCTGCACACCCGTCACACCTTCTCACGGTACACGGCGTGGGTTATAAGTTCGCACTCTAGACATTATGTCACGCGTTGACGGTGCAGAACTTGAACCATAGTTCGGGAATTCGCGGCAACTTAAGTTAAGGAGTTTGAACGAATCCAAAAACAGGCGCAGACATGGTAAATCCTTTCGATCTCAAGACCGTATTTCTGGCGAAACACGCGCAACATGTCGTGCTCATCCACTTTCCGATCGCATTGTTCATTTCAGCGGTGGCGTTCGACCTGATGGCAGAGTCGACGAAATGACGCAGCCTGGCGGACACAACCTACTACAACATGCTGGCGGCAGCGATTTCAGCAATTTCAGTACTCGCCACAGGCATTCGCGCGTGTCGGTTCCAACTCGAGGGTCAGAAACTGAAAGGCATCTTACTGCTGCACCTAGTGCTCGCGTGCGTTTCGACTGTGATGATCTGGATAGTCTGGTGGCTACATTTCCGTACGCGACAGCGGGGAGAAGTCTTGCCGAGCTACCGACTGGCGATTGAAATGTTCGGCGTCTGCATCATCGCCCTCACCGGGCACTTGGGCGGTTGCTTGAGCGGCGTGAATGGACTTGGTTAGATGTCCCGGTGTTTCTCCATTTTGAGGAAGTCGGCATCGCTCAAGGGGAGTACAGAAAATTCTGCTCTCTCTTTGATTTTGTTCGGAATAAAAGGGGCCCCGTATCAGTTATGAGTACAGAACGTTACAGACCACGGAGTGCAAATGACAGACAAAAAGCAAAGTCTTATCGATCAGAATTTGCAAGACCTTAACAACGACGGCGTCGACCGCCGTGGATTTCTGAAGTGCATGGCATGGGCGGGCACCGGCTTGGTCT